>Ga0302220_10000816_pt1 | contig 25337 bp, 31 predicted proteins | sample II_Palsa_E1_3_FD_194572 | JGI IMG/M metagenome (GOLD analysis project Ga0302220, IMG submission 194572) | Peat permafrost microbial communities from Stordalen Mire near Abisko, Sweden - II_Palsa_E1_3 | ecosystem: Environmental > Terrestrial > Soil > Palsa > Peat permafrost | place: Sweden...
CTACCGGCTTGCCCCCGCTGCCCGATATTTTTGTCCGCCTGACCCGTTCTCCTGTGGTGACGATTGCCGAGATACGCGGCCGGGCTACTGGCGTTGGCAGCGAACTTTGCCTCGCGTGTGACATGCGCTTTGCCAGCCGTGAAAAAGCGGTGCTGTCGCAATTCGAAATCGGCGCGGGCTTCACACCGGGCGGCGGCCCGATGGCACGCCTCCCGCACATGATCGGCCGGGGCCGAGCCCTGGAAATTCTGCTCAGTGGCAATGACTTCCCCGGTGACATCGCCGAGCGCTACGGCTATGTCAATCGCGCCGTGCCAGATGCCGAACTGGACACATTCGTCGACACGTTGGCGCGCCGAATCGCCAGCTTCGACAAACAGTCCCTCGCCGATATCAAGCAAATGGTCAATGCGTCCACCCTGCCTTCGGACAAGGAAGTCGGCGCGGAGTGGAGCTCGTTCATCACCTCGGTTCAGCGTCCGGCGGCGCAGCACCATATCAAGAAACTAATGGAACTCGGGCTGCAGAAAAATCCCGACGTGGAAATTCATTTGCCCAAATACACTGGCGCGGTCAATCTGCCGGATAAGCAATAACGACAGACACAGCCACGGGGCTTCGTTACGTGGAGAACAACGGGTCCATGTCAACCGAGTGGAAGCGCCGCGCCAGGCTGTTTATCCAGCGTTTCTGGCAGCCGACCAGCGCGTGCATGACCTGCATGCCGGGGAGCTGGGGCAATGTCATGAGCCTTGCCCACTGGACGATTGCATTCCATACCGGTCTGCTCACCGGACTCCTGGCCGTACTTTTGACCTTCACGCCTGCGGCGAAGCTCTACGCGCATCGATACGGCAATGCGCTTGTCGTCGGCTTCCTGACGACGGTAGGCGACGGCTACTCGCACGCGAGTCACTACCGCATCCCTTATGTCGAGCACATTGTGACGGGTGCTGTTTCAGGTCTCTTGACGCTGGCTGCCTCATATCTCTTCGAAAACCGCGCGCGTCGCGTTCGGGCGGCATGGGCTCTGGTTTTCGGATAGCTTGTCCGTTGATTTTCTGAACCCTCCCGGTCGAACCGAACGAGGCTCCCCGTTTTGGTTACGCGTCATTGCTGGGTAGCCTGCGCGTGGGCAACGGGAGCTCGGGGCCGTTACATGCCCAGTGTCAGGGCGCGGCCAAGAGCGGAAATTGGGGGATAGAATTAGGGGTTAAAAAAGCAGTCTGTGAGGGATGCGTATGAGCGAATTTGATGAGCAACTGCAAGCGGATGAAAGTGAACTGACTGGCAAGTGGCTCTTTCAAAACGGTCAAATGATCGGTGATATTACCTGCCGACGGATAGAGTGGCTGATCCAGCATCATTTACAGAAGTTCGCTGACAGTTCCGACGGCGGAGGCTGGGTGGCACTCTACCGAGATCCAGACGTTGGTCGCTTTTGGGAAAAGAATCACCCGCAAAGCGAAATGCAAGGCGGCGGTCCTCCGCAATTGCGAACATTGACGGATGAAGAAGTCAAAAACAAATATGGTGCTCAATAGCTGTCGTTCACCACTGACCGCAACGGGTCGCACCGAGCCATCGCACGTAGGGCTCGATGGCCACTCGCCTTTGACGACTTTCATGTTACCGCCACGCACGAGAAAGCGTCCCCCATGCTGCTCGAGTATCGGCATTACCTGCTCGCGGTACTGGCTAACCTAGGTTTCGTTCGCGGCGAAAATTATCCGTTGAAATCACCAAGCTACAGTTGCCAATCCGGATCAAAGTGGCGGAGGCGCGCATAAGTCGCCGCCTGCCTCATACCAATTTATTGCCATTGCTTCTCTGTATATTTATCCCAATTTTATATTTGGAGGAACAACATGTAGGCGATCCTTGGCGTCAATACCGTGCGGGGCAACTCGCTCGGTTCGTACGCCACGATTACCGGCGTCGCTGAAGAGATTGTGGGAGTCGGCTAGGATTTTCGCCGTTCTCGCCGCGTTGGCCGTCGAGTAATCTTAATTTCGTTGTGAGTCGGGAGGGTTTGTGGCATTTGATCATCGTGGCTTTCGAGTGAGTGTTGATGTGGCGGCGGATGAATTCGGCGTTCAGTGGGTGTGTCGCGCCGCGATCGAACGTATCGATGGGGATCGCACGAAAGGTGCGCCGTCAGGCGGCGAATTGACCATTCCCAGGGCAAAAATCGATCCTCTGATGGCAATCAGTACGCTTGAGCACAGGGCCGTGACCTTGATTGATGATTTTTATGAACGAGGGGATGCGGTGGCGTGATCGTGCCATTGTCGCGGCTCACGACTACGTACTAGTCATTTGTTTAAGCCATGCGCCGGGTGCCAAGCCGATGCTGCCCTTAAAGCGCCGACTGAAATGACTTTGATCCGCGAATCCAGCCGAAATCGCAGCATCGGCAAGAGAATGCCCGCTCAGTAATGCATTCTGGGCACGGCGGAGACGGACCATATTCAGATAGATATGGGGTGGAACGCCAAACGCCTTGGAAAAAGCTCTCGTCAGATGCACACGAGACAACCCTACCAAGCGGCCCAGCCGGTCCACGCTCAGGTCCTCCTGAAAATGCGCGTCGATATACTCTCGAACCGCGACCATTCGGTGCCTACCCGGATCGACGCATGCCTGAAGATTCGCGGCATATTCGCCGTAATGTCCCAGCAAATGGATGAGCGAAGCGCACGTCAATACCTCCGCACGCATCGATTCCTGCGGTTGCAACAGTGCGGCGACCGCCTGACTCAGCAGACTAGATGCGCGACGGTCATTCACCACGGTGTGCGTGAAATACCTCGAAACAATGGTTCCCGCGGATCGGTCGGACCACGTATCCCGGAGTGCAGGCTCGACATAGAGGATGGCGTAGCCGAACCCCTCATCGGTACCACGGCTTCCGTCGTGCGGCTCATTGGGATTGAACAGCATGACGTCCCCCTTCAGGCTCGCATGCCGCGTCCCGCGGCAATTGAAAGTTTGGACGCCAGATCGGGTAACGCCGATGGAATACGTGGCATGGCTGTGCCGCTCAAACGAGTGCTCTGTGAAATGAGCCTGCATGAGCGTGATCCCGCTGCTGGTTCCGTGGAGAAACCTAGCCCAGTCGGTGCCCGATTCGCTTGGATGGGATGCCATGAAACAATTGTACAAGACCACACTGTAACCTCGGGCCTAGACTGTGATTCCGTCTTTCTCTCGAGGATCTCTTCATGAAAACGCAATCCGTCGATCTAGCCAGCAAGCTGGCTCAGTTCAGTGAACACTGGGCGCCGCGCACGGTCGCAGAATTCAACGATCACGGCATCATGGTCGCGAAAATTAAGGGCGAATACGCCTGGCATTCGCACGCCGATACCGACGACTTCTTTCTCGTCGTAAAAGGCACGGTATTCATTGACCTTCCTGGCGACGTAACTGTCCAGCTTAATCCTGGGCAACTTTTTGTCGTTCCAAAGGGTGTTCAGCATCGCCCGAGGGCGGAAGAGGAAGCGCACATCCTGTTAATCGAGTCGACAGGAACACTGAATAGTGGTGACGTTGCAACCGCTGCACCCCGTCGGGTAATTTGAAAGTTGTTGGGTAGTTTCCGGCGGTGGGGCGGGGCAAAGTGGCATGTTCATATTCTGCGCCCCTGGGGGCCTTGATCCGCCAGGGGCCGCCCTCCTGAAAGAGGCTTCAAACCTTTACAACGGAGGCCCGATAGATCTCGTCGATGGACTTCGCGAGCGTCGCGTTGAACTCACTGTCGTTCATCGATTGCTTGAGCTCGTTGATCAAACCCCTGGAGAAGCTGGCGATCAGGCCGTGATTCGAAGCGAGCCGTTCGCACGCGTCGGCTCGCGTGTAGCCTCCGGAAAGCGCGACTACCCGTGCGACACGCGGGTGCTCGATCAGCGGACGATAGAAGTCCGCTACGTCAGGTAGGGTCAGCTTGAGCATCACGCGACGGCTGTCCGGTAAGGCGTCGAGACCTTTGGCCAGTTCCGCGAGGAGGGTAGCTTCCGCCCCTGGCTTGTCCGGGCTCTTGATCAAAATCTCAGGTTCCAGTATCGGGATAAGACCGTGCGCGTCGATCTGCGCTGCCAGTGCGAACTGTTGCTTCACAATCGCAGCGATACCGCTTTCCGCATTCAGGTTGATGACCGACCGCATCTTGGTGCCGCAGATACCGAGCTTTCCGGCCCGATCGAGCAGCTCGTCCAGCCCGGGTATCGGCTTCATCAGTTGCACACCGTCGGCTTCGGCTTCCAGGCCCTTATCGACCTTCAGGAACGGCACGACGCCGCGCTCCTCCCACAGGAAGGTCGGAACGGGCTTCCCCAGTGCCTGTCCGTCCATGGTAGCTTCGAACAGAATGGCTCCAATGACCTTGTCCCCTGTAAAGGCGGGCGCAGTGATGATGCGCACCCGCATCTCGTGTATCAGTTTGAACATCTCGGCGTCGCCGCTGTAGGCGCTCTCCGGAATGCCGTAAAGCCGCAGGGCGCCGGGGGTCGATCCACCGCTCTGATCCAGTGCTGCGAAAAATCCCTGCTTTTCACAAACTTGCGCCAGCATGTTCTTATCAGCCACGATCGCCTCCCTTTTTCGGTAACGGAATATCGGACCAGCACGTCTGGTCGGGACACATTGCGTTCAATACGTTCAGTGTACTGATGTTAATGCAAATGTCAGAGACTCCACGAAGAGACAGTTATCGACGTCCGCTGCGGCCCCACACGTAGCGCACCCAACGTTGCCACCGGCTCTGCGGCGGAGCGAGAGAGTCGCGGGTTGCCTGCGCTTCGCGGTCACGCTCGACGCTTTTCTGCACCTGTTCGTGGATCTGGCGCAACGTCAAGCCGCCGGGGCCTTTTAGTTTGTCGGGATCTGGCTTGTCTGTCATAGCAACGGCTTAATGATGAGTCGACTTGATCTTGATACATATGGGCAGTCGCGGCAAGCACGGTTGGCGCCAGCCGGCCAGCTTGGGACATTCGGCATGACTCCCCAAATCGCCAACAGTCGGCGAACACTGTATCTCGCGCGCTCTTTATTGAAGAACTGGATAACTGGCACGCCCGGTGGCCTGCAAGCATCAAACCTGCCTCACGCAGACTTCAGTGCCTTCGCTGCATCCTGGCGCGCAGCGCGCTCCTGCGCGTAGGAGGGGCTCAATTCGGCCTTCAGATCTTCGCGTCTCAATGGTTCACCACAGGCCTCGCAGACGGTGCCGATGCCGGCACCGTGGCCACAGGTGAGATGCGTATAGCGCACCGCAACGTCCTCGCCCGGTGACTTGCACCACGTCTCACCCCATTCGCGCAGCGCCAGGATGACAGGGTAGAACGCCCGCCCCATCTCCGTGAGTTCGTACTCGTAGCGCGGCGGCTTATCCATGTAGCGGTTGCGCTGAACTATGCCGTCCGCTTCAAGCTGTTTGAGGCGAGTCGAAAGCATCTGCGGTGTTGCCTGCGACTGCGTCAGCAGGCTGTCGAACCGTCGGTTGCCCATGAACAGTTCTCGCACGAGCAGGATAGCCCAGCGGTCGCCGATCACAGCCTGAGACCGTGCTACCGGGCACAGCGTGTCACTCACTTTGGGCAATGCGGCCATTCAAACCTCCCTCGCAATCACAATGCCTGTTACGTATGATAATCATACTTATTATAGCACCCAATCACCCTGCAGCGCAGGCGCCCGTCGATCAGGCTTTGGACAACTCGCCATCGGTGAGACGCCAGATGCCGCGAGGATTGTCATGCTGCAGGGCTTCCGGCAGCAGTTCGTCCGGGAAACCCTGATAGCACACAGGTCGCAGGAAGCGCTCAATCGCACTCATGCCAACTGAAGTGAAACGGCTATCCGACGTCGCGGGAAACGGGCCGCCGTGAATCGATGCGTATGACACCTCTTGCGGATGTGCAAACGCATTGACGACGATGCGTCCTGTGCGACGTTCGAGAATGGGCAGCAGGCGGGCAGCGAGCGCGTGATCGGCGGGATCGATCTGCATCGTTGCCGAGAGTTGGCCGCGAAACTTCCTTGCAATGGCAATCAGTTGCTCCACGTCCTTCACCCGCACCAGTAGTGCAGCAGGGCCGAAAACTTCTTCCGACAATGACGGATTTTCGAGCATGCGTGCGCCATCGATCTCGAAGAGAGCCGATTGACCGTCCCACACACCTTGTGGTTCACCGCCCGCTGCAATTCGCTCTGCACCCGCGTTGCTCTGACGCGCCAAGTTCTTGCGATACGCCGCGTTGATGCCTGGCGTCAGCATAGTGCGTGCTTGCATCGCTTCAACGCGGGGGATCATCGCATTCTTCAGTTCGAGGTAGCCCGGGCCGTCGACGGCGAGCAGGATCGCGGGTTTCAGGCAAGCCTGACCGACGGTAACGAGCATGCGTTCGGTAAAGCCATCGCCGATGGCGCCGCCACGCGCAGCGAGTGCGGCCGGCAGCACGAAAGTCGGATTGACACTCGTCATTTCGGTGAAGACCGGTATCGGATCCGGACGTTGCTGCGCGCGCCGGAACAGCGCCATTCCACCGCCTTCCGAACCCGTAAAGGTCACGCCCTTGATGAGCGGATGATCGACCAACGCCTCACCGATCTCATTACCGCCACCACGGACCAGAGAAAACACGCCTTCATGCAAGCCCGAATCTTTCACGGTCTGCTGGATCACGCGTCCCATCAGTTCTGACCCGCCGGGATGCCCGTTGTGCGCTTTCAAAATGACGGGACAGCCAGCGGCAAGCGCCGACGCGGTGTCGCCGCCAGCGACCGAATACGAAATCGGAAAATTGCTTGCGCCAAAGATCGCGACCGGACCCAGTGCGATTTTCTGCATCCGATGATCCATCCGCGCGCGCGGTTGACGCTCCGGCTGAGCGGGATCGATCGTTGCCTGGCGAAAGCGCCCCTGACGGACGACGGTCGCGAACTGGCGAAACTGGGCCGCTGACTTCGCGGCTTCTCCTTCGAGTTGGGCGACTGGCAAGCCGGTTTCGAGTGACGTGCGTTGCGCGAGCTCCGATGTGATGGCGTCGAGGCCGTCGGCGATGCGCTCGAGAAACGCGGCGCGTTCGTGAAGACTTGTGCGGTTATAACTATCGAGTGCGTCGTCGGCTAGTTGTGCCGCGCGATCGATTTCTTCGATTCCGCCAAACGCAAAGAGCGGCTCGATCTCGAGATTCGTCGCTGGATTCAGCGCCTTCATGGTGCCAGCGGTGGCGCACACTTCCTGTGCGCCAATGAGTAGATTGCCATTGAGGTTCATTGTTCTTTCCCTTGCGATTCAGGCAGGAAGTGCGGCAGTCAACTCGGCCGTCGTCAGGATTTCATGGGCGAAAGTCGGGCCGTTCAGCTCATGTGCGGCGTGCATCATTTCCTTGGTGAAAGCGGCCGTTGCATCTCGCACGAGCGTGACGTGATAGCCCAGTTCCATTGCGAAGCGGCTCGTCGATTCAATGCATGTATTCGCCAGCAGACCGATGACGATCACGTGCGTGATGCCGTGCTGTTTGAGCTGAAAGTCGAGATTGGTGTTAGCAAAGCCGCTTTGACCCCAGTGCTCCTGGATGATGATGTCGCCTTCTTGCGGCACAAAGTCAGGATGCCATTCGCCGCCCCACGTCCCACTGGCGAAGGTGTGACGTTGCTGCACGAGACGTTGAGTCGGATTCGGATGATTCCAGTTGTCGTAATCGCCCGGTTGCCAGCGGCGATGCGGGACGTAGAAGACCTGAATATCAGCTTCGCGCGCGGCACCGACGGTGGCGCGGAGGTTGTCGAGCAGTCGGACGTCTGCGGCGATGTCACGGAGCATCGGAAAGAGCTTGCCGCCATCCGAAAGAAAGTCGTTGTACGGGTCGACCAGTAACAGGCCGGTGCGCTGCGCGTCATATATAGGGTTGGACATTTGAGTACTCCAGTTGGAAAGGGGGTGCGAACAGGTTCGCGTCGCGCAGTCGGCGCCGGACTGCTTTTGTCGGACGATTCGTGACGTCTCACGCATCGCATGCGGTAAGCGCAGCATATAACTATGATATTCATACCGTCAAGTGCCGTGCGGCTCTATTGACGATTTCTGGGAAGTTGTCGATCGCCCGGAAATCGTAAATAAATCTACGCCACACTTGACAGTATGATTTTCATAGTTATATAGTTGTGGCTCTTATCCACGCATCGAAGGAATCTCAAATGAGCAAAATCGAACAAGTCCTCTTCTCAGGCAACAGCCACGCCACGGTCAATCACGACCCCAATGTCCAGCGCGGTGAGTACGGTGTCCTCGACCTCAAGCTGTCAGCGTCCGGCGATGAAAGCCGCGAGTTCATCGCCACCGAGCTGCACCCGAGAGCCGAGCAGTTGTTTTCGGGCGCGTGGTCGGCCTGTTACATCAGCGCGTTCGAGATTGCGGCCTCGCTGAAGAAGGTCACGCTGCCGTCCGACTATTCCTTGGACATCGAGGTAAGCATTGGCTCGGTCGGTACCGGGCATTGCATCGGTGCCCAGTTCACCATCCGCGCGCCGGGTCTGGCAACGGAAGTCGTCGAGGCTATCGCGCACCTGGCCCATCAGATCTGCCCGTACTCGAAGGCTGTGCACGGCAACATCGAGGTTGGCCTGACCGTCGTCACGGCGTGATCGGATAAGGCATGCGCGTCTCGCTAAACCATGCCCACTTAAACTCGCATGCGATTAAGTCTTATCCGCCTTACACCAGGGCGTCTTCGCCCATCATGATTTAAAACCGCTTAACACCCTTATTCACGAAGGAATCCATCATGGAAAAGATCGAAAAAGTTCTCGCCTCAGGCAACACCCACACCACGGTCAATCGCGACCCCAATGCCCAGCGCGGCGAGTTTGGCGTCTTTGACCTCAAGCTGTCAGCGCCCGGCGTTGAAAGCCTCGAGTTCATCGCCACCGAGCCGCACCCGAGAGCCGAGCAGTTGTTTGCGGGCGCGTGGTCGGCCTGTTACACCACAGTGTTCGGGATTGCGGCCCAGTTGAAGAAGGTCACGCTGCCGCCCGACTATTCCGTGGACATCCAGGTAAACATTGGGCAGACCGGCACCGCGTGGTTCCTCGGCGCCCAGTTCACCGTCCGCGTGCCGGGTCTGGCAACGGAAGTCGTCGAGAAAATCGCGCAGCTGGCCCATCAGATCTGCCCGTACTCGAAGTCCGTGCGCGGCAACATCGAGGTCAGCACGAACATCGTCACGGTGTGATCGGATAAACGCCCATTTTTTGCACGCTATTAAAGATGTTTTTCATCAGATTAAATTTAGGAGTATGAAATGAAATTTTCAAAAAAATCCACCGCCACAGCCGCAGTATTAGGCGCTTTGTTGTTCGGTTTTTCGTCCTTTTGCGTGGCTCAACCCAGCGCACAAGAGCAGGCGAAAACTCACGCAAAAGAGCAGACGAAAACTCAAAATCAGGCGCATTCTCAGCCGAAGTGCGATGTTGCTGGGATGTTCTGTAATACCTATTTCGGTCAGTGAGCATCGCCTTAACACTGGTGTCAGAGTCAGGCTAAATCTCCGGACTCTTTAATCTCAACCTCCACGCGACGCCGCCTTTGCAGTTCATCGTGCCGTACCTAAATCGGAGTTCTTATGTCTGACAACATCTCTCCCCAGTCGCCGTCTCGCCGTCGTTTTGTTAGTGTGGCAGCAGCGACCGTTGCTGCGGGCTCGCTGAGTCAGCTCGCTTTTGCGCAAACCAATCAAGCGATTACTGAAGTTGCCCAATCGACGGGCGGCGACAAGACCGCGATTCGTCCACTTCGTGTGCACGTGCCGGAATCGCAACTTATCGACTTGCGACGACGTATCAGAGCGACGAGGTGGCCTGACCGCGAAACGGTCACCGATGACTCGCAAGGCGTGCCGCTCGCGATGAGTCAGGAACTCGCGCGCCATTGGGCGACCGACTACGATTGGCGCAAGTGCGAGGCAAAACTCAACGCCCTGCCGCAGTTCATGACCGAGATCGATGGGCTGGACATTCATTTCATCCACGTGCGTTCGAAACACGAAAATGCGATGCCGCTCATCGTCACGCACGGTGGGCCGGCTCGGTCATCGAGCAGCTCAAGATCATCGATCCGCTGACCAATCCCACGGCATATGGCGCGAGCGCGTCGGACGCGTTTCATCTGGTCATTCCGTCGCTGCCCGGCTACGGCTTTTCGGGCAAACCCACCACGGCCGGCTGGGGTCTGGAGCGCACCGCACGTGCATGGGTGGCGCTGATGAAGCGCATTGGATACGAGAAGTTCGCGTCGCAAGGCGGCGATCTGGGTGGGATTCTCTCGAACGTGATGGCTAAACAGGCGCCGCCGGAATTGCTGGGCATTCACACCAACTTCCCCGCGACTATTCCCCCCGAGATTGTAAAGGCGCTTCAAGACAATAGTCCGCCTCCGGCCAACCTCACGGACGACGAACGGCACGCATACGAGCAACTGCGCGGCTTGTCCAAGCGGCGCGCCTACGCACTGGAGATGGGTACGCGCCCGCAAACGCTCTACGGATTGGCGGACTCGCCCGTCGCACTGGCAAGCTGGCTTCTCGATCACCCTGACGGTTATAGCCAGCCCGCTGCGGTACTGACCTCGGCCGTGTTCGGGCGAACGATCAACGGACACTCAGCGGGCGACCTGACACGAGACGACGTTCTCGACGACATCACGCTCTACTGGTTGACGAACACGGGGATTTCCGCAGCTCGCATCTATTGGGAGTCGCAATTCAACTTTTACGCCGCCGCCGACGTCTCCGTCCCGGCTGCAGTGAGTGCCTTTCCTGGTGAGAACTATCAGGCCCCGCGGAGTTGGTCGGAGCAGGCGTATCACAACCTCATCTATTACAACAAGCCCGAAAAAGGCGGCCACTTTGCGGCGTGGGAACAACCGCAACTATTCGCCGAAGAGGTTCGCGCGGGTTTGAGACCTCTGCGTACATGATGGACCGGAGGGCATTGTCAACTTGCTGAGAGTGAGACGGCACGACAGGAAACGGTGGCCGTGATAGAGCGATTTCGATTTCTTCATCACGCCATCTCGCCATGAACCAAAGATAGACAACTGCTCGCTCGTGCATGGCGATATCAGCGATGGATAGTGAGTGTCGTTGCTGTGATTGCAGCGGCGAATGTCAGTTTTTTTATCGAGCAAGTTGAGGACAAAAATGCGTAGCATATTCATTTGGCCCGTTGATTTCCTGGACTTTTCCAAATGTATCAGTCGCCCGAGCCAAGATCGCGCAATCGAAGGCTGGGTCGGACGCCTCCTTAGCGGCGTTTCAGGGAACTATGCTGACCGCGCTGAAAGAAACGGAACAGGCGTTAGCACGGTATAGCGGCGCGCTGGATCAGAACGCAGCGCTCGCGCGGGCAGCAACCGCCGCAGACGATGCGGCCGACTTGTCTCGCGCGCGTTTCGAGGCGGGCCGCGACAATTTTCTGGACTTGCTTGTCGCTGAGCAGAATCGTGCTGCAGCGCGTCGCGCGCTTGCCATATCAGACACCAACGTCGCGGACCTCCAGGTGTCACTGTTCAAAGCTTTGGGTGGGGGATGGGAGCACGCGCCAGCTGTCTCGAACACACCGTCAGTTGCATCGAATTAAAAGCTTGGCAACGCATGAGACGTTTGAGCATTAGATCGAGTCAATAACGCGCTCACGCGCGTCACAGGTGGGTCTAGACTACTTGCTATGCCATCCAGTTGGCTATTTCATCAACATTTGTTCGAAGGAGAAGAGTCATGTCACGCTTAACGAGCATCAAACCCGAGGAAGCAACGGGCAAAGTCGCGGAGATTTTCGCAAACCTAAAAAAGGCCGTTGGCAAAGTGCCGAACGGCTATGCTGTGGTCGGTTCACACAGCGATGACGCGTTGGGCGCAGCACTCGCGTTTGATGCGGCCGTATCACGTAGCACGCTCGGCAAGGCCGACATCGAGACCATCAAGCTGGTGGTGAGCAACGTGGCGGGTTGCGCCTATTGTGTTGCGGCGCATACGTTTGTTGGCAAAATGAGTGGGCTCGCGATCGACACGTTGAAACAGATCAACACGGGGGTGTTGACCGGCGACGCGAAGCGAGATGCTTTGGTCGTTTATGTACGTACGCTCGTTACGACGCACGGTGCAGTGCCGGCTGAGGCGGTCGAGGCGGTTCGCGCAGCAGGCTACACCGAGCGTCAATTGATCGAAATCAATCTTGCGATTGCTTCGATTACGTTTTCGAACCTGGTGAATCGCGTGAACGATACAACGATCGACTCTCCGGCTGTTGAATAAGCAAAGCGCGGGCTTCGGGCGGTTGTCTCGGTGAGGCAACTGCCCCGGAGCCCGGGCCAAGAAAGATAAGCCTCTTTTGAATTCTCAATCGCGCCCTGTATCGCATATATGACTTTCCTTGTGAAACAGCAGTCTTTAGCCCAAGAGGATGCAGATGAAATCCACGGATCAAACGAAACCCGCAAACCTGATGCTCTCCGGCTACCTGTGCTTTGCGGTCTATTCCGCGAACCTGGCGTTCGGCAAGGCATACAAGCCTATCCTCGAGGAGCTTGGGCTCACTTATACGCAATATGTCACGATCATTGCGCTGTGGGAGGAAGACGCCCAGACCGTCAGCGGTCTGGGCGAGAAGCTGTTTCTCGAATCCAACACGCTTACGCCGATGCTGAAGAAGCTCGAAGCGATGGGTTATCTGGAAAGGCAGCGCGATCCCGAAGACGAGCGCCAGGTGCGGGTTACTCTCACGAAAAACGGTCGAAAGCTGCGCGAAAAAGCCTTTAACAGGGATCTCGCCGGGGCGAGTGGCCTCGCGCCGGACGAGTTCGCGAAACTGCAGAAGGCGACCGTGACGCTGCGCAACAATCTCATCAGGTCAGTCCAAACCGGCGAATAAGCGCTGAGCGGCCGGATTGACGCAACCTTTTTCGCGCCGCGGCGCACCCGGGCCGGTCCGTCAAGGTTTTTCCGAGCGGAGGTGCCGCCCACCGATTGTGGCCCGGGTTGGTGTATTCGGTGATGTCGAGGTCCTTCTGCACGGTACGCCGCGGGTCCGACAGGAAGGGCCAGTGGGCGCCCATTCCGCTGCGGAATTCATTGGTCTCGGCAACGTAGTCGCGACAGATCATTTCGTTGTGCCGGGCGCGGTTGCCGCCTTCACAAAACGCAGCGTCATTCGGTCAGACTCGCCTATGGCCAGATATTTGGCGCGATCCTGATCGCCATCTACCAGTGTCGGCGGCAGCGTCCATACACCCCGTGGATAATCCTTGGTGTCACGCGGATTACTGTTGATTTCGCTGGAGCCGGCCAGTGCGAAGCCGGCAGCGCGCGCGTGCTGGATCACATAGGCTTCGGTGAGATATCCGGTGGCTATCATCTGTTGATCAGACGTTCCGGGTTTCGCTCTATGGTCTTCTATGCCGAGTACGCCACCGGGTTTCAGCTCAGCGTAAAAGGCCTTGAAGTTATCATCGATATGGCCGTCCTTCATCCAGTTGTGGACATTGCGGAACGTGAGCACCAAGTCGGCGCTACCCTCGGGCGCGACGTCGGAAAACCGGCCGGCGCGCAGGGCGCCGATTTCCACATTGCCATACAGAGCAGGGTCTTGCGCAAGCTTTTCCCGATAGCGTTTATTGCCCGCCGATTCCGGCTTGGCGCTGTCGGAGAAGTACGGCGCGACATATAGCTTGCCGCTGTCATGCAGGTAAGGGGCGAGGATTTCCGTGTACCAGCCGGCGCCGGGCTCGATTTCGATGACGGTCTGGTTCGGCTTTATCCCGAAGAACCTCAAGGTCTGCTCTGGATGCCGGTAGACGTCGCGCGCACGTTCCGCGTCGGTGCGTTGAGGACCGGCGAGAATCGCCGAGAATGTCTGCGCGGGCGCTGCGTTGGCAGTGGACGTACGTAGCAAGGCGAGGCCACAAATGGCGAGGCCGAATAGACCTAGCGCCAGAGCGCGCGCTGACAAGCGACGGGAAGCCGGCATGCTGAATTTTCCTTGGATATCGATCGTTGAAGTCGGTTTTGCTGCGGATGTGCGTGAAATCCGCAGCGACATCTGCATCTTACCGTGGCAAGGCTTTTACCGTGGTCCAGGCACATGCTCGGGCTTCGTCCACTCGTTGCCCTTCATGAAAGCGTCGTACGGCGTATGGACGATGTGATTCGTGTAGTTGCTCATGACCTTGGTTGCGACACCGAGAATCACTTCGAGCACATTGCGGCGCGTATAGCCGGCCGCGAGGAAGGCCTCCACTTCCGCGTCCGGAACGAATCCGCGCTCGCGCACGACAATCGTCGTGAAGCGATGCAGCGCCTCCAGCTTCGCGTCCGGCAAAGCCGTGCCGGCGCGAAGAGCGGCAATCACCGCTGGGTCCATCTTGATCATCTTCGCGAGCGTGCTGTGGCCCGCCATGCAGTAGTGGCAGTTGTTCTCAAAGTTCGACGTCAGGTAGACGACTTGCTGCTCGTGAGGGGTAAGTGTGGTTTTTGCAAAGAGATCCCACAGCGCCGTATAGCCGGCGAGCAGTTCCGGTGATTCGGCCATGTGCGCCTGGAGGTTCGGTACAAAACCGAAGGTACGCTTCGCTTCTTCAAGGGTGGGCTTCGACGCTGCGGGTGCGGTGTCGATCGTGTAGGACTGGAATGAATTCATTATCTGCTCCTCGTTGGTTGACGGTGAGCAGATGATGAGGCGCAAGGCGCTCGAGCAGAAGATCTGCGCTATCGATAACAGTCATTCCTCGCAGGAATGGACCGCGCCCTCAGCGCCGCAGAAGATCACCGTTCCCATGATGCGACCCGGCATCTAACGGCCGAAGGTCGGCACATAGGCGGCAATGTGTGCGCTTTTTGCCAGGGCGTTGATGTGTGTCGCGCTCGGTGCGGCGGCGCTGCGCGAAGCTCAGATTCCGTCTACGATTATGAGGTTGCTTTTGCAGCCTTGCAGCCGTAGCGGCAGTATTGCCTGATACTCGGGCGAGTGATACCACGTCTCGACGGCCTCCCGCGTCGGAAACTCGAGGATCACAAGGCGCGGATATGGCCACTCGCCTTCGACGACTTTCATGTTACCGCCACGCACGAGAAAGCGTCCCCCATGCTGCTCGAGGATCGGCATTACCTTCTCGCGGTACTGGCTAAACTTGGTTTCGTTCTCGACAATTTCTTGAACTACCACGTATGCGGCCATTGCTGTCCCCTTGATTGGTTGGCTGGGTCGGGTGCGACTTCGAAATGATGGTCGCACGAATCGGCGTTAGGCAGTTGTCAGTATCGCATGGACATCGGCTATCGCGCCTGGAAGTACGGCGATACCGCCGAGCGCAAGCGACTCACTGACACGCCGCAGTCGTTCATGTTGGTTCGCCTGTCGGAGATGATCTGGGTCGGCCTGCTGGAGTGGCGCATAACCTCCGACGCGACGTCTTCGCTCATCCATCGCCACCAGGCCGAACTCCGCTCGCCGAGGAGAATCAGGTCCGCACCCGTCTCGTCAGCAGCGGCTTCCAGCGATACCTCGACGGCCTCGACACTACTGTACCCAGTCAATGCAATGAGCCAACTCTTGTGCTCATCTGAGCGCGTGCGCAGTGAATGCGCTAGCTGAAAGCTGTCTATCTCCGGCAATCCAACGTCGATAAAAGTGAAGTCCGGCTTGAAACTGTCGAACGACTGCAGCGCGTCGGCGGCACTTGAGGCGACACAAGCTGCATGGCCGAGGATTGTGAGCAGTGCCGCCTAACGCATAGCCTCTTCCTTATGCGAGGCAATGACGAAGCAGGTCTGATTGTGGGGGACGACCCGCGCACAAGTCGCCCGCGCCGCCGCCTCGCTCAGCCCGGCGAGTTGCGCTTGCCAGATTCTGCGGTGATGTCGTACCGCGCTGACAACCCGTACGACGCCTCCCTGCCGTTCACCGCGTAACACTGTTACCTGGTGCCGAGCCCCCGCATAGCTGTCGTAGGCACCGATCTGCGCCGTCCAGTCCGCAAGCCTATCGTTGACCGTGCCGAAGGATTGGGCGGCGAGGCGACGGCCCGGCATCGACGGCTGGTGCAGCGTAACGGAAACGCGCTGCGCCGCATAAGGATGCGTCGTGACCGCGTCGGCGGCCGGCACCGCATCATGGTTTTCGGCTAGCAGGGCGGCTGGCTCGACATCCGACGCGAAACCCGCGTCAAGAAGTTTCGCCATGGTCCAATATGCCGTGCTCCACGACTGTGCATGAAGTTCGACGCCAATCAGAAGGTGTCCGTCGCGCTGCGCCGCGGTCACCACATTGAAACGCGCGGCGTTCGTGAAGCCGGTCTTCATTCCGATCGCGCCGGGATAGCGCTTGAGCATCCCGTCCAGGTTGGGGATCGTCCGTCCTTCGAAGTTGAAACTCTGAGCCGAGAACATGTAGCGATACTGCGGAAAGGTCAGCAGGATGTGGCGGGTCAGGATCGCCATATCGTAGGCATCGACCACTTGCCCCGGATCGGGCAAACCAGACGGATTGCGAAAGCTCGTGTGTAGCATCCCGAGCGCACGGGCATGATCCGTCATGACTTGGGCGAACTGCGTGATGCTGCCTGCGCCGAGATACTGGCCAAGCGCAGTTGCCGCGTCATTGGCGGACAACGTCGTCATGCCCAGTATCGCCTCACGCACGGTGATTTTCTGGCCCGGCAGCAGATCGAGTTTCATCGGCTCAACGCGAGCCGCCGCCTCGCTCACCGGAATCAAGGTATCGAGCGTCAACCGCCCGGCGCTCAATTCCTGGAACGCGAGATCGAGCGTCATCAGCTTGGTCAGGCTGGCCGGGTATCGCTCGTTCCGGGCACCTTCCTCGGACAGGACACGTCCGGTGGACATGTCCATCACGATCCAATCGGTGCCGGAAGATGTCGGCTCGATGCGCTGCGCCGCGTGTGCCGTAAACGTCGCGCCGAAGGCAACGATGCCGGAGATTACCGCGAGCACTGAAGCCCTTTTTTTCTGGACAGTCGTCCACGCACTTACCACGTCTAACCTCATCGCCGCCTCAAGGTCGCTAAGCCCTGCCCGAACGGACAGGCAAACGACCGTCAATAGTCATTTGGGGCGTAAATATACCGCAGCCTGGGGTCGCGCGCCTATCGGGCAACGCTACGGCGTTTATCTTTTTTCGAGGATTGCCCGCGACCGCCCGTTTGACCGCGAACGTTTGCTGGCGCGCGATTAATTTCGCACCATGCGCTTAGTGTCGCTTGGCGAACGCAATGAAACCCGTGATTTTGTTGAAAGGTTGCCTCCTCATGACGATGGGGCCGCTTCAGAAAACGGAAAATAACGCACGTTAAGCGGGCGACTACATGACAGATCGCGCGATCCAATATATCGAGACTCAAGGCGATGCCCCGTGGGCGCTCCACCTCTCATTTGTTAAGCCGCATTGGCCCTACGTCGCACCTAAGCCGTACCATAGCCTTTATACGGCCGATCAATGCCTGCCACCAACACGCTCCGCGCGCGAACTGGAGCACGCTCACCCTCTTGTTGCCGCATATCGGCAACACGTGGAAAGCGTCAATTTCTCGCGTGATGAGGTTGTTCATACGGTACGCCCTGTCTATCAAGGACTCGTTCAACAGATCGACGACGAGCTTGGCCGACTATGGGAGACGCTCGATCGACTTGGCCGCTGGCGCGACACCTTGATTATCTTCACCTCCGACCACGGCGATTTTCTGGGTGATTATTGGCTTGGAGAAAAGGAATTGTTTCATGACGTCATACAGCGCGTCCCTTTCATTCTGTATGACCCCGACCCCGCTGCCGACCCGACGCGGGGCAGTTGCGATCCGCATTTCGTTTCGGCCGTCGATGTCGTGCCCACCGTACTGGACGCACTGGGCCTACCGATCCAGAACCATCGGCTTGAGGGTACGTCTTTGTTACCCTTGTCCAGGCGGGGCTCGTCCGAGCAATGGAGATCCTTCGTGGTTTCCGAACTGGATTACGGGTTTCGCCGGGCGCGCCTGCTACTTGGCAGAACACCGGACGAATCACGCGGATGGATGGTGCGCGACACGCGATGGAAGTACATCCATTGGCTCGGTTATCGCTCGCAGTTGTTCGATCTTGAAAACGATCCGGACGAATTTATCGACCTTGGCCAGGACGCCGCATACACGAATGTGCGATCTCTCATGCATGACCGGCTGACCGATTGGCTCAGCCAGTTAAAACGTCGTGTCACCATGGGCAGCGAGCAAGTCCAAAGCAAAACGGACACGCACAAACAAGCCGGCGTGCCATTCGGCCAATGGTGAGCGACGCTACCGCCATAGCGTCAATCGATCGACTAACCCGAAGTTTGACTCGGTGCCCAAGCTAACCTATTGAAGCGCTGGGAGATTTTCGAACCGAAGAGGTGAAGCATTGCATGGCAGTTGGGACATACTGGGTGAAGATCTTTGATCGGATCAACCTGGTAGCGGTAGACACAATTGGTTCGGATCCGCGGTAGTGCCGTCCAATTTCGCGACACCGAGGTCTTGTATCTCTCGGAACTCGTCCAGAAGACTCTTGGCAATACGGTGATCCACCGAAAATACTCGTAGGATTTTGCAAAGCCGATCAATCTGCCCGCGATCGATTGCCTTCATGGTGCTCAGTGTCGGTGCTGCGTCGGAATGTCGCAGGTTGCAACACCGAGACAGGGCTGCATAATGCAGGCCGCCACGCGCGCTGTTGCCCGGTCAGACAGGCCGATATTCCGACTCGCTAATCAAGAAGCCGCATGGGCGTTGGTCACAATCTTTGGTCGCAATCGGGATGAATAGATGAAGCGCGGTACCCGTTCCAAAAGAGACGTCGCTTTTTCTTCGACGCCGATTTTGTCACCCCGGTTGCCGATGTGGCGTTCGAAGCTCACCATGTTCGGCCTGTTCCTCGCATTTATGGCGCTTGGGGTGCGCGCCTTCTGGATCGCAGGGCCGGGCAACGCCTTTTATATCAAGCAGGGTGACGATCGTGTCGTGCAAACACTGGTGATGCCGGCGACGCGCGGTGAGATTACCGACCGCAATGGGGTGCTGCTCGCAACCAGTTTGCCCGTGCGTGCGATCTGGGCGGACCCGCACGACTTGCCCAACGATATCGATATAGGCAAGATCACTGCCATGTCCAACCTGCTGGATATATCGCCGCAAACGCTACGCGGTGATTTCGATCGTGGCAAAGGGTTTGTATACGTCAAGCGACAGGTTCCGATTGACGTGGCCGACAAAATCAAGGCATTGAATATTCCCGGTGTATTCGAGACCAAAGAATACAAGCGCTTCTATCCGGAAGGCGATGTCACAGCGCAACTGATCGGCTTTACCAATATAGAGGACCAGGGCCAGGACGGTGTAGAACTCGCTGAGAATAAGGACCTGCGCGAAGTCGACGGCAGCCGCACGGTGATCCACGATCGTTCCGGCAACATCGTCCAGGACCTCGCCGAACTGTCTGCACCCCGCGACGGCAAGCGAATAGCGCTGTCAATCAATAGCAAGATCCAGTACATCGCATCCACCGCACTGGAACAGGCCGTCATTTCAACTCGGGCGAAGGCCGGCGCGGTGATCGTGGTGAATGCCCATACCGGCGAGGTGCTCGCGCTGTCGAACTACCCGACGTACGACCCGAACGACCGGGCTGTACTAACGGGCGCTCAGCTTCGCAACCGGGTCATGACCGACGTATTCGAGCCAGGCTCCATCATGAAGCCATTCACTATATCGCTGGCGTTAGACCTTCATCGGGTCACGCCGGATACCACGGTGGTCACCACTGGCCGATACGTGCTGGACGGCGCGACCATTACCGACGATGCGAATTTTGGCATCTTGACCATGGGCGGTGTCATCCAGAAGTCCAGCAATATCGGTGCGACCAAGATCGCCATGCTGCTCAAGCCCTCAGAGATGTGGAACATGTATTCGGCGCTCGGCTTGGGCCGGCGCCCCGATCTCCAGTTTCCTGGGATGGGCACGGGAGTGGTGCGACCCTGGCAAAGTTGGCGGCGCATCGAGCAGGCAACGATGTCTTATGGTTATGGGCTATCGGCGTCACTGTTCCAACTGGCGCATGCCTATACGGTATTCGCCAACGATGGTCGCATCGTCCCGTTGACGATTTATAAACGTAGGGGCGACCCGCCGCCAGGCGCACAGATATTCATGCCGACAACCGTGGCAGCCGTTCGCAAGATGCTGGAAGACGTGGTGGCCACGGGTGGCACGGCGCCGCAAGCGCAGGTGCCAGGCTACAGTGTGGGCGGCAAGACCGGCACTGCCTATACCGCCACCGCACACGGCTACGATCGGCAAAAGTATCGGGCCTCATTCGTAGGCCTGGTGCCGATCCACAATCCGCAATTGGTGATTGCCGTGTCGGTGGACCAGCCCCAAGGCGCACAGCACTTCGGCGGCGACGTGTCTGGCCCGGTGTTCTCGCAGGTGGCCGGCGGTGCGATGCGTGCCTTGAACATACCGCCGGATATCGCCTTGACGCCGGAACAGGAAAAGCCCGCTGCGGCGCTTAATAAATCGAGGATAGTCGCGGGCGGGACTCCGGAGCAAGGGCCAGGCTGATTGCTGGCTTACGAGCCGCTTGAATCCATCCACCGGAAAGGGTCCCTTCGGGTACAGATCAACCATAAAAGGATTAGTTGGGCAAGCCGAGACTATGCACCATACCGTCTCAAGGACAAGCGTTAGTGCTTCGGGTGCGCGTGCCGGCGTTCCCTGAGTAACTCATGCCTTAGCCCGAAGTGCTCGCTTCAACGAGCCGTCTTCAACCTACCATTGTCAGTGCCGGCCAATCACGTACTGCGAGTCCGATCCGGCAAAGTATCTGGCTTTCGAGTGCTCACGATAATCGTCCGGCCCAGAAGTACCCGAAGGTGATTTTGTACGGCGACGTAACGGCGGTTGCTGGTATCTATCGTTTTATATTTTCGGACTTCCCGCCGCGACTCCATTGAGCCGAATAGGGCGATCACCGGGTAGAACAACGGCAATTTCCATAAGCTGCTCTTTTGCATTTTATCGATCGACAGGTCGATGTCCTCAAAGCCGCTCTCGGCAAGCGCATGGGCGAGGTAGAAGAAGCTGATCGGGGTGATGTGGCCGACCGTCGAGAATCGCTCCTTACGGCCGACCGGCAGCGGACCGAACAAATTCGCAAATCCGAAACTCAGGTACCGCAGCCGCGATCTGAGATTTAGGATGTTGGGCGTCGTGAAAATAGCCAGCCCTCCCGGCTTGGTGACTCGGAACGTCTCGCGCACGACATTGCGATAGTTCTCCAGATGCTCGATAACCTCCGTGCACCTGACAAGGTCAAACGTATCGGAATCGTACGGCAATGCCTGCGTGTTCAAATCACAGATGTCGACGCGCTGGTCAGCGATGGCCATGAGCGTATCGGTGTAGTCACATGCGCTTGATCTGAAGTTTGGGTTTCGAGCCCACAGCAAGCTGATGAGCGCTCCGGTTCCTGAGCCAATATCTAGGTGTTCGGTCGTTTTCTGAACGGGAAGCGTCGACGTTGCTAGTTTCACGACTTGAGTAAGTATTCGATCAGTCGAAAGCTCTGCGTCTAATCTGCCGAGCGGGTTCTGGACAGTAGTACGGGCATCCTGATATTTCTCGATCGGCACATCATTCGGGATTGGTTGATTTTTCATTAGGCAGTCGATGCTCAGAAAAGAACTGTAGTGTATGCACGTCTTTTGATGACGTGTATACACCGTCGTTTTATAGTCGACTGCTGGGCATGCTTGGCGTATGAATGCCAAACCCACAGACAAACGCAATGCAATTTCCACTGCCCTTGGAAAACGAGTCAAAGCCTGCAGGCTCAGCGCAGAGAAGTCTCAGGAGACCCTAGCGTTCGAAGCCCAGGTCGATCGGACATTTATTTCCGCGATTGAGCGCGGCGTCGCAAACCCGTCGATTGAAACGCTGGCAAATATTTGCTTCTGTCTCGGCATAACGCTAGCGGAGCTGTTTACCCCGCTGAACATCTCGCTGCCACCGACCGGGGAGCGGCGCGCCAACGCAGCTGCTCCGGAAAAGAAGGCGCGCGTGCGGTTCCGCTAAACCGATTGATCGCCACGGCATAGGTCACGAAAAAGCCAGCAGGGTGCCGGCCTCGAATGTGGCGAGCGGAATATCTCGATCGATAACATTGGCAAGCTAGTGGTCGCGCTGCACACGACGCCAATGGCTTGTTGGACCCCAACCTCGCTAAACAACTTCGAGGCGAACAATGAGTCGCATCTAACGTGCAGCAGACACTTGGACATCTCATCAAGCGCAATCCTGTTGCCCGGAAGTCGTCTGCGGCGACCGGCAAAGGCCTGCTTCTGCGGGCTTGTGCTTTCCGGCGTTCTGCCAGCCTCACGTCTGCGCTGGCACCGCCTGCCTCTCAGGCCTTGCATCGCCCGCACGAGCTAAAGTCAGGCAGCCCGACAGAGGCCGTTCCGGCGGTCCCAGTGCGCTTCTGCGGCTATACTCGCTCGATAAACAAACGGGGAGCTACAGCTCATGGCAGCGTATCAGTTTCGACGCATCAGGCTGACGTTTCTATGGCTCCGGCTATGCGCCATGTGGGCGTGGCGAGCATGGCTCAAGTACGTCGTTTGGGCGCTGCTTCCCATCGCTATTTTTTCTGCTATCCCGTACCTTAGTCACTGGACAGAACTGTCAATACGCGTCGCGGGTGTTTGCCTACAGGGTTGCGGTCTGCTTGGTATCGTAGCTGGTGTCATCAGGACGCGGCAGCAGTTCGGCCTTCCCTCGATATCGGCATATGCCGCACAGCGAATCCGAGAATTTCCGCGCTTCCCGGCTGACATCGTTGTTACGGCGGCCGCAATCTCTGCGATGGGCAGGATGAGTTCGACTGGCTCGGTTACCGTGGGCACTGCTCCTTCCCGCGATGTCGAAGCACGACTGGACGCCCTCGAAAGGGATCATCAGGTACTGAAGACCACGGTCGCCAACCAGCACGGCGAGACGCTCGATCAGTTGCGTAAGCAGGCCGCGGAACTCGAGAAGGAAAAGACGGATCGCTCAGAGGAAGACGGACAGTTTCGCGTGACGTTGCATCAGACAGCGACGGGCGGACTCGATCTGGCGGTGTATGGCGTCATCGCCCTCGCAGTAGCGAACCTGTACTGTACGTTTCCGCAGGAAATCGCTTGCGATATGGACGCGTCAAACTGTACGTCATCCAGTCACTCCTGCAATTAGGTGGCCCTTATCCGAACGCTCCACCGTCGCATTCCGACCGAGGCCGTATGGAAACGCGAAACGCAGCTTTGACGTGCGACGAATCTGCTGCGGCGAGTATAGAGCCGCGTTGTGCTCTCGCAATCAATCGGTCGAGTGAGGAATGCTGGGCGGCTCCGTTGCCTTAATGCTGGCTACTTCTCGGTCTATGTTGAGAACCTGGGTGCATCACGCACCCACCAGCCGCATTGCCCTCATGGTTCGCGAGAATCCCAATATCGCTATCACGCGCTTGAGGTTGTAAGCCAGCACATGCAGGCTCATCTCTGTGCTTACATTGGGCAGTCTGCGAGTCAGGAAGTGTGTGTAACCCATCCAGTGCTTAAACGTTCCGAAGACGTGTTCAACGGTTCGCCTTCGCACCATCATCGCATCCGGCATCCTGTCCAGTCTCTGCTGGGCAGCTTCCAGTACAGACTCATGTTCCCACCGGGTGATTCGTCGATAATCGCTCGGGGTGCATTGTGATTTAATGGCGCAACGAGGACAGGCACTGCTCCAGTAGCGATGCAGCTGCATGCCATGCTCCTCTCCGGTCATGCGATAGATGGCGCGCTGACCAGCAGGACACAGGTATTCGTCATCCCGGGCAATGTAGATGAAGTCTGCTCTGTCAAAGCGACCGTGGAATCTTGCGCTTGACGTTGTGGTCTTGGGCAGGATGGCTGCAATGCCCGCATCCGCGCATGCTTTTATCTGTAGTCCACTGTAATACCCACGGTCAGCTATGGCCTTCAGTCTGCTCTTGCCCATGGCATCACGAGCAGCTTGCGCCATCGGACTGAGCTGCGCCCGGTCATGGCCGGAATTCGTCACCTCATGGGCGACGATGAGATGGTGTCGGGCATCTACGGCCACCTGCACGTTGTAGCCCACCATCCCCGAGCCTCTGCCGCTCGTCGCCATGGAGCGCGCATCAGGGTCGCTCAGCGAGAGCTGACCATCAGGCTGCGTCTTGAGTTCTTCCTTGATCTGCTCGAGGCGACGCATTTGCCCTCGCAATTGCACGATCTTCTCTTGCAGCCGGGTTGTCTTTGCTTCCAGCTCCGCCGGTTGCGTGCGGTCAGCCGTTTCCATCGCACTTAGGTAGCGCTGGATGCTTTCCTCAATCTGTTGCTGCCGCTTGTCGATCTTGCCAGTCGTGAAGTTGCGATCCCGGGTGTTGGACGCCTTGAACTTGCTCCCGTCAATGGCAACCAGTGCTTGTGAGAACAGCTTGAGATCACGGCACAGAACGACAAACCGGCGGCAGACGTTGCGAATGCCTGTGCCGTTGTCCCGCCGAAAGTCGGCTATCGTCTTGAAGTCCGGTGCCAGGCGACCCGTGAGCCACATCAACTCGACATTGCGCTGGCATTCGCGTTCCAGGCGACGGCTCGATTGAATCCGGTTGAGGTAGCCGTAGATGTATATCTTCAACAGCACTGCGGGATGGTAGGAGGGGCGACCTGTCGTCGATGGTGTGATGCCATCGAAGCCCATTGATTCCAGTTCGAGTTCTTCGACGAAGGCCTCGATGATCCTCACCGGGTTATCCTCGGCAACGAAGTCATCCAGGCATTCGGGCAACAGCGTTACCTGCTTGCGGTCTTCGCCTTCTATGAATCGCTTCATCCGATCACCCACGCTGAATGAGTTGATTCAGTTTAGGCGATCAATGCGTTTTCACACAAGCTCGACCCGAAGCTGCCATCGGCCTGGCCGGACCGAGCGCCCGGAAGCGGACGCTCATCCGGTCGAGCAGCGGATGGCTTCCAATCGATTCATATGCGAAACGCCCGTCTACTTAGGTGGCGGCGGCGCGCGGCCCTCAGAGTTGTGACCAACCCCCGTCGACAGGAAGTTCGACGCCGGTCGTGAAGGTCGCGTCGAACGCGAGGAAGAGGACGGCCTTGGCGAGTTCCTCCGACGTTCCGAAGCGCTTCATCGGAATGGCCTCGGTCATCTGCGCTATGAGATGGGCGGCCAGGTCTTTATCGGGCAT
>Ga0302220_10000820_pt1 | contig 25288 bp, 20 predicted proteins | sample II_Palsa_E1_3_FD_194572 | JGI IMG/M metagenome (GOLD analysis project Ga0302220, IMG submission 194572) | Peat permafrost microbial communities from Stordalen Mire near Abisko, Sweden - II_Palsa_E1_3 | ecosystem: Environmental > Terrestrial > Soil > Palsa > Peat permafrost | place: Sweden...
CTGGTGATAGTTATGGTTCGACGTAATGCAGAATTCATAATATTTTCATGGCAATAATGTGTCGTCCGGTAATTTAATATTACATAGAGTAATTAAATCATGGGCCTATCGATGTAATCCATCATGTCACCATAGAGTTGTCTTCGTGCGGTATCTGATGCAAGAAAGTCATGGGGAAATCCTAGATCGATCTTTGATTTGCGGTCCAGGCGTTGTATGTGTTCCGCAGAGATATCTATTTTTATGTAAGCTAAATTCTCTTTGAGTTGCTCTGCTGATCTAGCGCCGATAATAGGTATGATGTCAGCTGACGTTTTATTGATCCAGCGCAACGCGACTTGCGCGGGAGTACATTTTATTTCCGCTGAGATATCGACTACCTCTTGGGAAATTGATAAATTCCGATCGTCTGGAGTTTGAAGCCATTTAAAAGTGTCTAGCCTCCTGGGTAGCGATGTTTGGATTGAATTATATTTTCCCGTCAGCAATCCTCCACCAAGTGGGCTCCATGCAGTTATGGCAAGGTCGTAATGCCTAGCCATGGGTAGGAGGTCTCTCTCCGCTGTCCTTTCAATTAACGAATATTCGATTTGGATTCCGGAAAATGATGTCCATCCCCGTAATTCGGCAAGAATGTTCGCACGAGATATGATCCATGCCGGTGTATCAGATATACCGATATAGAGTATTTTACCTTGTCTAACTAAATCATCGAGTGCGCGTAAAGTCTCTTCGATCGGCGTAAATTTATCCCAGGCGTGTACCCATAATATATCGATATAATCTGTTCTCAGACGCTCCAGACTTCCCTCAATCGACCGGATTAGATTTTTTCGATGATTTCCACTTGCATTAGGGTCGCTTCCCGGTGGCGCGAGACTATATTTCGTGGCAATGACATAGCTGTGTCTGATCCCGTGCAAAAATTCACCAATCATTGTTTCGCTTGTTCCATTGGTGTAGGTATTTGCACTGTCCAGGAAATTTCCACCCGCATCGGAAAATGCTGAAAAAATCGACCTGCTTTCATGTAGGTCAGACCCAACGCCGCGCTCGGTGCCAAATGTCATCGTCCCTAACGCTAGCTCTGAGACGCGTAATCCAGTCGAACCAAAAAATACATATTTCATATCATGTTCCAATTTTATTCAACAGGCCGTTGAAATAAGCGGCGGAGAACAGAAGAAGATATTTCTAATTTTTTACTGAGCTATCTTGTAATTGACAGACATAAATATGAAAGATTAAGTTTCGGAAAAATGTTTGTCGATATGCTAAATGTAATATATTGTGTCTCTGTTTTAAATATTTAAAGACGTCAATTTTTTTGATAGCTATTTATTTTATAGATGAAAATTTTGTTGGCTTCAAAATTGAATTTTTAATTGATTTGATCAGAGGCCCATCTTTCTCTGTTTGAGAGAATTTCTCTATCCATTCCGAGTCGGCCCGAAAGGAAGCCAATTTTTGTTCGCGTTCCTCCCAAGATTCCCACGCAAGTATGTAATACAGTAACTGGTTGGAGGGCCCTACCTCCGAAGTCCAAAAACCGATTTGCCTAAAGCCATGACGTTTCCATATCGCCATCACGACATTTTCGAAACGATCCAGCAGGGCCGGCATCCGACCCGGGTTGCTTTGATAGATGCGTAATTCGTGAATCATGTCTGCTCCGATTTTATGTAAAACGTGGATTCGGTATTAAGTTGTTCGCTGGTCAATTAATTTATAATTTTTTATATTTTTCGAATTCAAATTCTGTCAGAGATCTTTTTTAAGATGGGTCAAATTTGATAAATAGGACTGATCGAGGGAAAAGCCACTCGATACGAAATGGGCGGAAGGACTATTGCTCCCGAGTTCGGCAGATTATTGTGTAAGCGTCCGATTTTTCTCAAGCCGATAGTGCAATTTTGCTGCTACAAACTGCGAATCGTCGGTATGCTAGGTTCAGTATTTCGAATGCCGTCAAACCTTGCAAGCTTGTCAAAGCAATCGGCCGGTCCGCCGCTAAACCGCTTGCAGCATCATTGCCGACGCATCCGACGCATCCGACGCATCCGACGCATCCGACGCATCCGACGCATCCGACGCATCCGACGCATCCGACGCATCCGACGCATCCGACGCATCCGACGCTACGGTGTGCGCTACCGGTGGATGCCACCGGGATGGCGTCCTGAACAATCGAGGCAAATCGGGAATACGACGAAACTACACGAGTCGAAGACTGAGAGGGCGCAATGATGGGTGTGTCGATGGCTCGCCTTACCCCAGTTAGTGGCGGGTAAGCATGGTTGCTAAAGAAAAATGGCCGGTTCGACAAAGCGGCCATTTTTACTGCACAGCGATTAGCACATCAAACCTCAGTGCCCGCGTGCGGGGGGCGGAGTTAGCGCGATATAAATCGGTCTGCTGCTAGACAGTGGTGTATAGCTCCAGGTGCGTTGCTCCTTGCCCTATATCCAAAATGGTATCCGCTGACGGCTTTGCTTCCGGCGGGAAAGACGCAGGGCGACCAAGATCCTCCACGGCATCGTAGTAGATGGAATCATCGTCCTTGTCGTCGCTTAATGTCGAAGCCGCCAGCGGCACCTGAACATTGTCGTCTCTCAATGCCGCAGGCGCCTGTGGTTTTTCCCCCATCAGCGCCTTGGATAGCCGCTGGCCGGCTTCGCGCAAAACGCCGTTGACGAATTGGGTTTGTACGCTGTCGGCCACGATCTTCTCGATGTGCGGTACGCAGTGATTCCTGATATTACCGGCGTTACGGCCGACGTTTAGAATGTCGGCCGTGAGATAACCGATACCCTGCGTAAGGTAGCCTTGACTCGTGAATTCGGGTGTTTTGCTGGGCTTGCCCGTTCCAGGGTGCTGGCCGTACAGCGTGCAGGCGGTTGAGAAAAAAGTGTTGACCGCGCCGGTTGCCAGTGCCATTGCGCTGGCCTCCCGCAAGGATTCCACAATGCCCCCTGTGTGCATCAAGGCATCGGCAATACCCCTGACCATTGCTGTCACGGGGCCCGCTCCAAGGACGCCGAACAAGCGTATCCTTTCCTCTTTCTCGGGCTCGAGATTCGGGTCCATGTCGAAACTGCCCCCTAACCGTTTGCGCACCAGGGAAATGGCTCGATCTACAGCGAACTCGACAAGCGGGCGCAATGCGGCCGTCGCCAGCAAGCCAAGTTGGGTGCCATAGAATTTTCCGGCCGCGCCGCCATGTTTTTCGCCAAGGGCGCCAAGGGCTCGCGGCACAATGGTATAAGTCAGATAGCTTGCAGCTTGTATTGCCCCGTCCTTCAGACCTTTCACGATGGGGATCGCGAGCGCGCTTATTTGATTCGCCTCATCGACTTTTTTCGAGGGCGACGTCGACTTTGTAGTCGTTGGAGACACTTGGCGCTGAGTCCGAATATTATTCGGCGGCGGAGTCAGCCCGCCGAGTGTTAGGCTGGTCGTCATAGCTCATTTCTCAATTTATGGGGCGCGATCCGGTATTGCCGCTATTTGGCAAATAAGACGAGTCACGTTCTCTATCGTCCCGTCGGCCGCTTGCTCAAGCGCTCTCTGAGCAAACGCTGCTGACTATCGGTTTGTCGATTGCGCGCTACTTCTTCAAAGATATTTTCGAGCTTGGCATACGCCGCGCTGACTTCATGAATATGCCGCGCCAATGTGCGGCCATTCACATTGCCGGCAAGATCGAAGCGATACACCAAGGCGCCATGTCCGTTGTCGGGAATGATCGCGAACACGCCGAAGCTGCTGGGCAAGCGCACATTTTGTTCGAGCAATTGCCGATACACGGCATGGCTCTGTGTATCGGGAATCGGGCCTAAATCGAACAGTACGGTGATCCATCCCAGATCCGCAGAGCCGAAATCGACCAAACCGACATGCACGCCATTGACGATCAAATGACCGAATTCTTTTAGAACGGTGGCATCGACCGAAAAAATTTCGGCTAACTCCGCAATCAATTCGGCGTAGCGTTGCTGATGAGCGCTTTCCAGCATATATTTAGTATTGCTATGTAATTTGCCGTATTCAGGCGATGGGCCAAGGTAAATTTTTTGATTAACAGAGCTAAGTGGGCAGGAGCGCGCTATAAGTTCCCTGGCCGACTATTTCGGTTCGTGATGGCGTTGTTAACAAAAAAATGGCTGGTTCGGTTTGCGAACCAGCCATTTCTCACGACCAGGATGGGGTGGGCGCAGGGTTCAAACCTGCGCGCCCGCGTGCGGGTCGTTCGGATCATGCTTGGGCTTGAGCTGTTTGATCAGGTCTTCGCGTTTGACGCCGAGCCACATGGCCAGCGCGGCCGCCACGAATACCGAGGAATAAATCCCGAAGCAAATCCCGATGGTCAGCGCCAGGGCGAAGAAATGCAGCGTTGGGCCGCCGAACAGGAACATCGACAGCACCATCATTTGCGTACAGCCGTGCGTAATGATGGTGCGTGACATGGTGCTGGTGATTGCGTGGTTGATCACGTCCGGCACGGCCATCTTGCGCTGACGCCGGAAGGTTTCGCGGATCCGATCGAAAATCACCACGGACTCATTGACCGAGTAGCCGAGCACGGCCAGCACGGCTGCCAGCACGGTCAGGGAAAACTCCCACTGGAAGAACGCGAAGAAACCGAGAATGATCACCACGTCGTGCAAGTTGGCGATCACGCCGGCTACCGCGTATTTCCATTCGAAGCGGAACGACAGGTAGACCATAATGCCGATGACTACGCACAACAAGGCCAGCAAACCGTCGGTGGCCAGTTCCTTGCCCACTTGCGGGCCGACAAACTCGACGCGCTGCAATTTCACGGTGGCGTCTTGCGCGGTCAGCGCCTGCATCACTTGGTCGCTTTGCTGAGCCGAGGTCAACTGGCTTTTCATCGGCAAGCGTATCAACACGTCATGCGAAGTGCCAAAGGTTTGCACTTGCGCGTCGGCATAGCCGTCTTTGGTCAGCACGCTACGGATAGGTTCAACCTGAGCGGTTTGCGGATAGCTGATTTCGAGCACCGTGCCGCCCGTGAATTCCACCGACAGGTTCAAGCCGCGATGGACCAGGAAAAACACCGCAGCAACAAAAGTCAGTAGCGAGACCACGTTGAAAATCAACGCGTGACGCATCACCGGCAAATCTTTACGAATACGGAAAAATTCCATCTGAAGCTCCTTAGCGCGTCGTGCGGGTCTTGCCCGACGGCTGTTTTGAGGCAGGTTCGGTGGACGTCTCTGCGGCCGACGCACGGCCGGCCTTTGAGCGCGGCAGGCGGGGTTTGCCGCTGCTGCTGCCAGCGCTATCGTCGTCGCCGTCGTCGTCCTCGTCCGTGTCGACGGTGAATCGGGTCGCGCCGTCCGGGCGCCACACCTGACCAATCAACAGCGATTTCAATTTACGCTTGCTGCCGTACCAGAAGTTAACCATGCCGCGCGCAAAGAACACCGCGGAGAACATCGAGGTCAAAATGCCGATCACGTGGACCACCGCAAAGCCGCGCACCGGGCCTGAACCGAAGGCCAGCAGCGCCAGACCGGCAATCAAGGTGGTGACGTTGGAGTCGAGAATCGTCGCCCAGGCATGGGTGAAGCCGTTTGAAATCGCCAGTTGCGGTGCTGCGCCATTACGCAATTCTTCGCGGATCCGCTCGTTGATCAGCACGTTGGCGTCGATCGCCATACCCAGCGCCAGCGCAATAGCTGCGATACCCGGCAAAGTCAGCGTGGCCTGCAACATCGACAGCACGGCGATCAGCAGCAACAGATTGACCGACAAGGCAATCACCGAGAACAGGCCGAACAGCAGGTAGTACGCCATCATGAAAATGGCGATGGCGGCGAAGCCGTACTGCACCGAAGCAAAACCTTTCTTGATATTGTCCGCACCGAGGCTCGGGCCTATCGTGCGTTCTTCAATGATATCCATCGGCGCCGCGAGCGAGCCGGCGCGCAGCAGCAAGGCCAGATCGTTGGCCGCCGAAGTTGACGCGGCGCCCGTGATCTGGAAGCGCTCGCCCAGCTCAGACTGGATGGTGGCAACGGTCAATACCTGGCCTTTGCCTTTTTCGAACAGCACAATGGCCATCGGCTTGCCGATATTGTCACGCGACACGCTGGACAGCACGCGGCCACCGGCCGCATCGAGCTTGATCGTGACATCGGGGCGCTGGTGTTCGTCGAAGCCTGCTGCCGCGTCGGTAATCCGGTCGCCGGTAAAGATCACCTGTTTTCTGAGCAATACCGGTACGCTGTTGCCTTGAGTGAACAATTCGTCGCCAGGCGGCACCGGGTCGTTCACATTGATGCTGAGCGGCGCGCTCGGGTCAGCCAGGCGCGCTTCGAGCGTGGCTGTACGGCCGATGATGTCCTTCGCCTTGGCGGTATCCTGCACGCCCGGCAGTTCGACCACGATGCGGTCGCTGCCTTGCTGCTGGATCACAGGTTCAGACACACCCAGTTCATTGACGCGATTATGCAGCGTCGTAATATTCTGCTTGAGCGCATTTTCCTGCACGCTGCGCTGCACCGCAGGCGCAAAGGTGCCGATCAACTGGAACCCGCCGCCGTCGGCCGCTGCGGCCTTCGCACTGGTCCACTGCAACTCGCTGACGTTATTGCTCAAGAGTTGCTCGGCCTGGTCGACCGTGGCCTGATCGGCCAGATTGATCACGATCGACTGGTTGACGCGATTCACACCGCCGTCGCGGATGCCTTTGTCGCGCAAGGACACACGCGTGTCGGCCGCATCGCTATCGAGCTTTTTATTGAGTGCGCCTGCCATATCGACTTGCAATAGGAAGTGCACCCCGCCGCGCAAATCCAGACCCAGGTACATCGGCCGTGCCGCCATCGCGCTCAGCCATTTCGGCGATGCGCTTTGCAGGCTCAGGGCAACAATGTAGTTCGGGTCGCTGGGGTCGGTGTTAAGCGCCTTGTTCAGCAGGTCCTTGACGCGTAATTGGGTGTCGGTATCGTGCAGGCGAATCCGCACACTGGCGTTATTCGCGTTGTTATCGAAAGAGATATCGTCTGCGGCGATCTGGCTGGCCTGCAGCGTTTCTTCGACGCGCTGGAATACCTCGCTGTTGATTTTGACGGTCGCTTTACCGCTGGACACCTGGAGCGCGGGTGTTTCACCGAAGAAATTCGGCAGCGTGTAAAAAAAGCCGATAGCGAGCGCCACCAGCATCACGACATATTTCCAGAGGGGGTAACGGTTCATGAATGGGCTGGACTGGAAGGTGGGTGCATCGGGCAGGCTCGCACTAAAAGGCGCTGCGAGCGGGCCGGACGCTGGGTCTAGCATTGGATAAAGCGCGTCGCCGACCGGAGTCGGGGTGACGCGCCTTATGCACCGTGCGGCTTAGCGCGCGTGATTGGACTTTAGCGTAATGCATAAAGAGCGCAATCATGCGGCCGCTGCTTAGATCGACTTGATCGTGCCCTTCGGCAAAATCGTGGTGATGGCGGCTTTTTGCAGCGTCACTTCGACGCCATCCGACAACTCGACACCGACGTAGGCGTCGCCGACCTTGGTGATTTTGCCGAGAATGCCACCGTTGGTCACAACTTCATCGCCGCGGGCCATGGCTGCCAGCATGCTGCGATGTTCTTTCTGGCGCTTCATTTGCGGGCGGATCATGATGAAATACAGTACAGCGAACATCAGAATAATCGGCAAGAACTGAGTCACACTGGATTGAATCCCGCCCAGCGACAAGCCTTGCGCGAACGCGTTGGAAATAGGCACTATTGTTTCTCCATCATCTCAGTCGAATTAACCACGTATTCTAGCATCCAGGGATGTAGCACTCTCAAGAAAACGCCGGGCCGCCCCAAGTTTCCGCCCTGTAGGAAGTCCTACTCAACCCCGCGTTGCCGGTCTTGCGCAAATTTTTGGCGGAAGGTGTCGAATTCCTGCGATTCAATGGCATCGCGCATCTCGCTCATGAGCTCGAGATAGTAGTGCAGATTGTGGATAGTGTTCAGCCGCGCACCCAGGATTTCCCCGACTCGATGCAGATGGTGCAGGTAGGCCCGCGAGAAATTGCGGCAGGTATAACAGCCGCAGGCCGTATCGAGCGGCCGCGGATCGTTCTTATGCGCGGCGTTTTTGATCTTCAGATCGCCGAAACGGGTAAATAACCAGCCATTGCGGGCATTGCGGGTCGGCATCACGCAATCGAACATATCGACGCCGGCCGCGACCCCGTTGACCAGATCCTCGGGGGTGCCAACGCCCATCAGGTAGCGCGGCTTGTGGGACGGCAGCTTGGGCGCGGTGTGGTTGAGCACGCGCATCATGTCGTCTTTGGGCTCGCCGACCGACAGGCCGCCGATCGCATAGCCGTCGAACTCCATTTCGGACAGTCCGGCCAGCGACTCGTCGCGCAGCGTTTCATACATGCCGCCTTGGACGATGCCAAACAGCGCATTGGGGTTTTCCAGTTCGCGGAAGGCATCGATGGAACGGCGCGCCCAGCGCATCGACATGCGCATCGATTCGCCCGCCAATTCGCTCGATACCGGCACATCGTCAATCGCGTAAGGCGTACATTCGTCGAATTGCATGACGATGTCGGAATTCAGCACGCGCTGGATTTGCATCGAGATTTCGGGTGACAGGAATAATTTGTCGCCGTTGATCGGCGAGGAGAAGGTGACGCCTTCCTCGGTGATTTTGCGCAAATCGCCCAGACTGAACACTTGGAAGCCGCCCGAATCGGTCAGGATGGGTTTGTCCCAGCCCATAAAGCGATGCAGGCCGCCATGCAATTCGATGGTTTCCAGGCCAGGGCGCAGCCACAGGTGGAAGGTGTTGCCGAGGATAATCTGTGCTTTGATCTCCTCCAGCTCAAGCGGCGACATCGCCTTGACGGTGCCGTAGGTGCCGACCGGCATAAAAATCGGCGTTTCGATGACGCCGTGGTTGACGGTCAGGCGGCCACGGCGTGCTTGACCGTCGGTATTGAGTAAATCGAATTTCAGCATGGCAGGGTCTTGATTTAAAAGGTTTTAGCGCGGGTCAGCAGCATTGCATCGCCATAACTAAAGAATCGGTAACGTTGAAGAATGGCATGGCGGTAGGCGGCCCGTATCGTGGCGGTACCGGCAAAGGCGCTGACCAGCATCAACAAGGTTGATTTCGGCAAGTGAAAATTCGTGATCAGCCGGTCTACGACCTGGAAGGTGTAGCCCGGGGTAATGAAAATATCGGTTTCGGCCTGGGTCGCTTGCAGCGTGCCGGGCGGCAAACCCGCGGTGATGGCGTCGCGTGCGGCCGCTTCGAGCGCCCGCATCGAGGTGGTGCCGACCGCAATCACGCGCCCGCCGCGCGCGCGGGTTGCGGCCACCGCGTCGACCAGCGCGGGCGACAGGGCATACCATTCGCTATGCATTTTGTGCTCGGCGAGGTTTTCGGTGCGCACCGGCTGGAAGGTGCCGGCGCCGACATGCAGGGTCAAAGTCGCACGCTTTACGCCACGGGCGTCGAGTGCCGCGAGAATCGCCTCATCGAAGTGCAGCCCCGCGGTGGGCGCGGCGACGGCGCCCGGATTGGCGGCAAACACGGTCTGGTAGCGGCGTTCGTCGTAGGCGTCGGGATCGTGAGTGATATACGGCGGCAAGGGCAGACGACCGTGCTGTTCGATCAAATCCAGACAGTCGGCCGGGAACTGCAAGCTGTAAAAGGGTTCGACACGCTCCCCCACGGTCACTTCGAAGGCATCGGCCAAGCGCAGCGTCGAGCCCGGCGGCGGTGTCTTGCTGGCGCGGATCTGGGCCAACGCGGTGCGTGGGCCGGTAATTCGTTCGATCAGTACCTCGATCTTGCCGCCACTGGCCTTTTGGCCGAGAAAACGCGCCTTGAGAACTTTGGTATCGTTAAAAACCAACAGATCGCCGGCTGCGATACAGTCGGGGAGGGCGGTAAACGGCAGGTCGTGCAGCGTGGGCGTGCTGCTGTCGCCGCCATTGGACGTGCCCAGCTCAGTGCTCACCTCAAGCAGGCGGCTTGCGCTGCGCTCGCTCAAGGCGGTCTGCGCGATGAGCTCGGGCGGTAAATTAAAATCGAAATCGGAAAGCGTATACATGCGAGAAAGTGTCAATGCGTGCTGGTATGTTGTAGGCTTCGTCGTCTATCTGTCGTAACACTTTACTCCGGCCGTCGGCGTTTGCGGCAGGAGGCGGGTCATCCCGTGATGTTTTACGCCAGACGCGAAAACCGCTATTGTACTTGTGATGAGACCCAAGCCCCAGATCGACCCGCCCTTAAATCCAGGCGCCGGCGAAACCACCCCCAAAGCCCCGCTCAAACCCCTGGCCCGTAGCCAGGACAAGCTTGCCAAGCTGGGCTTGTCGCGCGATATCGACCTCGTGCTGCATTTGCCTATGCGCTACGAGGATGAGACAACCCTGACGGCGATTGCCGATTTATTGCCGGGCGCCTCGGCGCAGGTCGAAGGCGTGGTCTCGGACAATGAAATTACCTATCGCCCGAGACGTCAGCTAATCGTCAGATTGACCGACGATGACGGCAGCGTCCTAACACTGCGGTTTTTGAATTTTTACGGCAGCCAGGTTAAGCAATTGGCCGTGGGCGTGCGGATTCGCGCGCGCGGCGATGCGCGCGGCGGCTTTTTCGGTATGGAGATGGTGCATCCCGTCTGTCGCGTGGTGGAAGTCGGCGCGCCATTGCCGCAGGTGCTGACCCCCGTCTACCCGAGCACGGCCGGGGTCAGTCAGGCGTATTTGCGCAAAGCCATCGAAAACGCGCTGAAGCGCACGCCGCTGCCCGAGTTTCTGCCTGACGCCGTGGTGCGTGCCTGTTTGCCTGAACCCGTGATGACCTTGGTCGAGGCGATCGAATTGCTGCACCATCCGGATGCCGCAGTCGATGAGGGCGGTCTGGTCGACGGCACACATCCGGCCTGGCTGCGGATTAAATTTGAGGAACTGCTGGCGCAACAATTGTCCCTGAAGCGTGCGCAAGATCAGCGTCGCGCCCGCTCGGCGCCGGTGATGGCCAGGGCTTGCGACGGGACATCGCTGATCGCGCGCTTTGAGCAAGCCCTGCCATTCGCGCTGACGGGTGCACAGCGCCGCGTTTGGGCCGAAATCGGTGCGGACCTGACCGCGCCGCACCCGATGCAGCGTTTGCTGCAGGGCGATGTCGGCAGCGGCAAGACCATTGTTGCAGCGTTGGCAGCCGCCCAGGCGATCGATGCCGGCTACCAGGCGGCCCTGATGGCGCCAACCGAAATTCTGGCCGAACAGCACGCGCGCAAGCTGCGCGGCTGGCTTGAGCCGCTGGGTGTCGAGGTCGCCTGGCTGGCCGGCAGCCTGAAAGCCAAAGCCAAGCGCGCCGCGCTGGAAGCCGCGGCATCGGGCACGGCGCAATTGATTATCGGCACCCACGCGATCATCCAGGACGCGGTCGAATTTGCGCGCCTTGGCCTGGTGATTGTCGACGAGCAGCATCGCTTCGGCGTGCAGCAAAGGCTGGCATTGCGCGCCAAAGCGCAGCACGCGGCCGATGGTGCCGTCGATTTCCAGCCGCACCAGCTGATGATGAGCGCGACGCCGATTCCGCGCACCCTGGCCATGACCTATTACGCCGATCTCGACGTCTCGACCATCGACGAGCTGCCACCTGGCCGCACGCCCATCCTGACCAAGCTGATTAGCGATGCCCGGCGCAATGAAGTGATCGGCCGGGTGCGCGAGGCTGCGCTGACCGGCCGCCAGGTCTACTGGGTGTGCCCGCTGATTGAAGAAAGCGAAGTGCTGCAATTGCAGACCGCCGTCGATACCTATCAAGCCTTGACGGTCGCGCTGCCTGAGTTGCGGGTCGGCATGGTGCACGGCCGGCTCAATCCGGCCGACAAAGCCGCTGTGATGGATGCGTTTGCCCGGGGCGAGCTGAATTTGCTGGTGGCGACGACGGTGATCGAAGTTGGCGTCGACGTGCCGAACGCCTCGCTCATGGTGATCGAGCATGCCGAGCGTTTCGGGCTTGCGCAATTGCATCAATTGCGCGGGCGGGTGGGGCGCGGTAGCGCGGCCTCGGTGTGTCTGCTGATGTACGCCGGGCCGCTGTCGCAAACCGGCCGGGCCCGCTTGCAAACCATGCGGGAAACCGGCGACGGCTTTGAAATCGCCCGGCGCGATCTTGAGTTGCGCGGCCCGGGTGAATTTTTGGGTGCCCGGCAGTCGGGTGCGGCGATGTTGCGGTTTGCCGATCTCGAGCAAGATGCCTGGCTGATCGAGCCGACCCGTGAAGCCGCCCGGCAGATGTTGAGCAGCGTGCCCGAGATTGTCATCAAGCATTTGAATCGCTGGCTTGGGGGGCGCGAGCACTATTTGAAGGCTTGACTTGGCTGGAACGCAATGTCGGTGTATAAAAGCTAAAATCTATTGAAACCTACATTGCGATTGCTTTATGACGCTTACTGAACTGAAATACATCGTCGCAGTCGCTCGCGAGCGGCATTTTGGCCGAGCGGCCGAAGCCTGCTTCGTCAGCCAGCCGACCCTGTCGGTGGCGATCAAAAAACTCGAAGACGAGTTGAATGTGCAGATTTTCGAGCGCGGCACGAGCGAAGTCAGCGTGACGCCGATCGGTGAACAAATTGTCGCTCAAGCCCAGCGCGTGCTTGAACAGACCCTGGCCATCAAGGAGATCGCCAAAACCGGCAAAGACCCGCTGCTGGGGCCGCTGCGCCTGGGCGTGATCTACACCATCGGGCCGTATATTTTGCCGACGCTGGTCAAACAGATGATTGATCGGGTACCGCAGATGCCGCTGATGCTGCAGGAAAATTACACCCTGAAGCTGATCGAACTGCTCAAACAGGGCGAGATCGACGTGGCGATTATGGCGCTGCCCTTCCCGGAAACCGGCCTGATGGTGCGCCCGCTCTACGATGAGCCGTTTGTGGTGGCGATGCCTAAGGGCCATCCTTGGGCCAAGCGCAGCTCGATCAAGGCCGACGATCTGAAGCTGGAAACCATGCTGTTGCTGGGCAACGGTCATTGCTTCCGAGACCACGTGTTAGGTGTTTGTCCTGAGTTGATGCGCTTTTCGCAGAATGCCGACGGCATTCAAAAGACCTTTGAGGGGTCTTCGCTGGAGACCATTCGGCATATGGTGGCCAGCGGCGTCGGCATCACCGTGCTGCCGCGCACTTCGGTTTCCGATATGCACGAAACCCATATGAACAGCACCGACAGCGGCATGCTGACCTATGTCCCCTTCGAGGACCCGGTGCCGGATCGGCGGGTCGTGCTCGCCTGGCGCAAGAGTTTTACCCGGATGCCGGCGATCGAGGCGGTATGCGCGGCGGTGAAGTCGTGCGATTTATCGGGGATCAGTCAGTTGGATTTGCCGGCGAAGTTGAATTGAGGCAAATCCACGAAAAAGCCGCAAGGATGTTGCGTTCGCTGTTGGGTTGAAGCTATGCGCTTGCGCGCCCGCTAGCGACGCTGACGAGCCGCAGGTTCAGCGTCGCCCGCAACATGGAATACATTGACCGCCTCGCGCAATGCATGAGCTTGTTCCTCAAGCGAATGGGCTGCCGCCGAGGCTTCTTCGACCATCGCGGCATTTTGCTGGGTGGTCTGGTCCATTTGATTGATCGCGATATTGACCTGTTCGATACCCTTGCTTTGCTCTTCGGAGGCCGCGGTGATTTCGCCGATAATGTCGGTGACGCGCCGCACGGCCGAGACCACGGAGTCCATGGTGGTTCCCGCGCGCTGCACCAGTACCGAGCCTGCATCCACCTGGTTGACCGAATTCTCGATCAAGGCTTTGATTTCCTTGGCCGCATCGGCACTACGGCTTGCCAGGCTGCGCACTTCACCGGCCACTACCGCGAAGCCACGCCCCTGTTCACCGGCACGCGCGGCCTCGACGGCCGCGTTCAGCGCCAGAATATTGGTCTGGAAGGCAATGCCTTCAATCACCGAAATAATATCGACGATCTTTTTCGAACTCGACGTAATGTTTTGCATGGTGTCGACGACTTGACGCACCACGTCCCCGCCTTCGCCGGCAATTTGCGACGCGCTGGCGCCCATCTGATTGGCTTGCCGTGCGCTTTCCGCATTTTGTTTAACTGTGGCCGTGAACTGCTCCATACTGGCCGCGGTTTCGGCCAGCGATGCGGCTTGCTCCTCGGTACGCACCGATAAATCGTGATTGCTGGCGGCAATCTCCTGAGTTGCCTGGGTGATGGTTTCCGTGCCGCTATGGATACGCGAAATGGTCCTAGTGAGCTTGTCTTGCATATTGCTCATGGCATACAACATGCTGCTGTTGTCGTTGCTTGCCAAAGCAATGTGCGTCGTCAATTCGCCGGCCGCAATTCGCTCGGCGATACCGGCCGCATAAGCGGGTTCTCCACCGAGGCTGCGCTTGACGTTGCGAATGATCATGATCATCGCGACCGAGATCGCCCCGCCGATTACCAGGACCACGATCAGGTATTTCAGCAGGTTGGCTGCGAAGGCCGTGTTGATATCATTGACGTATAGTCCTGAGAGTAAATACCAGTCCCAGGGCTCAAAGCGTTTGACGAAGCTGATTTTCGGCGCTGGGGCATCGCTTCCCGCTAGCCTAGCCATATAGTCGACGTAACCTTGCCCCTGAGCCTGGGCAATTTTGACCATTTCGACAAATAAAAGCTTGCCGTTGATGTCTTTATAGTCGGTAACATCTTTGTTACGCAGATCGGCCAGCACCGGGTGCATGATGACCACGGGCTTGGCCGTGGTAATCACCATAAAACCGTTGGTTCCATAGCGCATCGCCGACAAACGCGCCATCGCCTGGTGTTGGGCGTCGTCGAGTGTCAGGGTTTTATTGTCGACCAGGGTCGCGTAGTCGCCGACAATGCCGTACGCGGCTTCGACCATATTCTGAATCGCTATTTTGCGTTCCGCCAGCATGGTGTTGCGCGCTTCGATTGCGGCCCAGCCGCCGAGTATCAGCAGGCCAAGCCAGGTTATCGCCAGCGCCAGCCATAATTTCGTATTCAAGCTTAGGCGACTCATGGGGGTCCTTGTTGTTTTGGCGATGAGTGGAACGGGTCGGCAACCGGCAGCATGGCTGATTGCAATCAATTTGAAAGATTGTTAACTACTGTAGGGCTTGCCGATGACGTCTATAAGAAGGGTAATCACTAATCTTGTTGGATTGCCTCGTATTTAGCGTCTATCTGCGGGTTTTGCGCATTCCCATTTAAAATGGCAGCTCCCGCGTTTAATTGTTGTATGTCATCTAGGTTAGTCATGTCTGTTTCGCGATTCACTTCACCATTTGCATCGCTGTTTGCGCGCTTGCCGCTGTATTGGCGGCTGATCCGTATGGATAAGCCGATCGGCAGTCTGCTGCTGCTTTGGCCGACCCTTAACGCTTTGTGGATTGCCGGGGGCGGGCGGCCGACGTTGCAGGTGCTGGCGATCTTTGTGCTGGGCACAGTGCTGATGCGCTCGGCAGGTTGTGCCATTAACGATTATGCGGACCGCGATTTCGACCGTTACGTCAAGCGCACCGAAAATCGTCCGCTGACATCCGGGAAAATTCAAGCTTGGGAGGCCTTGGCGATTGCCGCAGTTCTGGCCGGGCTGTCATTTATGTTGATTCTTCCTTTGAATGCCTTGACGCGCGAGCTGTCGGTGGTTGCCGTACTGGTGGCGGCAAGTTATCCGTTTACCAAGCGTTTTTTTGCGATCCCGCAGGCCTACCTGGGAATCGCCTTCGGTTTTGGCATACCGATGGGTTTTGCCGCCTTGCTGGGCTATGTGCCGGTGCTGGCATGGGTGTTGTTGCTTGCCAATATATTTTGGTCGGTGGCCTACGATACGGCCTATGCCATGGTTGATCGCGACGACGACCTGAAAATCGGCATTCGCACTTCGGCGCTGACATTTGGGCGTTATGACGTTTTGGCGATTATGGTCTGCTATGCCGTGACGCTGAGTATTTACGCCGCGGTCGGCACGCGGTTGGGTTGGCGCTGGCCATTCTGGGTCGGCTTGGCGGGCGCAGTGGCGTGTGCCGTTTATCACTATACATTGATACGCGGGCGCGATCGGATGGCGTGTTTTGCTGCGTTTCGTCACAACAACTGGCTGGGCGGCATTTTATTCGCTGGGATTGCCGCCCAGTACCTGCTTTCATAAGGCGCGCAGGATTCGCCGTCGAATCGGGTGCGTGTCACGGCCGGCTTGATGAATCGGCCGCAGCAGAGGACCCTAGTCGGCCCCCAGCTCCTCGCCCATGGTCTTGGCGCGCTGCTCGGCGGCTAGCGCGCCTCGCACAATGGCCGCGCCAATTTGATCCGCTTCGAACGAGGCCAAGGCTGCCGCCGTGGTGCCGCCTTTGGAGGTGACGCGCTCGCGCAGTATGCTGATCGCTTCATCGGATTGCGCGGCCAATTGTGCTGCGCCCGTGAAGGTCGAGACGGCGAAGGCGCGCGCTTGTGCGTCGTCCAAGCCCATTTGCAATGCGGCTTGCTGCAAGGCTTCGATAAAGTAAAACACATAGGCCGGCCCGCTGCCCGAAATGGCGGTGACCGCGTCGATGCGGCTTTCGGTGTCGCACCAGACGACTTGCCCGACCGCCGCCAATACTGCGCCGGCCAGTTCGCGGCCGGCTGCATCGACATCGGGCAGTGCCGCCAAGCCTGTCACGCCCATGCCGATTAACGCGGGTGTATTTGGCATCGCGCGCACAATGTTGTGATATCCGCCCAGCCAGCGAGCGATGTCGGCCGCGCGTATGCCCGCCGCGATGCTGATGATCAATTGTTGTTCGACATAGGGCGCCAGCGATTCGGCCACGCTTTTCAGTACCTGTGGCTTGACCGCCAGCACTAGTGCGTCGAAACCGCGTAGCGCCTCATCGGGCTGCGCATAGGTCGACACGCCAAACTCGGCGTTCATCCGCGCGCGCGCTTCGGCGTTAATCTCAAGCACGCCGAGATCGGTCGCGGCGGCCCCGCGGCGTAGCAAGCCGCCGATCAATGCGCTGGCCATATTGCCGCCGCCGATAAATGCAATTTTCATGTGATTTCCTAAATATTGAGATGTGTGCTGCGGCTGGGCTTAAGCTTGCGGGTAAGCGCGTGCGCCGAAAATCGCCGTGCCGATCCGCACCAAGGTCGCGCCTTCCAGTACAGCCGCTTCAAGATCGGCGGACATGCCGGCCGACAGCGTATCGAGGTCGAGTCCGTCGGCGCGTAATGCGTTGAACAAATCAGCCAGCTGGCGATGCGGTATGCGTTGCTCGGCCAGTTCCGCAGCCGGCTCGGGGATCGCCATCAAACCGCGCAAGCGCAGCCTCGGCAAGGCCGCGATGGCATGGGCCAGTGCCCGGGCTTGCGCGGGCGATACGCCGCTTTTGCTGTGTTCTTCGCTGATATTGACTTGCAGGCAGATATTCAGCGGCGGTAAATCAGCGGGGCGCTGCTCGGACAGACGTTGAGCAATTTTTAGCCGGTCGACCGAATGAACCCAGTCGAAATGCTCGGCCACGCTGCGGGTTTTATTGCTTTGCAGCGGTCCGATAAAGTGCCATTCAAGCTGCTTGCGGAGATCGGCAAGGGCGGCGATTTTATCCAACGCTTCTTGCACATAGTTTTCGCCGAAGGCACGCTGACCGGCGGCAAAAGCCGCGCGCACCGCCTCGGCCGGGCAGGTTTTGGACACGGCCAGCAGCGTCACCGAGTTCGGGCTGCGTTCGGCGTCGTGTACGGCCTTGGCAATGCGTGCGCGGGTGGCTTCCAGTTGAACGGCTATGTCGGGCATGAGAATCAGTAGTAGCTGGCGTGCCGGCAAATGCGTCGGCCAATGAGTCGGAGACAGGGACTCGATTATATGACGCCGGCGCCGAGATTAAATCAACATGCGGTCGAGCAATTCGATCCAGTGCATGACAGGTGTCGCGGTGCCGCTTTGCAGATGAGAAATGCAACCGACATTGGCCGAAACGATCAGTTGCGGTTCGGTGGCCGCGAGTTTCTCGAGTTTCTGTGCACGTAACTTGTAGGACAGTTTAGGCTGCAGCACCGAATAGGTGCCGGCTGAGCCGCAGCATAAATGCGCGTCGGCCGGCAAATGGACCTCGATGCCCAACGCTGTGAGCAGCTTCTCGACGCCGCCGCGGATTTGCTGGCCGTGTTGCAATGTGCAAGGTGGATGGTAGGCCACCGTGTGTACGCCCCGGGGTAGTGTGTGTAACAGCAGTTCGGCTTCGAATTGCGGCAGCAGTTCGGCCAGGTCCCGTGTCAGCGCCGAAATGCGGCGTGCTTTTTCCGCGTACTGCGCGTCGTCGCGTAACAGATGTCCATACTCCTTGACTGTGACGCCGCAACCGGAAGCATTCATCACGATGGCTTCGATGCCTTGTTCGACATAAGGCCACCAGGCATCGATATTGCGCCTGATATCGGCCAGGCCGTCATCGTGATAGCCGAGGTGCAGCTGGATTGCGCCGCAGCAACCTGCATCCGGCGCCACCACAACCTGAATGCCGAGTGTGTCGAGCACCCGGGCGGTTGCGGAGTTGACATTGGGCATCATGGCCGGTTGCACGCAACCGCTCAGCATCAACATTTTGCGGGCCTGTTCACCGCTGGGCCACAGACCAGGATTTTGCCGCGGGGGTACTTTGTCGCGTAGTTTTTTGGGCAGCAGCGGGCGGAAGCGCTGGCCGAGCTTCATCAAGGGCGAAAACAGGCGCTCATTGGGCAGCACTTTCGCCAGCGTACGGCGTAGCAGGCGTTGACCGGATGAGCGCGTGATTTGCGTTTCGGCGACCCGGCGACCGATGTCGATCAGACGTCCGTACTGAACCCCCGACGGACAGGTGGTTTCGCAATTGCGGCAAGTCAGACAGCGGTCTAGATGCAATTGGGTGCGCTGCGTGACTTTCGCGCCCTCGACCATTTGCTTGATCAGGTAAATGCGGCCGCGCGGTCCGTCCAACTCGTCGCCCAGCAATTGATAGGTGGGGCAGGTTGCCGTGCAAAAGCCGCAATGCACGCATTTGCCTAAGATGGCTTCGGCCTCGTCGCCGTCGGGGGTGTTGCGGATGAAATCGGCAAGATTGGTTTGCATGCGGGCTTAGGCCTGTGAATTCCTGATACGGGTTCCGGGAGTGTTGGCGTCATGCAGTATTTAAAAATCAGGATAAAGCCTGCCCCGATTGAAAATATGCGCCGGATCGAAGGCCGTTTTCAGGCCTCGATGAATTTTCATCAGCGGGCCGGGCAGCGGCGTAAACACGCCAGCTTGGCGGATTTTCCCGTTGCCGGGGCCGGGGCGGAACAGGGTTGCATGACCGCCCGCCTGGCGGGCCGCCATACGCACCAGTTGCGCATCGGTTTCGGTAATCCACCAGCGCTGCGCACCGCCCCATTCCATTAACTGCGTGCCGGGCAAAGGCAGCGGCTCGGTAATTGACGGCAGCGACAGCCGCCACAATGCGGCATTGGGGGGAATCTGCAGGAAGAAACTATCGGTCTGTTCGCGCAAACCGTCCCAGAAGTGGGCGGCTTCAATGACATCGACCGTTTCGCCGCCCAGCGAGGTGCGTGCGGCCTTCACTGCCGCTTCCGCGCCGGCTAGCCGCAGCGCTAGTGTGCCGTCGCGCCACGCACTGGCGGAGATCGGCAACGGTCTGCCGGCCCATTCATTGAGCCTGCGCACGGCATCGGTGGCGCTGGTGTCGAACTGCAAGGTGGTTTCGGCGAACGGGCGCGGTAAAACCTTGACGGAGATTTCCAAGATCAGTCCCAGGGTGCCGAGCGAGCCTGCCAGCAGCCTCGATACGTCGTAGCCCGCGACATTTTTCATGACTTGCCCGCCGAAATGCAAAACTTCGCCACGGCCGTTCATGACGACCGCGCCCAAGATAAAGTCACGCGCGGCTCCCGCGGTGCCGCGGCGCGGCCCGGCCAGACCCGCCGCGATGCAACCGCCGAGTGTGGCGTTGGGGCCGAAGTGTGGCGGTTCGAACGGCAGCATTTGATTGTGCTGGCCGAGCAGCTCTTCGATATCTTCGAGGCGGGTGCCGCAACGTGCGGTGATCACTAGTTCTGCCGGATCGTAGGCCAATACGCCTTGATAGGCGCGGGTCTCGAGCCGCTCGCCCTGGATCGTTTGCCCATACCAGTCTTTGGTGCCGCTGCCGCGAATCTGCAAGGGCTGTTGGTGTTCGGTGGCATGGACGATTTGCGTGCGGAATGCTTCGAGTGTTTCGATCAGCTCAGTCATTAAAACCTCGGTAACTCGGGGTGCGGCAGCAGGCCGCCGCGTACATGCAGGCGGCCATAGTCGGCGCAGCGGGCGCGAGTCGGAATGGCCTTGTCCGGGTTCAGTAAGCGCGCCGGATCGAAGGCATGCTTGACGGCGAAAAAGGTGTCGCGTTCTTCGGGGGAAAATTGTACGCACATCGAATTGATTTTTTCGACCCCGACACCGTGTTCTCCGGTGATCGTGCCGCCCAGTTCGACACAGGCCTCCAGGATGTCGGCGCCAAAAGCTTCGGCGCGCAGCCACTCGTCATGATCGTTGCCGTTGAACAGGATCAAGGGGTGCATATTGCCGTCGCCGGCATGGAACACGTTCATGCAGCGCAATTGATAGCTTTCTTCCATGGCTGCGATGCGTTTGAGCAGGATGCCGATGCTGCGGCGAGGAATGGTGCCGTCCATACAGTAGTAGTCGGGCGAGATGCGTCCGGCCGCGGGAAACGCATTTTTGCGCCCCGACCAAAAGCGCAAGCGCTCGCTTTCGGAGCGGGAGATCTGAATGCGCGTTGCGCCATGGCGATTCAGGACCTTGATGATCCGCTCGACCTCTTCGTTGACCTCTTCCGGCGTGCCATCCGATTCACACAGCAAAATGGCGGCGGCGTCCTGATCGTAGCCCGCCTGAGCGAACTCTTCGACGGCGCGTGTCGCGGGTTTGTCCATCATTTCCAGGCCGGCCGGGATAATGCCTGCGGCAATAATGGCGGCCACCGCATCGCCGCCTTTTTCGAGGTCATCGAAACTGGCCATGACGACTTGAGCCATTTGCGGTTTCGGAATCAGCTTGACGGTCACCTCGGTGACCACGGCAAACATGCCTTCGCTGCCAATAAACACCGACAGTAGGTCAAGCCCTGGCGCATCGAGGGCGAGCGAACCGAACTCGACAATCTCCCCTTCCATGGTAACGGCACGTACGCGCAACACATTGTGGACGGTGAGCCCATATTTCAGGCAATGCACGCCGCCGGAGTTCTCGGCGACGTTGCCGCCTATGGTGCAAGCGATTTGCGAGGAAGGGTCCGGCGCATAATACAAACCATAAGGCGCCGCGGCTTCCGAAATAGCTAGGTTGCGCACGCCGGGCTGAACGGTCGCGGTACGTGCATAGGAATCGACATTGAGAATTTTCTTGAAGCGCGCCAAAGACAGCACCAAGCCTTCCTGGATCGGCATGGCGCCGCCGGACAGCCCGGTTCCCGCGCCACGCGGCACGACCGGCACACCGAGCCGATGACAGGCTTGCAGCACGCGCTGCACCTGGGTTTCGGTTTCGGGCAGGGCGACGGCCAGCGGTAGCGTGCGATAGGCGGTTAGGCCGTCGCATTCATACGGTGTTGTATCTTCACTGCGATACAACAGGCAATGGCTGGGCAGGCAGGCATTCAATGCCTGGACCAGTTCGCGTTGACGTGCTTCCAACTTTTCGGCCGCTAATTCGGCAGGGGCATTCACGGCCTTCTCCTTGTGCTGCGCGGCAATTAATCGACAGGGGTTTGCAAGTCCTCCGTTAGCTTACATGCTAATGACAAGGCGCTGGAAGCGATACCCGGCCATACCCGGTATTGCTTCCAGCGCCCAGTCATGCCGACCGCCTTCGCCCTGTACCGCGTGTTGACGCAGCCAGGCGAGGTGCGCGGGATCAGGTTTAGTTGAAAATCTTGCCGGGATTCATGAGATTCAGCGGATCGAGCGCTTGTTTGATGGCACGCATCACGGCAATTGCGTCGGTGCCATGCTCTTCGAGCATAAAGCCCATTTTGTGCAGCCCCACGCCGTGCTCGCCGGTACAGGTGCCGTCCATGGCCAGCGCGCGCCTGACAATGCGCTGATTAATCCGTTCGGCTTCCTGGAGTTCTTCGGGCCGCTCGGGGTCGACCAGAATTGCGACATGGAAATTGCCGTCGCCGACATGGCCCACGATGGGGCAGGGCAGCGACGATTGTTGCAAGTCGCGTTCCGTCTCGATCACGCATTCGGCCAGCCGGGAGATTGGCACGCACACATCGGTGGTGACGGCACGGCAGCCTGGTTTGAGTTGCAACATGGCGAAATAGGCATTGTGACGCGCATTCCACAAGCGGCTGCGATCCTCGGGGCGTACCGACCATTCGAAGCCCTCGCCGTGATGGTCGGCGGCAATGTCCTGGACGCGCTGCGCTTGTTCCGTGACACCGGCATCGGTGCCGTGGAATTCAAAAAACAGCGTCGGCGACTCGCGCAAACTCAGTTTCGAATGTTGATTGATGGCGCGCACCGCCAACGCATCGACGAATTCGACGCGGGCTACGGGTATGCCCATTTGTATGGTTTCGATCACGGCTTGCACCGCTTCGCCCATCGATGGGAAGGCGCAGATCGCGGCCGATACTGCTTCGGGTTGAGGGTAAAGCCGCACCGTTACCTCGGTAATCACCCCGAGCGTGCCTTCCGAGCCGACCATCAAGCGCGTCAGGTCGTAACCCGCTGATGACTTGCGCGCGCGTGTGCCGGTTTTGATCAGGCGGCCATCGGCCAGCACTACGCTCAAGCCCAGTACGTTCTCACGCATCGTGCCGTAGCGCACGGCATTCGTGCCCGACGCGCGGGTTGCCGCCATGCCGCCAATACTGGCGTCGGCGCCCGGGTCGATCGGAAAGAATAGGCCGGTGTCGCGCAGCGCTTCGTTCAAGGCTTTGCGAGTAATACCCGGCTCGACAGTGACGGTCAGGTCTTCGGCATTGATGGCGAGCACTCGATTCATGCCTGATACATCGATCGAAACACCGCCGTGTATCGCCAGTAAATGGCCTTCCAGCGATGAGCCGCTGCCATAAGGTATCAGCGGCACCCGGTACTGGGCGCATAGTTGCACGACGGTGACGACATCAGCAGTACTCTGCGCGAACACCACCGCGTCGGGCAACTGCGGGTCGAACGGCGATTCGTCGCGGCCATGATGTTCGCGTACCGCGGCGGCCGTTGAAACCCGGGCGCCGAAGGCCGTTTGCAAGGCTTGCAGCAGGGCTTCGGGAAAAGGGGCGCGTGGCGGGGCCGAATCGGCGCTGATAGATGTAGGTGGAACGGGGTGGTTCAAGCTTGTCTCCAGCATCTGTTTCGAGGTCGCAGGACCGGCCGGACCGCAGTATTGGGTTTCCGGGTTTGGGTGTCGAGATGTCACTGTCATTCTAACGCCGATCGCAGGATGGGGTAGAAGGCGGAAACTATATTAAGATCTGCATCGCTGCGGCTCGGCTCTGCATGCCAAATGTGTGCAAACCTTCCCGTGGAAACAATTCACTTAGCCGTTACAGGATGTATATGGGCAATCGATTAAGCAAAATTACCACCCGCACGGGCGACGACGGCACGACGGGGTTGGGCGATGGCAGCCGGGTCGGCAAGGACGCCGCGCGCATCGCCGTGATTGGCGATGTCGATGAACTGAATTCGCATCTAGGCGTGTTGCTGGCTGAGCCATTGCCGGCCGATGTGCAGGCGGCCTTGACCGCGATTCAACACGATTTATTCGATCTGGGCGGTGAACTATGCATCCCCGGGCACACGGCGATCGGCGAGGCGCAGTTGCTGCGGCTGGATCGCTGGCTGGCCGAATACAACGCTACGCTGCCCGCCCTCAAGGAATTTATCTTGCCGGGCGGCTCGCGCGTTGCGGCGCTGGCTCATGTATGCCGCACCGTCTGCCGGCGCGCCGAGCGCAGCATGGTGGCGCTGAGCCGGGTTGAAACGCTTAACGCTGCGCCGTGCCAATATGTGAATCGTTTGTCCGATTTATTGTTTGTGTTGGCGCGAGTACTGAATCGCGCGGCGGGTGGCAATGATGTGTTATGGCGTCACGAGCCTGATTGATGACCGACATCAGCGAAGGCTCATGCCGGGTCTGTGTTTTCAGGTAGTCCCGGCACCCAGTGCTTTATTGGAGGTGCCGGAAATAATCTGGATCGCTTAGTTTCCGCTGCCGCGCGTCAAACGTCTTTGCTTGACCGCCGCCGCCAGCGTTTCCAACACGCCTAAACTGGCTTCCCACGAAATACAGGCATCCGTGACACTTTGCCCATAGGTCAGCGCTTCACCCGGCACCAGATCCTGCCGGCCCGCCACCAGATTCGATTCGATCATGGCGCCGACAATGCGCTCATCCCCGGAGCCAATTTGGCGGGCGATATCGGCGCACACGGGAATCTGGTTTTCGTGATTTTTCTGGCTATTGGCGTGGCTCGCATCAATCATCAAGCGCGCTGCAAGACCGGCGCGGCTGATATCGGCGCAGGCTGCATCGACGCTAGCCGCATCGTAATTGGGTTGCTTGCCGCCGCGCAAAATAATATGGCAATCCTCATTACCTGCGGTCGAGACGATGGCCGAATGGCCGCCTTTGGTGACCGATAGGAAATGGTGAGGCTGCGATGCCGCTTTGATGGCGTCGACGGCGATTTTCACATTGCCGTCCGTGCCGTTCTTGAAGCCGATTGGGCAGGACAAGCCCGATGCCAGTTCGCGATGCACTTGCGATTCCGTGGTGCGCGCGCCGATAGCGCCCCACGACACGAGGTCGGCGATATATTGCGGGCTGATCACGTCGAGGTATTCTGTGCCTGCCGGCAGGCCCAGCGTATTGATCTTGAACAGCAGTTCGCGCGCCATGCGCAGGCCGTCGTTGATCTTGAAGCTGTTATCCATGTGCGGGTCGTTGATCAAACCTTTCCAGCCCACTGTGGTGCGAGGTTTTTCAAAGTACACGCGCATCACCACTTCCAGCTCGCCGGCAAAGCGCTTGCGCTGCTCGACAAGTTTGGCTGCGTACTCAAGTGCTGCGGCCGGATCGTGGATGGAGCAGGGGCCGATGATGACGATAAGACGATCTTCCATGCCGTGCACAATGCGATGCATGGATTGGCGCGAAGAATAAATCAACTCGGAGACGTCTTCTTCACAGGGGAATTCGCGAATCAGGTGAGCAGGCGG
>Ga0302220_10000821_pt1 | contig 25279 bp, 21 predicted proteins | sample II_Palsa_E1_3_FD_194572 | JGI IMG/M metagenome (GOLD analysis project Ga0302220, IMG submission 194572) | Peat permafrost microbial communities from Stordalen Mire near Abisko, Sweden - II_Palsa_E1_3 | ecosystem: Environmental > Terrestrial > Soil > Palsa > Peat permafrost | place: Sweden...
CCGGCAGTGAATTGCTGTTGAATCTGTATCCCTCGTTGGTGAATCTCGGACTGCTGGTCGCGTTCGGCGCGACGCTCGTGCGCGGTCCATCGATGATCGAAAAATTCGCGCGCATCGGCAATCCGGCGCTGGGCGCGTATGCGGTGCGATACACGCGCCGGGTCACGCAAATGTGGTGCGTGTTCTTCACGCTCAACGGTGCGTTTTCCGCCTATACCGCGTTGTTCTGGACACGTGCTGCGTGGTCGCTCTACAACGGCGCGATCGCGTATGGCCTGATAGGGGTCCTGCTGGTTGGCGAGATCGTATGGCGTTACGTGGCCGTGCTGCCGCGCGCCGCGCGCTCGGAGGCGGCATGATCGCGTTGCACGATATGTTGCGGGCCAAGCGTGATGCCGGCACGCCGGTTTGCCGCGACGGTGAAAACGTACTCGATTTCGCTACGTTCCTCGCGCGAGTGCAAGCTATCGCTGCACGTTTAAGCGAGCAGCGGGCGCGGCGCTATGCGTTATGCATTGACGATCCGTTCAACTTCGCCTGCGCGCTGTTTGCGTTATTCGCCTGCGGCAAGGAGCCGATCATTCCGGCGCATGCAGCGCCCGGTTATCTGGCCGATCTCTCGAATGCCTACGACGCCGTACTAACCGATGCCGACATGCCCGCGCTGGTGTCTGGTTCGGAGTACATCGGATCTTTTGCATCGATTGACCCACACGCTCCGCTCACGCTGTATACCTCCGGAAGCAGTGGCACACCGAAGCCGATCCGCAAGACACTCGCGCAATTCAACGCCGAAGTTCATACGCTCGAGGCACAGTGGGGCGCGCTTGTCGGCGATGCAACCGTGCTCGGCAGTGTCCCGCATCACCATATCTATGGGCTGCTGTTTCGCGTGTTCTGGCCACTTGCTGCCGGGCGCACATTCGACCGCGCGCTCAGCGGGGAGCCGCAACATTTGCAGGCGCGGATCGCGCAGTGCGGGCCGGGCGGCTCGGTCGTGGTGTCCACGCCAGCGCAACTATCGCGCTGGCCTGAACTCGATGGTTTCGCTAGTTTGAGTCCTGCACCCCGTGTGTATTTTTCATCGGGCGGTCCGCTTGCGACAGACGCTGCAAGCAAATATGCCAAGGCCTTCGGCGCGGCGCCGGTCGAGATCTACGGCAGCACGGAGACGGGCGGTATCGCATGGCGTCGGCAGGATCAGACGGATGCGTGGCAAGCGTTGAATGGCATTGAGATCAATCGTGGTGACGACGGGGTGCTCGAGCTGCGTTCACCGCATCTGGGGCATGACGACTGGCATCGTACCGACGACACCATCGCGTTCGACCCAGACGGGCGCTTTCGTCTGCAAGGGCGCCTCGATCGCGTGATCAAACTCGATGGCAAACGCGTGTCGCTGCCCGAACTTGAATCTCGCCTCGGGCTACATCCGTATGTGGCGCAAGCGGCGGTTGTGTCGCTTGAAGGGATGTCGCGCGAGCGTGTCGGTGCGGTGGTGGCGCTCACCGAAGCCGGCAGTGAAGCTTTCCTGGAACGAGGGCGGGTGGCGCTCGCGAAGATCCTGCGCCGCCACCTTGCGGCGTATTTCGATATCGTCGTGCTGCCGCGTTTCTGGCGTTTCCGTTTTGCACTTCCGTTCGATGCCCGAGGCAAGTTGCCGGCGGCCGCTGTTGCCGCGGCGTTCGATGCACGCACGGACGGCGTGGAAGTGCTCTCCGAGGTGCGCAGCGAGACCGCGTTGCATTACGAACTGCGCGTGCCGACGACGCTGGTGCATTTCGCCGGCCACTTCCCCGGCTTGCCGATCCTGCCGGGCGTCGTACAGATCGACTGGGCGATGCGATTGGCTGCTGAGCAAGTGCCGGGCGTGCTGGCGCTGGCATCGATCGAGCAACTGAAGTTCAAGGCCCCGGTGGCACCGGGCGCGCTGCTCGATCTCACGTTGACGCATGACGCGTCGCGCCAGCGTGTGCAATTTGCGTATCGGCTTGGGCGCCGCGAGTGTACGTCGGGTGTCATTGTTTATCGGGGGATCGCATGAGCATTGCGTCGCCCAACCTGCCGTGCATCATTATTCCGATCTACAACCACAAGGAAGCGATTAGCGCGACCGTCGCGAATCTGAGCGTGCATGGGTTGCCGATTTTTATAGTCGATGATGGCAGTGATCAGGTCACCCAGGATGTGCTCGCCACGCTTCAGCAACAATACGCGGACACGCTCACGCTGATTCGGCTGCCAATAAACGGCGGCAAGGGCGCGGCGGTGATGGCGGGCCTGCGAGCGGCGCGCAAGGCAGGCTTCACGCATGGCTTGCAGATCGACGCGGACGGACAGCATGACAGCGCCGATGTACCGCGCTTCATCGAGGCTGCACGCGCGGAACCTCAAGCGGTGATCCTCGGTCGCCCCGTCTACGACGACTCCGTGCCGAAGTCCCGTCTCTACGGCCGCTATCTGACGCATGCGTGGGTGTGGATCGAAACGCTTTCGTTCACGATCCGCGATTCGATGTGCGGTTTTCGCCTGTATCCGCTTGACGTGGTCTGCGCGTTGATTGATGACGTGAAGTTGCCGACCCGAATGGATTTCGACATTGAAATACTGGTGCGGCTGTACTGGCGTCGGACAGCGTTCCGTTCGATCCAGACGCGCGTCATCTACGCGAGCGACGGCGTTTCACACTTCGACGTGCTGTGGGACAACGTGCGCATCAGCCGTACTCACACCCGGCTTGTAGCGGGCATGCTGGCGCGGCTGCCAATGCTGCTTGCGCACAAACTAATGCCGCACGCTTCGGTCGCATCGTCGGATGAAAACGAGCAGCACTGGTGGCATATCGCGGAACGCGGCAGCCATCTCGGCATGTCCTTGCTTGCGCTTAGTTGTCGTCTCTTCGGCACGCGTTTTACCGCTTTGTGGCTGCATCCAATTGTTGCCTATTTCCTGCTGACCGGGAGCCGCGCACGCGCTGCGTCGAGCAGCTACTTCATGCATCTTCAACAAGCCGCTCCGCAAGATGGAACGCCCCGGCCAGGGTGGTGGTCCGCATACAAACACATGCTGGCATTCGCGCGATCCGGCTTCGATAAACTCGCTGCATGGTCGGGTCGCGTCAACATGGACGACGTGAAGTTCGACGATCCGGCCGCGTTCGAAGCGTTGAGCGCCAGCGGTCGTGGCGCACTCGTAATCGGCGCGCATCTCGGCAACCTCGAGATGACCCGGGCGCTCGCCACACGCGGCGCACATGCGAAGGTCACCGCTGTTGTCTATACGGAGCACGCGCGCCGTTTCAACAGCGTGCTGGCATCGGCGAATAGCGAGTTTGCGCAACGTCTTGTCGAAGTCAACGACTTCGGCCCCGAGACCGCGATGATGATGCAGGATCGGGTGGAGGCGGGCGAGCTGCTGGTGATCGTCGGCGACCGGGTTCCTGCGCATGATTCCGGCCGCACGACCGAGGCACAGTTTCTTGGCTCGACGGCGCCGTTTGCGCAAGGCCCTTACGTGCTGGCCCATGCGCTCGGGTGTCCCGTGTACCTGTTTTTCTGCCTGAAGGAAGAGCAAGGCTACAAGCTTTATTTCGAGCCGTTCGCGGAGCGCATCGAATTGCCGCGCCGGGAACGTGCGCAGCATCTCGCGGCGTGGGCGCAACGTTATGCGTCGCGTCTCGAACACTATTGCCGCAAGGCGCCTTATCAATGGTTCAATTTCTTCGATTTCTGGGCGCGTCCCAATGGCACTGGAGGCGCGAATGGCCGAACATGATTTGAACGACGAAATGCGTGAGTTAGCTTTTACAGCCGAAGACGCGATCGTCATCGGCGGCAGGCGATTGACGATTGAAGAGGTCGTATCGATCGCTCATCAGCGAACGCCTGTCGCTTTGAATGCCGATCCAGCGTGGCGTGCGCGCATTGAACGCGGCGCTGATTTCCTGCGCCGCCATCTGGCTCAAGGCGCGACTGTCTACGGCGTCAACACCGGTTACGGCGACTCATGCGTGGTCGATGTCCCCATGGGACTGGTGGAAGTCCTGCCCTTGCAATTGCTGCGCTATCACGGCTGCGGCATGGGCCAGCATCTCGACGACGCGCAGACGCTCGCCGTCATCGCCGCGCGGCTCAATTCGCTGGCATACGGGTTCTCAGGAGTACGGCACGTGCTGCTTGAAAGGCTCGCCGACCTGATCAATCATCGCGTGCTGCCGCGGATTCCATCGGAGGGATCGGTGGGGGCAAGCGGCGACCTGACGCCACTGTCCTACGTGGCAGCCGCGCTGGTCGGCGAGCGCGACGTGCGTTTCCGCGACGAGTTATGCGATGCCCGCAGCGTCTGGGTCAAGCTCGGCCACACACCGCTCACGCTTGCGCCGAAAGAAGGCCTCGCGCTGATGAACGGCACGGCGGTCATGACGGGCCTGGCGTGCCTCGCGTTCGCCCGAGCCGGGCATCTCACGCGCCTCGCCGCACGGTTGACCGCGTTGTCTACCGTCGCGCTCGATGGCCGCGCCGCGCACTTCGACCCGATGCTGTTCGAAGTAAAGCCACACGCAGGGCAGGCCGAAGCCGCGGCGTGGATTCGCGAGGATCTGGCCGGCCGTGAGGACACGCCCGGGCATCGCCTGCAGGATCGCTATTCGATCCGCTGCGCACCGCACGTGATCGGCGTTGCGCGTGATGCGCTGTCATGGGTGCGTCGTGATGTCGAGAACGAGCTGAACAGCGCCAACGACAATCCGCTGATCGACCCCGATGGTGAACGCGTGCTGCATGGCGGCAACTTCTACGGCGGCCATATCGCCTTCGCCATGGACGCGCTGAAAGTGGCGGTCGCGAATCTTGCCGACCTGATGGATCGCCAGCTGGCGCTGCTCGTCGACGATAAATTCAACAACGGTTTGCCGCGCAGCTTGTCGGGCGCGGCGCCTGAGCGGGCATCGATCAATCACGGCTTCAAGGCGGTGCAGATATCGTCGTCGGCATGGACCGCGGAAGCGCTCAAGCTGACCATGCCCGCCAGCGTCTTCTCGCGCTCGACCGAAGCGCACAACCAGGACAAGGTGAGCATGGGCACGATCGCCGCACGCGATTGCCTTCGTATCCTGGAGCTGACCGAGCAAGTCGCTGCGGCCCATACGCTCGCTACTGTGCAGGCTGCGCGCTTGCGTCTACGCATCAACAATACGACACCCATCCCCCCGCCGTTGCATGATTTCATGGAGAGTGTGACAGCCGGATCTGCATTCGTCGACGAAGACCGCGCGCTCGAAAGCGACCTGCGCGCATTGACTGCGCGCATTGCGGCGTGCGACCTGGTCGAGGGCTTTGGTGGAGAAGATCAGCATGAGTGAATCTACGGCCCCCAAAGTCCTGACCGCGAGCGCGTCAGTCGAAGTACCGTTCCACGACGTCGACGCCATGAACGTCTGCTGGCATGGCCACTACTTGAAGTACTTCGAGATCGGCCGGGCCGCGCTGCTGCGTTTGTTCGACTACGACTATCGCGAGATGCAGGCGTCGGGGTATCTCTGGCCCATCGTTGAAGTGCATCTCAAGTATGTGCGTCCTGCTACTTACGGGCAGAAGATCGAGGTACGCACGCAATTGCTGGAATATGAAAACCGCTTGAAGATGGGCTACGAGATTGTCGATGTCGCTTCAGGCGAGCGGCTAACCAAAGGCTATACGATCCAGGTCGCTATTCATGCCGCGACGCAGGAACTGCAGTTCGTTTCGCCACCCGTGGTGATCGAGAAGTTGGAGCGCGCATGGGCACGTTGAATTGGCGCAATGTCGTTGCCGCTTTATTTATTGCGCTGTCCGCGCCGTCGTTCGCGGCGCAGCCTGCATCGGCGAGCGATACAGGTCTCGTTTCGCAGATAGCGACGCATCTCGCTCAAGCGAAGGGCGTTCGCGCGCAGTTCACGCAAACTCAAACGCTGTCCGCGATGAAACAGCCGCTCGTCAGCACGGGCTCGCTGGTTTTTTTTCGTGAACGCGGCGTGATCTGGCAGATCGATACACCGTACAAAGCGACTTACGTCATCACCGATACCGGCGTGAGCGAAGTGAACGCCAACGGCCAGCGGACGAACTCGAAGAGCAGCGACGGCGTGCGTGGCGTGGCGCAAGTTTCTCGGATGATGCGCGCGATGCTGGGTGGCGATCTCTCTGCGCTCTACGCACAATTCGACGTGCACGCGGACGGCACTCCGGCGCAATGGCGTATGCAACTAACGCCGAATCAGCCCCAACTCGCCCAGTCAATCAAGGGCCTTGAGATGAGTGGCGGCGACTACCTGCAGGCGCTGCGCATTACGCTTGCGAATGGCGACGTTACGCGCATCGACTTTGCGAACAGCGCGGCGGTGAGTGAGTTGCCGACAGCCGATCGCACTCTGTTCGGAGCGCCGTAATGCAGTTGCCGCAATCGCAATCACAGGTCGCAAAACCGGCGTGGGGCATGCGCGTCGGTTGGCTCCTGCTTGCGCTCGTCGCAACGCTTTATTGCGTGTGGAGATTTGCCGGGCCTTCGCCGCTGCAGACGAACCTGCTTGCGTTATTGCCCGCAACGGAAGCGGATCCGGTCGCTGAAAAAGCCGTCGATACGCTGGCGACCGCGCTGGGTGATCGTACGGTTTTCCTCGTAACCAGCAACGACGCAGCGCACGCCAAAGCCGCGGCGAAGCAGCTTGGTGCGACGTTGTCGGCGAGTGGAGCGTTCGGCTCGGTGACCGCGGAGCTGCCACCCTTCGATGTATCGAAGATCGCCGGGCTGTACATGCCGTATCGATTCGGCTTGCTTGTGCCTGCCGACCGCACCGCGCTCGCAGACGGCACGGTCTCCTTGCACGACACGCTCGCGCGACGCCTTTACAGCCCTCTGCACAGCGGCCTCGCGACCCAACTCGCCGACGATCCGTTCGGCTGGCTCGAACATTGGCTCGCGGGCTTGCCGCTGGCGACCTCGAACCTGGAGGTTGAAGATGGCTTGCTCGTGGCGCATCGAGGCAACGCAACCAGCGTTCTTGTGATGGCGACGTTGCCGGGTTCGGCGTACGAATCGAAGGTCCAGCATGCGGTCCATGAAGCCGTGGCGCACGGCGAAAGCACTCTCAAACAAAGTTTCCCCGATGTCACGTTAGCCCGCACCGGCGCCGTTTTCTACGCGGAGGCGGCGCGCGCCGCTTCAGAGCGCGAGGTGCATTTAATCGGTATCGCATCGCTCTGCGGAATTGCGTTGCTGATGTTGTGGGTGTTCCGTTCGCCGCGGCTGATCCTGCTCGGCTTCGTCTCGACAGCGCTCGGCATTGTCTGCGCGCTCGCCGCTACTATGCTGATATTCGGCAAGCTGCATCTGCTGACGCTCGTGTTCGGCGCGAGTTTGATCGGGGAGGCCGTCGACTATTCGATTCAGTATTTTGTGGTGTATCTCGGTGCAGGGCGTGACTGGGATGCAAAGCGCGGCGCGCGCACCGTGCGGCCGGCGCTGACGGTGGCACTGACGACAAGCCTGCTGGGTTACGCCATCCTCACGTGGGTCCCATTCCCCGCGCTCAAGCAGATCGCCTGTTTCGCAATAGTGGGCATCTGTACGGCGTTTGCTTCGGTGCTGTGGCTGCTACCGGCGTTGTTGATCCGTGCGCCCAAGCGCAGTCCGCAGCGCGTATTCGATGGAGCGGCACGTCTACTTGGCGTATGGCGTGCAGTGATCGGCGGACGGCGGGCGTGGGGCGTGGCGGCGCTTCTGCTGATTGTCGCTGTGCCGGGCTGGCTGCGGCTCACGAGCGACGACGACATCCATTTGCTGATCCAGCGCGATCCTGTGCTCATGGCGCAGGAGCAGAAGGTCCGCGACGCGGTCGGTTTCGACAACACCTCGCAGTTCTTCGTCGTGCGTGGCGAGACGCCGGAGATCGTGCTTGAGCGCGCTGAAGCGCTGGGCGCGAAGCTCGACGGTTTGACGGGCGCGGCCCGGCTGAGTAGCTGGCAATCGATAACGTCGTTCGTCCCGTCGGCGAAGCGGCAAGACGAAGACCATACGCTGCTCAGTCAACGTGTATTCAACGATCCGTCCGCGTTACGCGCGACGCTTATTCAAGCCGGTTTCCGTGATGAAATCGCCGACGCCTGGCTCGCGGCCTACGCGAAATCGGACCGTGCGGTACTGAGCGTGGATAGCTGGCTTGCAGCGCCGTGGTCGCAACCGTTCCGTCATTTGTGGCTCGGCAGAGTCGATGTGGCATCGACTTCAGGCGGTTATGCCGCCGTCGTAATTCCGCAAGGCGTTACGCCTGCGAACCAGCCTGTTCTGATCTCCACAGGGCACGCATTACCGGGCATCACTTTCGTCGATAAAGCCGCGAGCGTATCGACGCTATTCGGTGCTTATCGAATCGATAGCGGCATCTGGCTGGCGGGCGCGCTGCTGCTAGTGCTCTTGCTGATGATGGCGCGCTACCGGCCGCTCGGCGGCGTTGTTGTCACGCTGCCGGTGTTGCTGGCGGTCGGCGTAACACTCGCCGTATTTGGCTATGCAGGCGTGCCGCTGAATCTGTTCAACTGGCTGGCATTGATGCTCGTGCTCGGCGTCGGCGCAAACTATGCCGTATTCCTGCGCGAAGGCGCCGCGCGCGCGGACGCCGATCTCGGCGCGGTGTGGACGGGCGTGTTGCTGTCGGCGGCAACGACCTTGCTTTCCTTCGGCTTGCTCGCCATGAGTGCGATGCCCGCGCTAAGAAGTTTCGGCGCGACGCTTGCTCTCGGTATAGCGGTCTCGGTGCTGCTGGCGCCCATCGGCATGCCATCGGAACGAAGGAGGGCCGCATGAACGGGCCACGGGTTTATCTGCATGCGGTGGGGATGATCAACGCGCTTGGCGATAGTGTCGACGCGATTGTGCCGGCGCTCGCGGCCGGTGTTTCGCCCGGCATGGGAATAATCCATACCGGCATCGGCGATGCATTTGCCGGCAGCGTTATCGTGCCGCTCGATCTCGCGCCTCCGGACTCGCTTGCGCATTACGATTGCCGCAATAACCGGCTGCTGCTCGCCGCGCTTGCACAGATCGCGCCAGCGGTAGAAGCCGCTCGTGAGCGTTACGGCGCGCATCGGATTGGCGTGGTGCTTGGCACCAGTACATCGGGCATTGATGCGGCCGAGGCTGCGTTTGTGTATCAGGCGCAAGCAGGCAAGTTGCCGGTGGGCTTCGACTATCGGCAAGTTGAAATTGGCGCGGTGGCGCCGTTCGCCGCCGCAGCGCTCGACCTTCATGGTCCGGCATTCACGATCTCGACTGCATGCACATCAAGCGCCAAGGCGTTTGTCTCCGCGCGTCGGTTACTCCAGTTGAACCTGTGCGATGCGGTCGTAGTCGGCGGTGTGGATTCGTTATGCGAATTGACCGCGCAGGGCTTCGCGTCGCTTGAATCGACCAGTGCGGTCCGCTCTAATCCGATGAGCCGCAATCGCAACGGGATCAACGTGGGCGAGGGCGCGGCCGTGTTCCTGATGAGCCGCGACGAAGGTGCGGTGGTCCTCGCAGGCGTTGGCGAATCGAGCGATGCGCATCACATTTCAGCACCTGATCCACATGGCGCGGGCGGTGAAATCGCATTGCGCGCAGCACTGGCGGATGCGGGTCTTGCTCCGGCTGATATTGCTTATGTGAACCTCCATGCAACGGCGACGCGCAAGAACGATGACATGGAAGCGCACCTGATGGCGCGGGTATTCAAGGACGGCGTTGCGGCCAGCGGCACCAAGCCGCTGACCGGGCATCAACTTGGCGCGGCGGGCGCGACTGAACTCGGGTTCGCGTGGCTCACGCTCGCGCGCGACGATGTCGCTTTGCCGCGTCATCTGTGGGACGGCGAGGCCGACCCGGCATTGCCACTGCTCGATCTGGTCGAAAGCGAGCGCTACTTGTCGACCACCGCGGGCGCGCAATACGTGATGAGCAATTCGTTTGCGTTCGGCGGCAGCAACGTCAGCCTGATCCTCGGCCGGTGATGACTATGACAACCCCTATGGATAACAACGGTTTTGGCGCCATTGAAACGATCTTGCCGCACCGGGGCACGATGCTGCTGCTCGGCGGTGTCATCGCCTGCACGGACGAAACCCTGAGCGCTTATGCAAGCGTTCGCGCGGATGCTTGGTACGCCGACGAAGACGGCGCGATGCCGGCGTGGATCGGCATCGAATTGATGGCGCAGGCAATCGCCGCTCACGTCGCTTTACTCGCGATGCGCGCAGGCGGTCAGGCACGTCCCGGCGTCTTGCTCGGATCACGTCGATACGAAGCGCATAGTCCCGCGTTTGCATGCGGTGCCCGATTGCGCATCGAAGTGAAAGAACTGCTGCGCGGCAGTGAAGGCCACGGCGCGTACGAATGCTCGATCCATCACGATCAGGAACACGCCCAGCATCACAGCAGCGAGTGCTGCGCCGAGGCGGTCATCAAGGTGTATCAACCGGCTGATTTTCAGTCGTTTATCGAAGGGAGTTTCGGATCATGAGCCGGCGTGTTCTTGTAACGGGCGCAAGCCGCGGCATTGGCCGGGCGATAGCGTATCAACTCGCGACAGACGGCTTCACGGTCTCCGTGCATTGCCGCAGCGGCCGTGCTGAAGCCGATGCTGTCGCGACCGGCATTGCCGCGCAGGGGGGCACGGCGCGTGTGTTGCAATTCGATGTACGCGACCGCGTTGCATGCCGCGAAGTGCTCGAAGCAGATGTGGCCGCCCATGGTGCGTATTACGGCATCGTCTGTTGCGCGGGCGTGACGCGTGACGCGGCATTCCCGGCGCTCACAGAAGAGGACTGGGACATCGTGATCGAAACCGGTCTCGACTCTTTCTATAACGTCGTGCACCCGCTGACCATGCCGCTCGTGCGCGCGAAGCAGGGCGGCCGCATCGTGACGATCGCGTCGGTCTCGGGCGTGATGGGCAATCGCGGCCAGGTGAACTACAGCGCGGCGAAGGCCGGGCTTATTGGCGCCACGAAGGCGCTCGCCGTCGAACTGGCGACGCGCAACATCACCGTCAACTGCGTCGCGCCTGGATTGATCGACACCGGCATGCTTGAGGGTGTACCGCTCGAACACGCATTGAAGACGGTGCCGATGAACCGCGTCGGGCAACCGGCCGAAGTGGCGTCCGTGGTGAGTTTTCTGATGTCGGATGCGGCCTCGTATATCACGCGGCAGGTGATCGGCGTCAATGGCGGGATGATCTGATGAAGCGCGTCGTCATTACCGGCATGGGTGGCGTCACGGCGTTCGGCAACGCCTGGGACGAGATCGAAGCAAACTTGAGAAGCGGCCGCAACGCCGTGCGCCGGATGCCCGAGTGGGATTATTTCGAGCTGCTGCATACGCGGCTCGCGTGCCCCTTGCCCGCCTTCACTGCGCCCGTTCATTACCCGCGCAAGAAAACCCGTTCGATGGGACCCGTGTCCCTGTATTCGGTACGCGCGAGCGAACTGGCGCTGGCCGATGCGGGTCTCGCCGACGACCTGACGATCAAGGACGGCCGCATGGGCGTGGCCTACGGATCGTCGTCCGGATCGGTCCAGCCGATTCGCGCATTCGGCAAGATGATCGAAACCGGTTCGATGAGCGACGTGACCTCGAATAGCTACGTGCAGATGATGCCGCATACCACGGCCGTCAACGTCAGCCTGTTCTGGGACCTGAAGGGTCGCATTGTGCCGACATCGTGCGCGTGTGCATCGGGCAGCCAGGCAATTGGTTACGCATACGAGATGATCGCAGCCGGCAAGCAGACGCTGATGCTTGCGGGCGGCGCTGAAGAATTGTCCGGGCCGGCCGTCGCTGTGTTCGACACGCTCTATGCCACCAGCACGCGCAACGACGAGCCGCACCTGACCCCTCGTCCCTTCGATGTCGCCCGTGATGGCCTCGTCGTCGGTGAAGGCGCGGCGACTTTGGTGCTCGAAGAGTATGAACATGCGATTGCACGCGGGGCGCACATTCATGCGGAAATCGTAGGTTTTGGATGCAACTCGGATGGGGCGCACATGACGCAGCCATCGGCCGAGACCATGGCCTTCGCCATGCAGCTCGCGCTGCGCGATGCACAGCTTTCGGCTGAAGCCATTGCCTACGTCAACGCACATGGTACGTCGACGGATCGAGGCGATGTCGCAGAAAGCCACGCCACCGCGCAGACCTTCGGCGCGCGTGTGCCGATCAGTTCGCTGAAGAGTTACGTCGGCCACACACTGGGCGCGTGCGGTGCGCTGGAGGCATGGTGGACCATCGAGATGATGAAGCGCAACTGGTATGCCCCGACGCTGAACCTGACGCAGGTTGATCCGGCTTGCGCGCCGCTCGACTACATCATGGAGTGCGGCCGTACGATCGACGCGGAATATGTGATGAGCAACAACTTCGCGTTCGGCGGCATCAATACGTCGTTGATTTTCAGGCGCATGCCATGAGTGCGAGTATGTCTGCGCCCCGTGCTTTGTCACGCGTGGTCGTGACGGGCATGGGCATTGTGTCGTGCCTCGGTAATACGCTCGATGAAGTGTCCGCCGCTTTGCGCGAAGGCCGAAGCGGTATCACGCGCGTCGATGCGTGGCGTGAACGGGGTCTGGCAAGTCAGGTGGCGGGTGTGGCGTCGATCGCGGACGAACCGCCGTTCGATCGAAAGCTCGAACGTTTCATGGGCGATACGGCGCGTTTTGCATGTCATTCTGCTCGCAAGGCAATATTCGATGCCAATCTCGATCCCTCCCTGTTGCGTTCGCCGCATGCCGGTGCGGTGGTCGGCTCGGGCACTGGCACGTTCTCCGCTTATGACGCAGCGATGGTGATTGCTCACACGCGCGGTATCGAAAAAGTGCCGCCGTACGTGATCCCGCAAACGATGGGCAGCACTACATCGGCGAACGTCGCTCAGGTGTTTGGGCTGGAGGGCATGACCTATTCGCCGTCGTCGGCTTGCACGACATCGGCGCTTGCAATTGGCCAAGCGATGCAACTGATCCAGACCGGCCGCCAGCAGATCGTACTCGCGGGTGGCAGCGAAGCGTTGCACGACAACATGACCCTGCAGTTCGACGCAATGGGTGCCTTGTCGCGGCGTTTCAACGACACACCGCAACGGGCCTCGCGTCCCTATGACAGCACGCGCGATGGTTTCGTCATTGCGTCAGGCGGTGGCGTGCTGGTGCTGGAGTCGCTGGACCACGCGTTGTCGCGAGGCGCACGCATTCATGCCGAACTGACGGGCTTCGGCCATTGCACCGACGCAGCCGGCATGGTGAGTCCGCATGCATCGGGCATCGCGCGCGCGATGCGTGGCGCGCTCGACGAAGCAGGCACACGTCCGTCGTATATCAACACGCACGCACCTTCGACGCCTCTTGGTGACGTCGAAGAACTGGATGCGTTGTGCGATGTATTTGGCGACGACATCCCGCTGTTTTCATCGACGAAGGGATTGTCCGGTCATCCGCTTGGAGCCTGTGGCGTGCACGAAGCGATCTACGCCTTGCTGATGATGCGCGATGGTTTTATCGCGGGGACAGGGCCGATTGAAACGCCCGATCCACGCTTGCACGGCATGCCGCTTGTGCGCACCTCTCGGCCTCTAAGGATAGACACGGCGATGTCGATTTCATTCGGGTTCGGCGGCAGTTGCGCCAGCCTGGTCTTCGATGCGTGGAAGGGTGCTTGAAATTTTCTGATGACCGTAACAATAACTAAGCGGGGAAACACGATGAAGAGCAAGTATGCGTTTGGTGGACTGATGGTGGTTGTAGCGACGTTGTCCGGGTGTGCCACGCAAGTGAAGTCGTTGCCGCTTGCGCCGGTGGTTGCTCAGTCCGCTCAGTCTGCACCGGGCGCGCAGGCCGCGCAGGTCGCGTTGTATTTCGGCTCGCAGGATCATCCTGCTGTGCAGAGTCAGCTTGGACAAACCACGGCGTCGGTGCGCATCGCGCGTGACACCAGTGGGCAGGATGCGTCATGCAACCGGGCGCTTGCCGATGCGTTGGAGAAGTTGCGTGCGTACGCCCGGGACCGTCACGCGAATGCCGTCATCAACATCGGGACGAGTTTTCATAGCACTGAATCGGCGTCGGCCACCGAGTTCACGTGTGGCGTGAGCCCCAGCGCGGCGGCCTTGCGAGTGCGCGGGGATGTTGTTGTGCTTGACGCGCAGTAACGTCGGAATCTGAAGCAAAGCTGCGATCAAGGTCAACGCCGATTCAACCGACCTTGATCGCAGCCACATTAACCAGCGTTTCACGACGCTTACCTGGCAGCGGCCGATGCAACCCCAGCCGTTCAAGGAGTCCGAAGTCCGCGGCACGACTCCACCACAGGTAGGGCATGGAAACGTTTTGTGGACCGAATGCGAAGCCGGCGTTGCGGATCATATCGAGGTAACCATCGGCACTTTTCTGCACGTGCATGGGATGGCGAAACAGCAAGCGGATCACCCAGGACTTGATATACGCATCGGTGGATTCAGCGAACAGCAACACCCCGCCGGGTTTCAGCACCCGGCGAAATTCATCCAGGGAGTGGACTTGATCCACGAGATGATGAAAGGTCTGATGGCAGAACACGATGTCGGCGCTCGCATCGGGCAAGGGCAGCCGCGCGCAGTCGCCGTGCAGCAACTCGATCTCGCTTGCCCAGCCGTCGTCTTGCGAGCAGGACTGCGCGGCACGATGGGCTTCCACGAGCGAAGGCTCATGGAAATCGACTCCGATGATCCGGCCCGGTTTGAACGCGTTGCCGAGCAGCCGGAACGATTGACCTTGTCCGCAGCCCACGTCGACGATCACAGGAGCTGCGGGCAGGGTGGTATCGAGCAGGCGCTTGAGGTCATTGATTGCTACGCGCAGTACGTGATGCTCCCACGTGGCGGTACGTAGAAACCATAGCCCGAAGGCCGTCTCCGGCACGAAAGTACCGCTGGATGTTTCGGATGACGACACGAATTTCTCTCCGGCAACAAAGGATGCGAGCAGGGCGCATGTCATTGTAATCGCAAGCATGGCACGCAAAGAAGCAAGAGCGAGAAACATGATCCACGCAATGATTGACGAAGTGCGCTGCAAGACATTCCACAGACAACCCCAGGGCCTAAGCGAGGCACCCTTGAACACTGATTCTTCGAAGCAAGACACGACCGTCGATGTAGCCATCATCGGCGCCGGCCCCTCGGGTGCGGTCGCGGCGGCGCTGCTCAGAAAGGCGGGCCGGTCGGTGCTCGTGCTTGAGCGCCAGCATTTTCCGCGTTTTTCGGTCGGCGAGAGCCTGTTGCCGCAAAGCATGGCGTACCTGGAAGAGGCCGGCATGCTGCAGGCCGTTGTCGAGGCAGGGTTCCAGTACAAGAACGGCGCGCATTTTATTTATCGGGACCAGTCGTCCTCCTTCGATTTCCGCGATAAACATTCGCCAGGATGGGGCACGACGTACCAGGTCGAACGCGCGGTTTTCGACGATCTGCTGATTCGCTGCGCCGCTGATCAGGGTGCCGAAGTGCGTTTCGGCCACACCGTGCAGGCGATGCAAACCGGGACCGCGCCTGTGCTGGACGTGATCGATGAAGCGGGCGTTGCGTACAGTGTTCAAGCGCGTTTTGTACTCGATGCAAGCGGCTTCGGCCGTGTGTTGCCGCGTCTGCTGAATCTCGAAGCGCCCACGCGGATGCCTACGCGTGCGGCCATCTTTACGCATGTGCGCGACGGCATCCCGGCGGGTGTCACGGACCGGAACAAGATCTGTGTCGCGACGCATCCGGAGCATCGCAATGTCTGGTTCTGGATGATTCCGCTGGCAGGCGGGCGCTCGTCGGTCGGGTGCGTAGCCGAAGCGAGTTTCCTGGAGGGGCCTGAGGATGAACGCGATGCAAAGTTGCGCGCACTGATCCAGCAGGAGCCGACGCTTAATGGGCTTATCGGGGAGGCGCCGTTTCTGATGCCGGTGCGGCATATCGGTGGATATTCGGCGAACGTCGAGCGGCTGCATGGTCCGGGTTACGCGCTGCTTGGTAACGCCGGCGAGTTCCTCGATCCGGTGTTTTCATCGGGCGTGACGATCGCGTTGCGCTCCGCGCATCTGGCGGTTCAAACGCTTGAGCGGCAGTTCAATGGTGAGGCGCTCGACTGGCAGGCGGAATACGATGCGCCGCTACGAAAAGGGATTGATACGTTCCGTGCATTCGTCGAGCGGTGGTACACGGGCGAGTTGCAGGACATCATCTTTTATCCGCATAAGACACCGCAGATCGCGCGGTTTATCAGCGCGGTGCTGGCGGGTTACGCATGGGATGAATCGAATCCGTATGTGGCCGATCCGGTGCGCAGGCTTAACGCGCTTCATGAGATATGCAAGGGGGCATGAGGGGATGCAGATTGCGTTGGAATCAGGGCGATCCATTCGTTGTCGCCACGCATGGGGCTTGTTCGCGTGGATGGCCACGTCCAGCGAGAGCAATGCGCTAAACAAAGCTCCGACGTTGACCTGGCGGGTGGGGTGTCATTGCTTGGTCAGTATCGGGTAAAAATTGCCCCACTTCTGCCGGTCAATACGGCCCGGCCTCAACGGCAGTGATCAAGGTACGACGGGCATCCGTGTAGTTGTGTCGGCCGGCAGGTCTTCGGCCTTTGCCGACGTTGGAGGGCTCGTCCCGGTCTTCGCGAATGTCGGCTTCAGGGCCGTTGGTTGAACTGGCGCTATCGGCCAGAAGGGGCCAGTCGGCCAAACGCTACGAACGGCTGCTTCGCTGCCCACTGGCGCCGCTGGAAGATGACGGATTGACCTTATGCGCGGTTTGTTTCGCACGTCCCAGTTTCTCGTCAAATCCAAATACAACAACGGTTTGAACTATCGATCGATGTGATCGGTGAGTGTATAAGCAGAGATTCAGGCCCGCTTGCGTCCGACGCCAATTTGCATCAGGTCTTCGCCAATGATGAGCTGACCGGAGAAGTTGCGCTGCGCCCGCATCAGGTTGGCACGAGGTGCATGTCCCGGGGCAATGTGAGACAGCACCAATGTTTTCGCGCCGGCAGCTTCGGCCACGTTGCCAACATCGTCGATGGATGTGTGCGAGCTGAGTAGATGCTGCTTGAACGCAACTTCCTTCTCTCCGACTGGCGGAGGAAAGAGCGCGTCGACCCAGGTCGTATCGATGACCTCATGTACAAGCACGTCCGTGTTGCGGGCGAGCCTGATCAGGTTGTCGCATGGCGACGTATCGCCAGAGAACGTGACGGAACCATCATCCGTGTCAAAGCGGAACGCAAATGCAGGCCAGATTGGAAAGTGATTCACCAGAGTTGCCGTGACACGGACGCGCTCGTCCTCATGAACGAGGAACGGCTCCATTTTTGGAACGGGCGTCTCGTTGGGGCTTCTGAAACCAGGCACCGGCGGGATGACGATGTCCTGGACCTTCATCAGGGTACGCAGGTCAGGACGGTGTGCGTCGCGTAGACGGTCATTGATGTCGAGTGCGTACGCCTGGTAGAGATAGTTGGTCATGTCGACCGTGCCGGGCGTCGGGTTTTCCGGGTTGACGACCGGTGGAGGCGCAGACGCCGCCTGTCCCGGGATGTTGAAAATCGGCTCCATCTGCCCGCGTCGACCGGGGCCATAAATCTGGACGGGCTGCTTTACACCCGTGAGACCGTCATACCAACCATACAGAAACAGGTTGAAGTAATCGATGGTGTGGTCCGAGTGAAGGTGTGTGAGGAAGATGCCGCGCAGGTTTTCCATTCCGGTCATGCCTGACACGGTATTGATAGGGCCAAGCTCGGCCTGCTTGTAGCGCTTGCCGACACCATCTCCACAGTCCACCACATACACCGCATCTCCAACGACCAATGCAGAAGAGATACCTTCCCGGTCGCAGTTTGGCCACCAGACCGGACCGCCTGCTGTGCCCAGAAGCACCAGCCGCGTGTCGTGGCCCTGCGCCTTGCTTCGGGATTGCGCTAGCGCCTGAGTGCGCTGGTCGACCTCGGCCGCGCTGGCCGGCACGCCCATGAGAAGCGGCAACCCGGCGCCCGCCATTTTCCAGCCCGCGCCGAGAAAGCCGCGTCGCGACATGCCCAGCTCAAGGGCCTTACCAATGCAATCACACATGCTGTCTGCCTCAGATGTTTGAACGAGCGCAGTCACACCGCGCAGAGCGCGGTGTGCTGGCTTTTACTTTATGGGGGAAACAGCCGGGGCTCTAATTGAGGTCCCGGCGGAACTTCAGTGGGCTTCCGCGTGCATCGCCTTCTTGACGCCTTCATCCCTCATCGGCTCATTGCCACCGGTGACGTGGATGGGGCCCTCCGGGACCTTGACGTCATAGCAACTCTTGATAATCTCGCCGTCTTTCATGACAAGGGAAATCTTCGCCGGGTCTTGCAGCACCTTCAGGTCTTCAAGCGGGTTGCCGTCGACCAGAACGATATCCGCGTAATACCCCTCGGCCAGTTTTCCGATGCTATCCGGTTGCATCATCAGTTCGCCGCCAAGGCTGGTTGCCGATAGCAATGCTTCCTTCGGCGTCATGCCTATGTACTTCACGAAGTGCTCAAGGTCACGAGCGTTCGTGCCGTGCGGCATCCAGGCGAAGCCGTAGTCGCCGCCCGGAAGAATCCGGATGCCTCGTTTGTGCATCTTCGTGAGCGTGTCGGCCGCAACTTCCAGCTCACGCGCATAACCCATCTTCGTTGCAACTTCTTCGGTGATGCCCCATTTCCCAGCGTGATAAAGCGTGCTGACGAGCCAGCCGATGCCGGGTGCGACGAAGTGCTTGTCCTTGTTCGCTTCGAGCATGTCGAGCGCCTCTTCGTCCGCGAAGCTCGCGTGGAAAACCAGTTCCAGACCGTGACGTACGCACTGCTTGACCGACTCGCTCGATCGGGCATGGGCGGCGACGCGCTTACCGGCACGTTTCGCCTCGGCGGCCAGCATCGCGATTTCTTCTTCCGAGAACGGAGATGCCTCTGCCGGAATGCCTGCAATATATTCACCGGACAGGTTTATTTTCAGGTGGTCTACGCCGTATTTGATGAACATGCGTGCTGCGCGGCGCACTTCTTCCGGGCCGCTCACCACCTCGCCAAAGTTCAACTCATTGAACGGCAGATGGGGAAGCGTGTTGTCACCCAAACCGCCGAGCGTTGTGATTTCCTGACTGCCCGCCAGATAGCGTGGCCCGGGAAACTCGCCCGCGTTGATGGCGTTGCGCAGCACGACATCGAGTCGAGCCTTCGCGGCGGCCGCACCCAACGCGGACGTAAAGCCCATTTCCAGATAACGCTTGGCTACACGCACGCACCAGAGAATGTGCTCTTCTGGCGGCATGAATTGAATCGCGGAGAGCGAGGGCTGGTCGTTCCATGGAAAATGGGTATGTGCCTCGGTCATGCCCGGCATGATGAATCGGCCGCGACCGTCGATAGTGCGCGCGTCTTCCGCGTTCACACGATCGCCATTCCTCGATACACGGGCAATGCGATTATCTTCGACCAGGATTTCGCCGATATACGGGTCAGCGCCCGTGCCGTCGAAAATATTGACGTTGGTGAAAACGGTTCTGTTCATGTCTCCTCCGATAGGTGGGGAACTTACTGCATGGACTTGTAAAAAGCCTTGAGCTCTTCGGCGCATTCGGCAGACTTTTCGAAGGTGGTCCAGTGACCGCAGCCAGGCAGGACCTTTACCTTGCTTCCGGCGATGCGCTCGCCCATTGCCTTCACCGCTGCTGGCTGCCCGACGCCGTCTTCATCGCCCGTGACCAGCAGCGTTGGTACGACGATCTTGCCGATATCGGCCGCTTGAGCGCCGGCCAGTGCTTCGCAGCTTTGTGCGTAGCCTTCCGGCGACTGACGCATGACGCTTTCTCGCACGAGAGCGAGGGCGACCGGGCGCTGTGCCTTCGTTTCAGCGCTCGTCGCGCCCTTGACGATGGCATCGGCTATTTCCTGGACGCCAGCGATGCCCTTCTCGCGGGAAAGGGCTGCACGTGCCTGTATGCCCGGACGACCTTGCTCCGGCGGCGCCAGCAGCGGCCCGAACAAAGCTAGGCTCTTCACGAGTTCAGGATGCTTGATGGCAAGGTGTTGCGCCACGATGGTGCCCATCGAATGCGCGACAACATGCGCTTTCGAAATGCCCAGGTCACCCAGCACACCCGCCAAAGTCTCGACATACAAGTCGATGGACAACGGCTGGGAAGCCAGCGCCGAACGGGCGCTGCCAGGCAGGTCGGGCCGGACGACTTTCATGCCTTCGAATGCCGAGAGAACCGGCGTCCAGTTGTTCGACGAACCGCCGAGGCCGTGAATACAAACCACGGCTTCTCCATCACCGTCGACTTCTACCGCGACGTTCCTGACTACATTTGTCGTCATTCGCCCACCTCGTTTTCCAACACACCAACGTTCTCGATTTCGATGCGAATCACATCACCCTTTTGCAGGAATTTCGGCGGACTGAAGCCGATACCCACACCCGCCGGCGTGCCTGTTGCAAGCACATCGCCGGGTTGCAACTCGATGCCAGCCGAGAGTGTTTCGATAAGCGTCGGAATGTCGAAAATGAGTTGTTTCGTGTTCGAGTTCTGACGCAATTCGCCATTGACCCAGCACTTCACGTCGATGTTCTGGCCGTCGACTTCATCAGCGGTGACGAGGTACGGTCCCATCGGACAAAAGCCGTCCAGGGATTTGCCGATGAACCATTGCCGGTGGAGTTTCTGGAGGTCGCGTGCAGTGAAGTCGTTGATCACCGTGTAGCCGAAGACGTAGTCCATGGCGTCGGCCTTCTTGATGCCACGGCCGGCCTTCCCGATAACCACGCCAAGTTCGGCTTCGTAGTCCAGTTGGCTCGTGACATCAGCATGGCGCGGAATCTTCACGCCCGGACCGATGACCGTGCTGGCCGGCTTCGTGAAGATGACCGGGGCTTCCGGTGCGTGTTCGCCGTCCTTGGCGCTGCTGTCGAAGCCCGATTTCTGGAACTCGGCTGCGTGATCGTGATAGTTCTTTCCCACGCAAAAGATGTTGCGGCGCGGCTGGTTGATCGGCGCCAGCACCGTGGCCTCGGCCAAAGGGCGTCCCTCGCCGCGCGGGCGCAAGTCACCTTTGATTTGGCCGAACGACTGGACCAATTGGACCATATCTCCATTAAAGTCCGGGACCAATGCGGCCACCGGCCAGAAAACCGATCTGTCAGTATCCACGACAGCGATAAGAGCAGCGCCGTCTACGTGGAGATTTGCGAGTTTCATAAAGTAGCTCCTGAAATAGCCCAATTGGTTTGTGTATGTGTCACTGTAGAACCATATTGGACGCTTTACAAGTGCGGGTAAACCAATAACGCTACCAATTGGTACTTCTTGTGATATGATTTTTATAAAGCAAAACCGGGGAGCATCAAGATGAGTGATATCGAGGCGAAGAGCCCTGTACGGGCCGCGGGCGCAAGAGCGCTGGCGGCGTATCTGCACGATGAGATTGCGTCGGGCCGCATGCGGGACGGAATTAAACTCCCCGCTGAGCGTCAGTTGAGCGAGCAGTTCGGTGCGTCGCGTGGCTCTGTCAGGCGGGTTTTACAGGGCCTGAAGGAGCTTGGCCTGATCACGCAGACTGTGGGCAGCGGGACTTTTGTACTTCCCGGTGCAGCCAAGGCATTGCCGGCGCCGGAAATCGTTGCTGACGAGTCATCCGAGACGCAGACCAGTCCAGCCGAGCTGATGGAAGCGCGACTCCTTATCGAACCGTTGATGCCAAAGCTGATTGCGCGCAACGCCACGTCGTCCGACTTCGCGCGGATGATGGAGTGCATCGACCGCTCGGAAGCAGCGCAAACCGTCGAAGAATTCGAGCATTGGGATGGCGAGTTACATCGCACATTCGCCATGGCAACTCACAACTCGTTCTTCCTAAAGGTGCTCGAACTGACCAATCGCGTTCGCGAACAGGGCGAATGGGGTCGACTCAAGCGCCACTCGCTCACGCCCGAGCGGCGCAAGGAATACGAAGCACAGCATAGGGCGATTGTCGAAGCGCTACGTGATCGCGATGCCGAGCAGGCCGGCCAGGTTTTGACTGGGCACCTTCGTCAGATTCAACACAACCTGTTCGGGATTTGATAGCCGCGTTGTGCCTGCACGCTGCACACGTAGCGCGCTATACCCCACGCGCGAGGAATCGCGAGCTCCTGGCGCTGAGTTAAGAAAGTGAAGGTTCGTTGACACCGGCAGATGTTCGCACCACGGCAACAAACAGTCGCTCGTAGTGTTGTCCTGAGGGACCGCTGTGGGTCGAAAAGACTCATTCGATTTTCATGTCAGCGGACATTCATATCAGCGCAATCACGAGCTATCCCGAACGTCCGCAAAGGCCGAACAGCCGACCACCGATCCGAGCGTCTGAACGAGCACTCTCGAGACGGATGCACCATTTGGACGTCGCTTCAGAGATGAAAGCGAGCGTCCTTTGCTGCCACTCTTTGCCTTACGCCAATCGGCGGTGTTGACCATCACCTGACCTTCGCCTCGCGAGAAATCAGCCACTCGCGGGTGACCCTTGCCAGTCCCGAGCCACCAGTTCACGCGTGAACGCTCAAGCACATCGCGGACCGGCTAGAGGCGCTGCCCGGTCTAGCGCGTTTGCCTGTACAGGAAATGCGAACAACTCAACTTTTTCCACACCCCGCCGATATACCGCTTGAACGCACCAGTGGACCGGACAGCCGCGACACTTGTTGGAGCGCCGAGTGTTGGAGCAGCGAGCGAAGAAGGACATTTTCCTGCGGAACGCCACTCGCCGAACGGGCGGACGCCGTGAGAGCACGTCTCAAAGCAGACCCTTCCAGATCGAAGCATCTTCCAGCCCATAGCGCGCATGCCAGCACGACAACAACAGCCGTAAATGCACGCCGCCACAGGACCCACCAGCAGCTCTTCACGCACAGTCCACCAAGTCATCAACGTCGTGACCACGGGCTACGCCACACTACCCAACACAGGTACCTCAAAAGGGCGGCCTTCAGGATCATGAAACAAATCCATGCCACGTTCCTCGCCGCGCTGCTGATCGCGACCATTACGCCCGCGTGCCAGGCGCAATACACCACCGACTGGATAGCAAACACCTACGGCACCAACGTCACCCGCGTGGGTAGCGTCGCGCGCTCCATGTGGGTAGCGCCCGAGGGCGTGATCTATACGGCTTCAATGTGGGACGAAAACGAGGGCGGAGTCGCCATCTACCAGAGCGGCCAAAGCACGGGGTCTATAGGAGGTCACGGCGATTTCCAGGGCGGAGCCATTACAGGTAACGCCACTTCAGTCTTCGCTGCTTTGGCATTCACTACCGCTTACGGCAGCGGCACGGTAGGGCGGTACAACCGGACAACCCAATTCCGCGATCTGCAGATCTCAGTCAGCGCGACAACGACTGAGCAGCGGGCCGACGTAATCACGGGACTCGCGACGTCGGGCTCGCTCCTTTACGCGAGCGATTTTCCGGGAAATCGCGTCCGGGTCTACACCACCGACGGCACCTGGCGACAGGACATCAACGTCTCAAGCCCGGGCGCGCTCGCCGTGGACGGCTCAGGAAACGTCTGGGTCGCGCAGAAGAGCACCGGCACGATCCTCGAATTCAATCAGGCCGGCGCGCCGCTGAACACCATCCAGATGTCGGCCACCGCTCGACCGTCCGCGCTGTATTTCGATTCGTCGACGGGATATCTCATGATCGGGGATGAGGGACCTGACATGAACATCAAGACCTACAACATCGCGAACACGCCGTTGCTGATCAGTACGTTCGGCATCCAGGGCGGATATCTCGACACGACCGCTGGAACAAAAGGCCGGGTCGGCGATAAGCGGTTCACCCGCGTCACCGGCATCGGCAAGGACTCGGCCGGTAACCTGTACGTCCTCAACAACCCATGGGGCGGAAGCTGGGACCTCGGCCGCGACGGCGGCACGGACATTCACTCCTACAGCAACTCGGGCACCTTGCAATGGAAGCTTCAGTCTCTCAACTTCGAGGGAATCGCCGCTCCGGACCCGGGCAGTGACGGCGCCTACTTCTACAGCGGCACCAACATCTACAGCGGCACCGCTGGAGGAACCTTCGTCGCGAACACGGTCGATCCCATCGACTATCCCTCTGATCCGCGAATCAACATTAACGACGCCTCTCGCGATGAGCACTTCGGTCAAGTCGCCGCCGTCGGCATCAATCGAATCCTTGTGGCATCCGGCCAGAATCCCGATACCTTCTACTTCTTTCACTTCAATACGGCGAATGGCTACATCGCCATACCGGATGGCTCGATTCCAGGGACATTGTTCAATGCGACCGCACCCGTCAGGGACGGATTCTGCCTCGACAGCAAAGGGGACGTCTGGGCCGGTTTGGATAAGACGAATGCCATCTGGCACTATCCGCTGACCGGCTTCGATGGCAACGGCAAACCGACATGGGGAGCAGGGATTACAACGCCCATTCCGGGCACGATCACGCCGTTGTCGCGGATCATCTACCTGCCCGATAGCGACACCATGATCCTTGCCCAAGGCCTGACCGGAGGCTCAGGCTGGACGTCGATCGGAACGCGGGTCGAGGTGTATCACGGCTGGCTCGCAGGAAACACGACCGCACCCAACCCCGTGATCAATCTCACCAGCACCAATCCCAAGTCGATCACGGCAGCGGGTAACTATCTCTTCGTTGGATACGTACACACGGTACCCAACATCGATGCCTTCAATCTGGCCACAGGCAACCTGGACAACACGTTTATCAACAGCAGCCCCAGCACGGTGTACGTGGGCAATGACGTGGATTCCATGTACGGCCTCAGATCGTACCTCCGGTCGACCGGAGAGTATGTGGTCACGAAGGACAACTACAACGGCTCAAGCGTCATTGTTTATCGTTGGACCCCCTGATCTGCCGGCGCCGCTCTTCCCGAAAATACACCTTGAATTCAAGGTTGGACTCTTCTGGAATGGTGGCACGCGACACCGGCCGTGCAAACTTCCGCATTTTGCGAGTAGCATGTAACGCCTCGGCAAGCACACACATCATGCTTGACCGGGTCGATCCTGCGCTCGCTCGCAGCATCGCTTAAGCCTCGAGCATCGTAGATAAAAAAACGTGCCGTACCGGAGGAGACAAAGAATGCGCAAGATGCGTTGGATGGTCATATTTCTATGCTTCCTGGCAATCGCGATCAACTATGTCGATCG
>Ga0302220_10000830_pt1 | contig 25150 bp, 18 predicted proteins | sample II_Palsa_E1_3_FD_194572 | JGI IMG/M metagenome (GOLD analysis project Ga0302220, IMG submission 194572) | Peat permafrost microbial communities from Stordalen Mire near Abisko, Sweden - II_Palsa_E1_3 | ecosystem: Environmental > Terrestrial > Soil > Palsa > Peat permafrost | place: Sweden...
CTGAAAACCGGGGTGACGATCATGAACCACAAGGGGCTAAGACCGGTTCCTCGTGGCTCATGCTTTTACTCAACCGTCTGCCGCCAGATTTGCGCGCTTTTACGCAGCCATCAACAGTAATGATGCCGCCAATATATTGGCGTGCTTTAGAGGCGAGGTTCGGCGCACGTGCAGCAATAATCTCGATGGCGGGCTTGACCTGCGCTGTCGACAGGGTTGAGATAGGCTTGTTTCGTAGGGCTGGAGTCAAATACTCACGAACCACGAATTCAGCTTTGCGGTAAGTTTCGTCGGCCCACTCCTTGCGTTTAAATTCGAGCCAGGCGGTCGCCACTAAATGGAAAGCGCCTTGCGTGGCACGTTTCTGTGCTGCTACTTCAGCTTGGCGGCGCTCGGAAGGGTCGATGCCTTCGCGGACGAGATTGCGCGCGGTAGTGGCGGCACGTCTGGCTTCGGTGAGGCTGACATCGGGATAGGGGCCGAGACTGAGGAAATTTTCTTTACCTGTGCCGGGGCGTCGATAACGAATTAACCAGGTCTTGGTGCCGTTCGTTCGAACACGCAAAGATAGACCCTGTCCGTCGCTAATTAGATAGGGTTTAGGCTTGGGTTTGGCGTTGCGAAACGCCATTTCTGGCTTCTGTTCGACGTGCGTGGGCATGGTCATTACCCCCAATCCGGTATACGTAACAGTATACGCAAAAATGGTCGACGTTATCGGATCGCTTTGGACCGTAAAAAACAAAAACCCCCGCAGGCTTGGGGCTTTGCGGGGTTAGTCGTACTGCTTTGGAACTCTTGAAACTACAACTTGGTGCCCAGAAGAGGACTCGAACCTCCACACCTTGCGGCGCATGGACCTGAACCATGTGCGTCTACCAATTCCGCCATCTGGGCACTGCTGCTAAACATTGCTGCTCAACTGCTGAGAACGTAATTATAGCGAGCAAATTCGCCGTGTCAACACCCTTTCGTCAATCTCTTCATCTGTTTTTGTTCCAGATGATTTTGTCGTGGCTAAATTACAGGAGGATGCTGTTCGTCAGACGCGGAAGCGTTCCATACGCGTAAGCGAGTGTTAGAATCAGGCGAACCTGTTGGCTGGGCTACCGTCGCAATGTCGGTCAGGTCTGGCTGCCACCGGATAGAAACGAGAAAATCATCGATAAGCCCTTGAGCAAATACCCATACCCCATTCCCAGTCGCGAGGAAATCCTCGGCGCACTGCGCACTACCGAAACCCCGCTATCTGGCAATGACATCGCCGAGTCGTTGTCGATCAAACGCCAGGAGCGCGAGGGTTTCTTCAAGCGTCTTGCGGCGATGGAGCGCGACGGCCAGGTGAGGGTCGACAAGCGCGGCTACTTCCAATTGACGCATCCGTCGAATTTTGTCGCGGGTCGCGTGCAGGGGCATCGTGACGGCTATGGTTTCTTGATACGCGACGACGGTCAGGACGACTTGTTTTTGGCCAACGCGGAAATGCAGAAGGTGATGCATAACGACCGCGTGTTGGCGCGTACGGTGGGCTTTGACCGCCGTGGCCGCCCCGAGGGCCATATTGTCGAAGTCACGGAACGCGCGAACAAGCAGGTTATTGGGCGCTTGCTCAATGAGAACGGGGTGTTGTTGGTGGCGCCGGAAGACAAGCGCATCGGCCACGATATCCTGATTCCGCAGAATTCCAAGGGTAAGGCGCGCGTTGGGCAAGTCGTCAGTATCGAACTGACCGATTTCCCTAGCCGTCATAGCCAGCCGCTCGGTAAAGTGGTTGAGGTGCTGGGCGAGATTGACGATCCCGGCATGGAAATCGAAATCGCGGTGCGTAAATATGGCGTGCCGCACCAATTTAGCGTGGCGGCTGTCCAGGAAGCCTCGCAATTGCCCGACGAAGTGCGTGCCGTCGATCTGCGCGGCCGCATCGATTTGCGCGATGTGCCCTTAGTGACCATCGACGGTGAAGATGCGCGCGATTTCGACGATGCCGTGTATTGCGAGCCGATCAAGGTTGGAAAAGGTGATGGTTTCCGCTTGATTGTCGCGATTGCCGACGTCTCGCACTATGTGAAGCCCGGCGATGCCCTCGATATCGGCGCATTGGAGCGCAGCACGTCGGTGTACTTCCCGCGTCGGGTAATCCCGATGCTGCCGGAAAAGCTGTCGAATGGTTTGTGTTCGCTGAATCCCGAGGTCGATCGTTGCGTGCTGGTGGCCGATATGGTGATCAGCAGCCGCGGCGAGATCAAGGCGTATCAATTCTATTCGGCCGTGATGCATTCGGTGGCGCGACTGACCTATACCGAAGTCGCCGCCGTCTTGGGCAATACCAAGGGGCCGGAGGCCGCCAGGCGCGCTGCGATTGTGCCGCACTTGCAAAATCTGTATGGGGTCTATAAATCCTTGCTGCAGTCGCGCCAAAAGCGTGGCGCCATCGATTTCGATACCACTGAAACCTATATTGTCTGCAATGCGCAGGGCAAGATCGAGCAGATCGTGCCGCGCACCCGCAACGATGCCCATAAGCTCATCGAAGAATGTATGCTGGCCGCCAATGTGTGCGCCGCCGACTTCTTAAAGCGCAATAAACATGCGGGCTTGTACCGCATTCACGCCGGGCCGACCGAAGAGAAGTTGGCCAATTTGCGCAGCTTCCTGCGGGGCATGGGCCTGACGCTGGCCGGCGGCGACAAGCCGCACGCCAGCGATTATGCCGCCTTGATGGCGCAAATTCGCACCCGGCCCGACGCGCCGATGTTGCAGACCATGATGTTGCGGTCGATGCAGCAGGCCGTCTACAGTCCCGACAATATCGGTCACTTCGGCTTGGCCTACGATGCTTACGCGCATTTCACCAGCCCGATCCGCCGTTACCCTGACTTGCTCACGCATCGCGCGATTCGTGCGGTGCTGGTGGGGCGCAAGTATGTGCCGGAAATCTCGCATCAAGTCGAACTGAGCACCCAGTTGTCGCCGAACGCGCGCCGCATCCAGCGTACCGATGACGAAACCCGCGGCCGTGCGCGTTCCAATGCCGCCGTTTGGGAAGAGTTGGGCATGCATTGCTCGGCCAACGAGCGCCGCGCCGATGAAGCTTCGCGCGATGTCGAGGCCTGGCTGAAGTGCTATTTTATGCGCGACAAGCTTGGCGAGGAGTATGGCGGGCGCGTCAGCGGTGTGACGACCTTCGGCATTTTTGTGCAGCTTGACGCCTTGTTTATTGAAGGCCTGGTGCATGTCACCGAGCTCGGTTCCGACTACTTCCAGTACGACGAGATCAAAAACGAGTTGCGCGGCGAACGCACGGGTATCCGTTATCGCCTATCGGATCGGGTGCGTGTGCAAGTCAGCCGCGTCGATCTCGATGCACGCAAGATCGACTTCCGCCTGGTGCGCGATACGCCGATCAAGCCGGGCGCCCGCAGCCTGGAAAAAGCCAGCCCGTCTCAGACCGCGATTGTGCGTGAAGAGGCGCCGCGCCGCTCGCGCAGCAAAGCTGCGCCGGCTCCGAGCCCGGAAATCAAGGTGGCCCAGGAAGCCCGCAGTACTGCTAAAAAACGCACCGGGCGCAGCAACTCCGGCAGCAGTAGTGCGAATGGCAGCAATGGGGCCGCCGCACCGGCGAAAAAGCGCTCACGCAAGAAATTCTAAGCGCCTGATCGCTTGATGAACGTTGAGCCCGGGCCGCAGCCGCGCCCGGGTTTTCTGTTTGTTTGATCGAATCAGCTGCGCCGCCACACTGAGTCAGGTTTGCCGAAGATCTGACGACTATTTTTCGAAGGATATTGCTCCATGTCACGTCTTAAAGTTCTGTACGGTTTTCACGCGGTTACCGCCCGCCTGCGTCACGATGCTTCGGGCATCGAAGAAATTTTGTACGACCCGACGCGCCGCGACCGCCGCATGGTCGATTTTCTTGAAACCGCCAAAGCAGCCGGAGTACGACTGATTTCTGCCGATGCCGGACGTCTGCAAGGCCTGACCGGCAACGACCGCCATCAAGGTGTGGTGGCGCGCGCCAACGATATCGCGCTGGCGCTCAATCTGTCCGAAGTGATCGACACGATTACCGGCCCGGCTTTGTTGCTGATACTCGATGGTGTCACCGACCCGCATAATCTGGGCGCTTGCATGCGCGTGGCCGACGCGGCCGGCGCGCACGCCGTGATCGCCCCGCGCGACCGCGCGGTGGGCCTGAACGCGACGGCGGCCAAAGTCGCCAGTGGCGCGGCCGAGACCATGCCTTATATTACGGTGACCAATCTGGCACGCGCACTGCGCGAGATCCAGGAAGCCGGCATCTGGATTGTCGGCACCGACGACCAGGCGCCGACCAGCCTGTATAAAACCAAACTCGACGGCCCGATCGCGATTGTGATGGGCGCCGAAGGCGAGGGCATGCGCCGTTTGACGCGCGATACTTGCGACACCTTGATGCATATTCCGATGCAAGGCAGTGTTGAGAGTTTGAACGTGTCGGTGGCCAGTGGGGTGTGTTTGTTCGAGGCGGTCAGGCAGCGGCTGGGGTGAGATGTTTGGTGCTTAATTAGATCCGCTTACGATTATTGTAAGGCCGTCATGATCAAAGGTGGGGAGGGCGAATTGGATCGTCCGCGTTCCCCGCGTCATCGTAGATTTAATCTTATCCGTAATCCCTAGTGTGGCACCTACTGCTGCACATACCGCCCCAACAACCTCGCCAATTCCCCCGAGCGCCTCATCGATTCCAACTCCTTATTCACCAAGCTCATTAACTCCTGACCTTCCGGATTTTTTCGGGTGAAAATCATATGAAAGCCATTTTCCGGGGTGTCCGGGATGGCGGCGCGTCCCAGCATGGGGTCGGTCAGGAAGTTATAGCTGCCGACCTCGCTTAAGCCCTCAATCACTTCATAATGTTCGGCAAAAACGTCGAAACGTCCGGCGTAGAGCATTTTCACCAGATCGACATAATCACCCGTCAGCGTCATATGGTCCGTATTGACGCCGGGCAGACCGGAATAGGCATAACCCTTGACCCCGCCAAGTCGGTAGTTATTCAAATCCGACGGTGCGCGCAGAAGTAAGCCAGTAGGGTAAGCAGCTTTCGAATAAAACGCGTAATAATGCGTTTGATAATAGGTGTCAGAAAACAAAAACACTTTTTCCCGCTCGGGGTTTTCGGTAGCGCTTAGCGCCATGAGATATTTATCGCCTTGCTCTACTTCGGCCATGCAGCGCTTCCAGGGCAATAGCTCGATTTCATAGGGAATGGCGTTTTTCGTCAGTATCGTTTTGATGACGTCGACCGAATAGCCCGTCAGTTCGCTGGTTTTTTGATGATCTTTGCGGACGTAATAGCTATACGGTGGCCACTCTGCTGCATCGTCGCAGATTCTGAGCAGGGGTTTGCTCACGCCTTGCGCATGGCATAGTGCCGACACCAGCATCCATCCCATTATCAGGTAGAAGTAGCGCACTGCCGCGTCTCCAGGGTATTGCCGCGTGTTCACCCCAGCTTAAAGGGTTCTGCATTGATTGGCAAAAGACATTTTTGGCGCCGTGCATGGCTTAGATTACATGACGCCGGGCAGTATGCCGTCCGCCGTAAAGCCTGCCTTGCTGTCGGCAACTTCAGTCGCGATACCGTATGACGACCGCGACTGCGCATCCGTTAGAATAGCGTTTTTATCTCGAATCCGAAGAACCATGACTCAAGACGAACTCAAGCAACTGGTCGGCCGCGCCGCCGCCGATTATGTCCGTGCGCAGGTCCCTGAAGGGGCAGTGGTGGGCGTCGGCACTGGCTCGACCGCTAACTGCTTTATCGATGCGCTGGCTGCCGATAAAGCCCGTTATCGCGGCGCGGTGTCGAGTTCGGAGGCAACCACGGCGCGTCTGAAGGCGCACGGTATCGCGGTGTTCGATCTGAACGATGTCGACTCGCTCAGCGTCTATGTCGACGGCGCCGACGAAATTAATGCCGCCGGGCATATGATCAAAGGCGGCGGCGGCGCGCTGACTCGCGAGAAGATTGTCGCGTCGGTCGCGGATCAGTTTGTGTGCATCGCCGATGCGTCGAAATTAGTTGAAGCGATGGGCGCATTTCCGCTGCCGGTGGAAATTATTCCCATGGCGCAAGCTGTCGTCGGCCGGCGTTTGGCCGCGCTTGGCGGGCAGCCTGTGTTACGTCTGAAAGCGGACGGCTCGCCCTATATTACCGATAACGGCAATTGGATTATCGATGTGAAGGGTTTGCGTATCGTCGACGCGGTCGGGCTTGAAGCGCAGATCAACGATTGGCCCGGCGTGGTGACTGTAGGTTTGTTCGCGCGTCGTGGGGCCAATGTGTGTTTGCTGGGCACGGAGCACGGCGTCGAACGGATTGACTATTCGGCAAGCTAAGCTGCCTTATGCGGATTTTTTTGGGGGGGGGCGGCGTCCTTAAAGTCAAAGAGCCGCTCATCATTAGCGAGCAGCTCTTTGTAACGACCTGCGCTCAGTTAAGCCGCGCAGCCGCTCCATTGACCAAAGCCGGCTTAGTTGCCCGGCGGCGGCACATAGCCTTGGGCTACGTCAGCGCCATCGCCAAAGAAGAATTTTTCGGTCTGCTTCAACAAATACACACGCGCGCGCGAATCGGCCATATTCAGACGATTTTCATTGATCAGCATGGTTTGCTGTTTCAGCCAATCTTGCCAGGCTTCCTTGGAAATGCTTTCGTAAATACGTTTGCCGAGCTCGCCGGGCAACGGCGCAAAGTCGAGCCCTTCTGCATCTTTATTTAACTTTGCGCAATGGACGATACGCGCCATGTTGACCTCTCTTCAATTAGGGTAAAGAAAAACACCGTGTGCCGGCGCCGGTATTGGGGGCGCGTTTCACACGGCAGGTGGTGTTCATAATGCTTTCATCAGCACCAAAGACTTGCGCTGCCAGTTATAGAGCCGGCGGCGATCTTCAGGCAGGTCGTCGACACTGACCTTGACAAAGCCGCGTTTCAGGAACCAATGCTCGGTGCGGGTCGTGAGCACAAAAATGCGCGTCAGGCCACGCGCCCGGGCGCGTTGTTCAATACGTTTGAGCAGGCGCTCGCCGTCGCCGGCGCCTTGGGCTTCCGGCGACACCGTCAGGCAGGCCATTTCGCCTAGCTTTTCCTGCGGATAGGGGTAGAGCGCCGCGCAGCCGAACAATACGCCATCGTGCTCGATCACCGAGAAATGGTCGATGTCACGTTCGATCTGGTGGCGGTCGCGCCGCACCAGGGTGCCGTCGGTTTCCAGCGGTTCGATCAGCATCAGGATGCCGCCGACGTCGTCGGGCGTGGCTTCGCGCAGGCTTTCGAGGTTCTCGTGGGAGATCATCGTGCCGACGCCATCGTGGGTGAACAATTCGAGCAGAACACTGCCGTCCAGTGCGAACGGGATAATGTAGACCCGCGGCACGCCGCCGCGGGCGGCTCGAATCGAGTGCTTCAGGTAAAAGCCGGCGTCGTCCTGCAGCGTGCTGGAGTCGTTGATATGCTGCGCGTCGTCCAACGATAACTCGTGTATCAGTTCGCCGTCCTCGGAGACGATGCCCGGCGTTTCGGTGATGAAAATCAGCTTGTCGGCGCGCAGGGCAATCGCCGCCGACGAGGCCACGTCTTCCATCGACAAATTGAAGGCTTCGCCGGTGGGCGAAAAGCCCAGCGGCGACAGCAGCACGATTTTGCTGCTCGATAGCGAGTGGCGAATCGACTCCGCATCGATCTTGCGCACCACACCCGTATGCTGGAAATCGACGCCGTCGAGTATCCCAACCGGGCGGGCGGTCACGAAATTGCCGGACACCATACTGATACGAGCATGGGCCATGGGCGTGTTCGGCAGGCCCTGGCTGATCGCGGCTTCGATATCGAGGCGCACTTCACCGGCGGCTTCCTTGGACGATTCGAGCGCACTGGCGTCGGTAATGCGCATGCCGTGCGAAAACTCGGATTCGACCTGTCGCAGGCGCAACTGTTCCTCGACCTGGGGTCGGGAACCGTGCACCAGTACAATTTGCATGCCCATGGCGTGCAATAGCGCGATATCCTGTACCAGCGCGTTGAGCATCCCGCCCTGGACCAATTCGCCGCCAAAGGCGACGACAAAGGTCTTGTTGCGAAACGCATGGATATAGGGCGCTACTGAGCGCAACCATTCGACGAACTGAGCTTGGTGAAAAGATTCAGTGTCATCGGGCACGATGTCGATTTGAGAATTCATGGCGGGATTATAATGCGCCCCCATGCCGAATGTAGCCAAACCTAATTTACCTTCTTCTTCGCCTGATGCTGCGCAACAACGCGAGGCGGCGCCGTCGCGCCCGCCAAATCCCGCGCGCAGACCATCCGCCAAGCCTGTAACCCCCGCCAATGCTGGCGCTGCGGCTTCCCGGGAGCGATCTCAAAGCCCTCGCGCAGCCTCAGGAGCCGGTTCTGGAGGAAAACCTCGGCCCGACCCCGCGGCGGCTCGCGCGCGCTCATTGGAGGCGCGTCAAGCGGCGGCCAACCCGGTGCCGGTGGTGACTTTCCCCGATGCCTTGCCGGTTTCGGGGCGCCGCGACGAAATAGCGCAGGCGATTTCCGCACATCAGGTGGTCATTGTCTGCGGTGAAACCGGTTCCGGTAAAACCACCCAATTGCCGAAAATCTGCCTTTCGCTGGGCCGCGGTATCGGCGCGGGCGGGCAGGGCCTGATCGGCCATACCCAGCCACGGCGCATTGCCGCCAGTGCAACCGCCCGACGGATTGCCGAAGAATTAGGCACGCCGTTTGGCGAGGTGGTCGGCTATAAAGTGCGTTTTAACGACAATCTGGCGGCCGGGGCCTCGGTCAAATTAATGACGGACGGGATTTTGCTGGCCGAGACCACCTCGGACCCGTTGTTGCGCGCTTATGACACGCTGATTATCGACGAAGCGCACGAGCGCAGCCTGAATATCGATTTTTTGCTCGGTTATTTGAAGGAAATCCTGCCGCGCCGGCCCGATTTGAAGCTGATCATTACTTCGGCGACGATCGACGCGGATCGCTTTGCCCGCCATTTCGGCAGTGATGAGCGGCCCGCGCCGGTCATCGAAGTCAGTGGTCGGATGTTTCCGGTCGAGGTTCGCTATCGCCCGATCAACGACGATGTGCTGAAAACCGCCGACGGCAACAAGCCCAAACCCGATGGTGCGCGCCAGCAGCGCGAGTCCGACGGCAGCGCGCGCGGTAATCAGCGCGACAATGACCGCGATCTGATCAACGCCATTACCGACGCCGTCGATGAACTAAGCCGCGAGGGCTCGGGCGACATCTTGGTGTTCTTGCCGGGCGAGCGGGAAATCCGTGAGGCGTCCGAAGCGCTGCGCAAACATCATCCGCCGCATACCGAGATTTTGCCCTTGTTCGCGCGCCTGTCGGCGGCCGAACAGGAGCGCGTCTTCAAGATTTCGAACGGGCGCCGTATTGTGCTCGCGACCAACGTCGCCGAAACCTCGCTGACGGTGCCGGGTATTCGCTATGTGGTCGACGCGGGGCTCGCGCGCGTGAAGCGCTATTCGTATCGCAACAAGGTCGAGCAGTTACAGATCGAGCCGATTTCGCAGGCCGCGGCCAATCAGCGCGCTGGGCGTTGCGGCCGGGTCGCGGACGGGATTTGCATCCGGCTGTACGAGGAAAGCGATTTCCAGGGCCGGGTGCGTTTTACCGATCCGGAAATTCTGCGTTCTTCGCTGGCTTCGGTGATTTTGCGCATGAAGTCGCTGCATTTGACCGAAATCGAGACTTTTCCGTTTCTGGAGCCGCCACCGGGCCGGGCGATTGCCGATGGTTATCAATTGCTCAATGAGTTGGGGGCGGTCGACGACAGTAATGCGCTGACGCCGATCGGCCGCGAGTTGGCGCGCTTGCCGCTGGACCCGCGCATCGGCCGGATGATTTTGGCCGCGCGCGATCAGCATGCGCTGAAGGAGCTGCTGATTATCGCCAGCGCCTTATCGGTCCAAGACCCGCGCGACCGTCCGATCGAAGCGCAGGAGGCGGCCGACCAGGCGCATCGTCAGTTTGCCGACGAGCGTTCCGAATTTTTGGCTTGGCTGAAAATCTGGGCCTGGTTCGAGGATGCCTTGGCGCACAAGAAATCGAATCGTTTGCTGGCCGAAGCCTGCCGCTCGAAATTTCTGTCGCAATTGCGTTTGCGCGAATGGCGCGACGTCCACAGTCAATTGCTGACGGTGGTGCGCGAGATGGGTTGGCGCATGAACGAGGCTGAAGCGACCTTTGAGCAAATTCATTTGTCTTTGTTGTCGGGTCTGCTCGGCAATATTGGCCTGAAGGCCGACGACGAGCCGCATTATCTGGGCGCGCGTAGTATCAAGTTTTTCCTGTGGCCGGGCTCGACGCTGCTCAAAAAGGCCGGTAAATGGGTGATGGCGGGCGAACTGGTGGAAACCAGCCGTCTGTTTGCGCGCTGCATTGCGAAAATCGAGCCCGAGTGGCTGGAGCGCGTCGGTCCGCATTTATTGCGAAAATCCTTATCGGAGCCGCATTGGGAGAAAAAATCGGCGCAGGTTGTGGCGTTCGAACGCGCGGTGCTGCATGGCTTGCCGGTTTATCATCGGCGCCGCGTGAGTTTCGGCTTGCAGGACCCGGCACGCGCCCGTGAAATTTTTATCCGTAGCGCGTTGGTCGAGGGCGAGTTCGAGACCCGTTTGCCGTTTTTTGCGTATAACCGCAAACTGGTCGCCGATATCGAGCAACTCGAACATAAGTCGCGTCGGCAGGATGTGTTGGTCGACGACGAACTGATTTTTGCTTTTTACGACCAGGCCATACCGCGCGGTATTTATACCGGAGCCGATTTTCAGAAATGGTATTTGGAAGCGTCGGGACAGCGCGCTTCGCAGGCCGTGCTGGGCGGCGGCGATAAAGCGCCCGCCAACGCCAACGCCAACGCCGGGGCCAAGCCGCGCGACAGCAAACTGCTGTTCCTGAATCGCGACGACTTGATGCGGCATGAGGCCGCGGGCGTGACCACCGACCTGTTCCCGAAGAAAACCGTGATGGCCGGCGTTGAAATGGCGCTGACTTACCATTTCGAGCCCGGCTCGCCGCGCGACGGTGTGACCTTGGCCGTGCCGCTGTTCTCCTTGAATCAGATCGACCCGCGCCGCTGTGAATGGCTGGTGCCCGGTATGTTGAAGGAAAAAGCGCATCTGTTGTTAAAGACCCTGCCGCAGAAGTTGCGCCGTCATTGCGTACCGCTGCCCGAGTATGCTGCGCGCTTCGCCGAGCGTGCGGCCGCAACGCACGTAAAGGGTGTGATCATCGGTTTGATCGATACGCTGATCGCCGATCTGCGCGAAACCATCAAGCTTGACGTCAAGACCTCCGATTTCAAGCTCGAAGCGCTGCCGGCTCACTTGTTTATGAATTTCAAAGTGATCGACGAGCACGGCCGGCAATTGGCGATGGGGCGTAATCTGGCTCAAATGCGCGCGGAACTCGGGGCGCAGGCGCAGCAGGTGTTTCAGAAACTCGCAGCCGGTTCGGTTAGCCGCGATGCCGACGCCGCGGCGCAGGCTCGACCCGTCACAGGTCAGGCCGGCCGCGCGCCTGTGACGCCGGCGGCAGTGAACGGCGGTGGGAGCGCGAGGAGCGGCCTGAAAGGCAGTTCGAATGCGGGTTCCAGTGCCGCCACGCCAGCGCTAGCTTCCGGGGCCAGCTCGGCCTCAAGCTCAACGGCTTTGTACGAACAATTAACCACCTGGAATTTCGGCCAGCTGCCCGATTTGCTGGAAATCCGCCGTGGCGGGCAAACCTTGTTTGGTTATCCCGCCCTGGTGGATCGCGGCACGCATTGCGATGTGGAAGTGTTCGACTCGCCGGAAGAGGCGCTGCGCGCCCATCGCGCCGGATTGCGGCGTTTATTTGCGCTGCAACTGCGCGAGCCGATTCGCTTTCTTGAGAAAAACATCCCCGGCATGCAGCAGATGGTGTTGCATTTTATGGCTTTGGGCACGCAGGATGAATTGCGCGACCAGATCGTCGCCTGCGCACTCGATCGCGCCTGCTTGCAGGAACCTCTGCCGGTCGATGAGGCCAGTTTCCATCTGCGGCGCGATGAAGGGCGCAGCCGCTTGACTTTGCTGGCTCAGGAAATTGCCAGGCTAGCGGGCACAATCTTGAGCGAGTATACCGCCGCCGGTAAAAAACTGTCGCAAGCCAAAACCTTTACCGGCGCGTATGCCGATATGCAACAGCAACTGCAGACGCTGATTTCCAAGCGCTTTCTGATCGATACGCCGTATGCGCAATTGAGCCATTTCCCGCGTTATCTCAAAGGGCTGGCTTTGCGTATCGACAAATTGAAAGCCGATCCGGCACGCGATGCGCGCGCACTGGCCGAATATCAGCCTTTGCTGCAAAGCTATCAACGCTTGCTCGCGCAACGGCGTGAATTCGGCGACCCGCGCTTGGTCGAGTTCCGCTGGTTGCTGGAAGAGCTGCGGATCTCGCTATTTGCCCAGGAACTGCGCACACCGATGCCCGTCTCAGTCAAACGCTTGCAGAAGGTCTGGGATGCGTTGCAGCGTTAGCGCGAGGGGCGTTCCGAAAGCCGGGACGCTGCATGAAACTAGATACTTTTCTGGACGTGATTGGATATGAGCCATTTTTTACGCTCGCTGATGCGGGCCTTGGCCAGCTTGATGCACCCGCGCGTGCTGTGGATGACACTGCTGCCGTTTCTGGCCGCGGGCGGCATCTGGGGCGTGGCGCTATGGTTTAGTTGGTCGACGCTATTAGACTTGGTGCAGCGCTATTTGGCGCAATTCTCCTTGAGTCAGACGGCGTTTCACGTGCTTACGGCAATCGGTCTGGTGGGGCTGCATGTGGTGATTGCGCCGTTTATCGTGGTGACCCTGATGGTGCCGCTGATCGTCGCTACGGCCTTGTTGTTGACGGCGGGATGGGCCATGCCCGGCGTGATTCGGCATTTGGCGCGGCATCGCTACCCGCACCTTGAGCGTTTGCATGGCGGCAGCTGGTATGGCGGAATTGCCCAGGCTTTGCTGGCGACCGTGGTTTTTCTGGCGATTGTGTTGTTGAGTTTGCCTTTGTGGCTGGTGCCGCCGTTTTTTGCGGTGCTTCCACCTGTGCTCTGGGGCTGGTTGACTTACCGCGTGATGACTTACGATGCGCTGGCGGCGCACGCCAGTGCGGCCGAGCGCGCGGCGATCATGCGCCGCCACCGTTGGCCTTTGCTGTCGATCGGGATCGTCACGGGCCTGCTGGGCTCTTTACCGGCTTTGCTGTGGGTCACCTCGGTGGCGATGATTGTGTTGTTCCCCTTTGTTGCGCTGGCGGCAATCTGGCTTTATGTGTTGATTTTTGTATTTTCGGCGCTGTGGTTCGCCCATTTTTGCCTCGGGGAGCTGCACAACTTGCGCAGTGAGGCGGTCGACGCACTCGCCAATGCCTAGTCTTGTTGACAGGGTTTTTTCTTGCGCGGCCGGCGTGCGCGATAGGGCGGCGGCGAGGTATGCTTGACACAGTGTGCGGCATCGAACTACTCAGGAGTCAGGTATGGCGTTTGGCGTGATCATCATCGGCGACGAAATTCTCTCGGGGCGGCGTGTCGATAAGCATTTGCCGAAAATTATCGACATGCTGGGTGCGCGTGGCATGTCCTTGTCATGGGCCGAATATGTGGGCGACGATCCGGTGCGGATTACCGCAACGCTGAAGCGTACGCTGGCCTCCGGCGATATTGTGTTCTCGACGGGCGGTATCGGCGCCACGCCTGACGATCATACGCGGCTGTGCGCCGCTCACGCCCTGGGCGTGCCGCTGGAATTACATCCGCAAGCCCGCGATTTGATTATCGAACGCATCCTCGACATGAATCCGGGCGGCCCGGCAATTCTGGATCTACCGGAAAACCAGCATCGCCTGAAAATGGGCGAATTCCCGGTCGGCGCATCGATTATTCCCAATAGCTATAACAAGATTCCCGGATTTTCGGTGGCTGACCACCATTTTGTACCGGGTTTTCCGGTGATGGCCTGGCCGATGCTGGAGTGGGTGCTCGATACCCGCTACGTTCATCTGCATCATGCCAACCCGTTTGTAGAGCGCGCTTTTTTGGTGTTTAACGTGCAGGAATCGACGGTGACGCCGCTGATGGAAAGCATTGAGGCGGATTTCCCCGGGATTCGCGTGTTTAGCCTGCCGAGCGTAGGCGACCCGCAGCGTGGCGGCGTTTATGCCCGCCGGCATATCGAGTTGGGCGTAAAAGGCGATCCCGAACGAGTCGACGACGCTTATCGCAAATTACGCGATGGGGTCGCCGCGCTGGGCGGCGACGTTGTCGAGCCGAATACCTTGTACGACTGAGCTAAGCACCGATCCAGGGCAGGCCGCGCAAACACCAGCCACTCACGGTCTTGCGATGGCCCTCGCTGTCTTTATCGCCTTCAAATCCTTCCAATAAATCGAACGCGCGCACAAAGCCGGCTTTGGCGGCTGCCGCGGCCGCCAGCTTTGAACGGGCCGCGCTACGGCACAGGAATAGCAGCGGCGTGTCGGCGCTGGCTACGCGAGCCAATTGCCCAAGGAATTCAGGGTTGGGTACGCTGCCTGGGTAATGTATCCATTCGATATGCGCGTACTGTGCCGATGCGATGTCCGGACGGCCAACCCAGTCCAATTCCGCGCGGGTGCGTACATCAATTAGCCGGGCATGCGGCTCCAGCGTCAGGAGTTCCAGTGCCTCGGCCGGGCTCAAGGCGCCGGCATAGGCAAGCTGCAAGCTCTGGCGGCGCGTGTCGGCGGCGCTAAAAAGTTCTTCGGTTCGGCTCATGGTGTCTTATCGATGACGTGGGATTCTTATTGTAGTCGCGTCGCCGTAGAACGGGAGATAGTAGATTCGCAGCACGCGCACCAAATTTGTGCGTTATGCTATTGGCTGGATTGCTTAGCACCATTTTTGGGCCAAAAAGAGGTGCTTTGTTCCTTGTCGGTGCGCGTTAGACCATTCGCTAGCGAAGCGAGCACGTCGAATCGTCACTTTTTGCACGATCTTGTGCATTTTAAATCGTGTTGTGAGCGCTTTTGCACGGTTGTTGTAGGTGCTGGCATGGAACCTGCTTAATTGGGCAGGGGTTAGTTGTATCGCAGTAATTTTTATGGCGTCGATGCATCAGAGTCGGCGAATGTTAGTAAAAGAGGCGGCAAGCGCTGCCAATGTTCGTAGCTTTCGAGGAGAGAGGAATGAGTAAATCCGTGGCTGACGTCATGCAACTCGTCAAGGACGAGGACGTCAAATTTGTCGACTTCCGGTTTACCGACACGCGCGGCAAAGAGCAGCACGTTACGGTCCCCGTTTCGCATTTCGACGAGGACAAATTCGAGAGCGGCCACGCGTTTGACGGTTCGTCGATCGCTGGCTGGAAAGGCATCGAAGCATCGGACATGTTGTTGATTCCGGATCCGAACACCGTCTACGTCGATCCGTTCTATGAAGAAGCGACCATCGTCCTGACCTGCGACGTGATTGAACCGTCGGACGGCAAGGGCTATGAACGCGACCCGCGCTCGCTGGCCAAGCGCGCTGAAGCCTACCTGAAGAGCACGGGCTTGGGCGACACCGCCTATTTCGGTCCGGAACCCGAATTCTTTATTTTTGATTCGGTGCAGTGGAACGTGGATATGTCGGGCAGCTTCGTGAAGATCAATTCCGAAGAAGCACCCTGGTCGTCGGGCAAAGAATTCGAACATGGCAATACCGGCCATCGTCCGGGCACCAAAGGCGGCTATTTCCCGGTATCGCCGGTCGACAGCTTCCAGGACATGCGTTCGGAAATGAGCTTGTTGCTGGAACAACTGGGCGTGCCAGTTGAAGTGCATCACCATGAAGTTGCCGGCCAAGGTCAAAATGAATTGGGTACTCGGTTCTCGACGCTGGTGCAGCGCGCCGACTGGACCCAGATCTTGAAGTATGTGGTGCAGAACGTGGCACATACCTATGGCAAGACGGCAACGTTTATGCCGAAGCCCATCGTTGGCGACAACGGTTCGGGTATGCACATTCACCAATCGGTCTGGAAAGACGGCGTGAATCTGTTTGCCGGTAACGGTTATGCAGGTCTGTCGGAATTCGCGCTGTATTACATCGGCGGCATTATCAAGCACGCTCGTGCCTTGAACGCGATTACCAACCCGACCACCAATTCGTACAAACGACTGGTGCCGGGCTTCGAAGCTCCGGTCAAGCTGGCTTACTCGGCCCGCAACCGTTCGGCATCGATCCGTATTCCGCACGTGCCGAATCCGAAGGGTCGCCGTATCGAAGCGCGCTTCCCGGATCCCATGGCCAACCCGTACTTCGCATTCTCGGCCATGCTGATGGCAGGTCTCGACGGCGTACAGAACAAGATTCACCCGGGCGAAGCCGCCGACAAGAATCTGTACGACTTGCCGCCGGAAGAAGACGCAAAGATCCCGACCGTGTGCTCCAGCCTCGATCAGGCACTGGAATACCTCGATAAGGATCGCGAATTCCTGACGCGCGGTGGCGTGTTTACCGACGGCATGATTGATGCCTATATCGAACTCAAAATGTCCGAAGTCACGCGTTTCCGCATGACGACGCATCCGGTTGAGTTCGATATGTACTACTCGCTGTAAGCCATGCTGCGCTCCGGTCTTACCTTGACCGGGGCGGTGCTGCTTTTGAATCAGCTTGAAATATCGAAATAAGAAAGGGACGGCGTTGCCGTCCTTTTTTGTTTGTTTATCTGTCGCATCGGCGTATTTGCCACAAGCGATTGCGCCGAACACTACGAGTCAGAAAAAAAGCGATGTTACAAGATAGTCAAGTCGTCAAAGGACGTGCACTCGAATCGTCAGGCCTATTGCCGGGCTTGGAGGCTCTGCCCACAGTGGTCTTGGTGCTTGAGAAGCGCAAGTTGCGCGTGGCGTTCGCCAATGCATCGGCTGAAACCCTGCTGGAACTGTCGCGCAAGCAACTGATGCAATTGTCGTGGCCCGATTTATTCACCAATGCCGATGAATTGGTTGAGGTGATCGATGCGATTGCCGACAATCGTTTCCAGGCGACCCATCTCGATGCGGTGCTTGAGCGGCCCGGCCATGAACCGCTGCATGTGCATGTGGTGGTAGGATTTTTCGAGGCGCAGCCCGACTATGTGTTGCTCGAATTATTCGAGAACCAGCAAAAACTGCGTACCGATCGCGAAGAACGGATACTCGATCTGAGTTCGGTCAACAAGCAATTAATCCGCAATCTGGCGCACGAGATCAAGAATCCGCTGGGCGGCATACGCGGCGCCGCGCAATTACTTGAGTTTGAATTAGAGCAACCGGAATTGCGCGAGTACACGCAGGTCATCATCAAGGAATCCGATCGTCTGCAGACGCTGGTGGACCGCTTGCTTGAACCGCACCGTCACCCGCATATCGTCGGTGACGTGAATATTCACGAGGTATGCGAGCGCGTGCGGGCGGTGATTCTGGCCGAGTTTCCACGCGGTCTCGAGATTGAACGCGACTACGACGTCAGCGTTCCCGATTTACGCGGCGACAAAGAACAATTGATACAAGCCCTGCTGAATATTGTGCGCAATGCTGCGGAAGCTTTGCGTGAACGCATCGCGCAAGGCGATGCGCGGATCGAAATCCGCTCGCGGATTGCCCGCAAAGTCACGATCGCTAAAAAACTTTGCAAGCTGGCACTGGACTTGCGTGTAGTCGATAACGGCCCAGGTATTCCCGACCAGATACGCGATCGCATTTTCTATCCGCTGGTCTCGGGTCGCGAAGATGGCAGTGGTCTTGGGCTGACGTTGGCGCAGACATTTGTGCACCAACATGGTGGATTAATAGAATGCGATAGCCGCCCTGGACATACTGAATTCCAGATATTGCTGCCACTTAATATTTGAGCATTGGGAATCCATGGAGTCCCATGGGTTTGCCTGAGCTAGACATCAAGACAATTTATGAAGCCGATCTGGATAGTAGACGACGATGAGTCGATTCGCTGGGTGTTGGAAAAGGCCCTGGCGCGAGAAAATTTTGCCACCCGCAGTTTTTCGAATGTGCGGGATGCCTTGGCGGCATTGGAGTTCGACAGCCCGCAGGTACTGGTTTCCGATATTCGGATGCCGGGCGGCTCGGGCCTTGATTTGCTCGGCCGCGTCAGGGAGAAGTTTCCCGGCCTGCCGGTGATTATCATTACCGCGTTTTCGGATCTCGATAGCGCCGTGGCGGCGTTCCAGGGCGGCGCGTTTGAATATCTCGCCAAGCCTTTCGATATCGATAAGGCGGTCGAGCTGATTCGACGCGCGGTCGACGAAAGCCTGCGCGGTGAGCATGCCGATGAAGAGCGCAGCACCGAAACGCCGGAAATGCTCGGTCATGCACCGGCAATGCAAGATATGTTCCGCGCCATCGGCCGGCTTTCAAACTCCAGTGCGACTGTCATGATTACGGGCGAATCGGGCACTGGTAAAGAGCTGGTTGCTCGTGCCCTGCACCGACATAGTCCACGCGCGGCCGGGCCGTTTATCGCCTTGAATACGGCGGCCATCCCTAAAGACCTGCTCGAATCGGAGCTGTTCGGCCATGAGCGCGGCGCCTTTACGGGGGCGCAGGCAATGCGCCAGGGACGTTTCGAACAAGCCGAAAACGGCACGCTGTTTCTCGATGAAATCGGCGATATGCCGTTCGATTTGCAAACGCGTTTATTGCGGGTCTTGTCGGATGGACAGTTTTATCGCGTCGGCGGACACAACCCTTTGCGCGTCAATGTGCGGGTGATTGCCGCGACTCACCAAAATCTTGAGCAGCGCGTCAGACAAGGATTGTTTCGCGAGGACTTGTATCATCGCTTGAACGTGATTCGTTTGCGCTTGCCGGCCTTGCGCGAGCGCAGCGAAGATATTCCTTTGCTGACCAAGCACTTTCTGCAAAAAAGTGCGCGTGAGCTCGGCGTCGACCCCAAGCGAGTCACCGACGAGACTTTGGCTTATATTGCGTCCCTGGGTTTTCCGGGCAACGTCCGGCAATTGGAGAATCTGTGTAACTGGCTAACCGTGATGGCGCCGGCGCAGACGATCGAAATCAAGGATTTGCCGCCCGATTTGCAACATGCCGCCGGCGCCAATCTGTCGATGACACTGGGCGACGCCGATGACAACGGCGACACGCGCCAGGCCTCCGGCATGGCCGTCAATGCCATGGGCAATGCCGGTCATGCGGCCGATGCCGCCCGTGCGGTGGCCTCGGCGGGCAACTGGGAGACGGTATTGCGCACCGAAGTCGCGAAGATGTTGCGCGATAGCTCACCGGAAGTGATGGACGCGATGATGCGGCGCTTTGAAGCGGCGGTGATCCGTGAGGCGCTGGACTTTACGCGAGGGCGCAAGGTTGAGGCGGCTGAGCGTTTAGGTATTGGCCGCAATACGATTACGCGCAAGATCCAGGAGCTGCATTTGGAGCCGTAATTGAAATTGTTTTGCCTTGAGTCGACGGCCGATGGAGGCGTTAAGCGGTGATGCACCGCTTGATATCGGTTTGATCGCTTGCGCGGCAAACCTCGTCCTGCAGAGGGCGTCGCAAAAGGGCTGCAACAAAGCGCCTATCACGGGAAACCATGATGGGCGCTTCGTTCTTGGGTCGTGGGGGTTTTATTCGACTTAACGCAGCTCGGCAATCACCGGCGTGTGATCGGACGGCTGTTCCCCAGCCCGCGGCGTCTTGTCGATGGTGCAGGCGACAACCGTCGGCGTCAGCGCCGGCGAGGTCAGAATATGGTCGATACGCATACCGGCATTGCGGCGAAAGCCCATCATCCGATAATCCCACCACGAGAACGCTTTGTCGGCCTGCTCGAACAGCCGGAACGTGTCGGTCAGGCCCAAACCTTGTAGTTCGGCGAAGGCGGCGCGCTCTTCGGGCGACACCAGGTTTTGCCCTTCCCAAGCCTTGGGGTCATGCACGTCCCGGTCTTCCGGCGCGATATTGTAATCGCCCAGCAAAGCCAATTTGGGATGCTGCGCAAGCTCCTGTTGCAGCCATTGATGCAGCGCCGCCAGCCACTGCAATTTGTAGGCGAATTTCTCGGTGCCGGGCGCCTGGCCGTTCGGGAAGTAGGCCGAAATAATGCGCATGCCGCTGGCCGCATCGCCATCGACCCGGCCCACAGTGGCCGCGATAATGCGCTGCTGCGGATCTTCAAAGCCCGGGATATTGCGCACCACGCTATCGGCTTCGATCGCCACGCCGTGGCGCACCAGAATGGCCACGCCGTTATAGGTTTTTTGCCCGGCAAACAAGCTGCTGTAACCGGCGGCTGCCAATTCGACGACCGGGAACTTGTCGTCCGTCATTTTCAATTCCTGCAGGCACAGCACTTCAACCTGGCTTTCTTTGAGCCAGGTGATGACATGTTGCAGCCGGACTTTCAGGGAGTTGACGTTCCAGGTGGCAATCTTCATTTGTTGCTCAAGTTATTGATTTTAAAAAGATATGTAATCTGGTTTTGTTCGTGATATACGATTTCGCATGTGGTGCTCCGTTACTGAGGAGTCACATGCTATGCCAGTCTGGCAACGCACTCTATATCATAACCTGTCACGCCGGGGCGGCGCGGTTCGAGTCGGATATCGCACAATCAAAGTCAATGCTCGCTTGTTCGCATTGACGCATTAACTCCTTTCGACGACAAATTGCCGTTAATTCTAAGTTGTTCCGTTGCGATTACCATCTGCTGTCAATGATGCAGCTCTTTGGCTCATCACCCAGGTAGATCGCGGTTCCGAGGTCGATAAGCAGATGCGCCACCAAGAGCGCACTGCGAAATATGCCGTCAATTGCCCATGGAGGAGACGACCATGTCCAACCAATCAAGCGCTCGATGTCCGGTATATGACCGCACCGGCTTGCGCTTGTGTACGAGCCTCAATTTATTTCGATCGCTGTCCGCCATCGCGTTCAGCAGCGTCGGCTATGGTGGAACGAGGGTAGTCGCGTGGAGCCGATGATCATGGCGCAGGTCGGGAATACCGACATTTCGATTTCGACGAAAACGGTCTGTGATAAGGATCGAGTGGACTTTTGGTTCGAGCACGTCAGCCAGTTGCTAATCCGCGTCGAATGCAGCAGCAAGCAATCCGAAGGAATTGACGCCACACTCGTGCACAAGGACTTCGCACTGTTCCGCGCCTCGGAGATCGCGGCGAATCAGCACGCGGTCGTCCGTACTGCACATAGTATCCGCGATGATGGGCGCGATTCGGTGTTCGTATGTCTGATGAAAAAAGGCCGCGGCTTCACATTTCAGGGCGTCGAGTGCGTGACGCATGTGCCCGGCGACCTCGTTCTCTACGACACGGCAAGCCCGTACGGCCATGGATTTCCGGGCGACATGGAAATGACGGTGCTCGATGTGCCGCGCGCAGTTTTTGAGCGACACGTGGGCCCATGGCATTACCGTGGCCTGATCAAGTTCGATCATGGTGCCGGCACTGCCGCCTGGGGCGCACAATCGATCCATCGGCTCTTGACAGGAATGTCGGAGACGGATGTACGCCCCCGCGAGCAGGTGGCGTGCCAGGTGCTTGAATTGCTACGGACGCTGCTGAGAATCAATGATGGCGATCTGTCGACCACTAGGTCGACCCTCAGCAGCTTGTGGCGCGCGAAGCTGCATATCGAACGAAACCTGCCCGACGATACTCTTGATTGCGATTCCATCAGCCGCGCGGTTGGACTATCCGCGCGGCAACTATCCCGCGCCTTTGAAGTCGAGGGGATTTCGATCACTCGTTATATCTGGGCGCTACGTCTGGAGCGCTGCCGGGCCGACCTGTCGGATCGTGGCCTGCGACATATGGCCATCAGCGAAATCGCGTTCCGGTGGGGCTTCAACGATAGCGCGCACTTTAGCCGCAGCTACAGGAACCGCTTCGCGGAGACGCCCAGTGCAACGCGCGGCATGCTCGACTGAGACCCCATCCACCCGATATCGGCACTCAAAGCAACGTCCCGCTTGATCAATAGCGAAGACTTGCACAGTCAAAAGCAAACATCGACCCACCGCTATCCTTGTTATCCGCTGCAGCGAAATCCTTTCGCGGCAACAAATAGTAAGGAGATGCGGTATGGACACTTACGACTATATTGTCGTGGGAGGGGGCTCCGGCGGGTGCACGATCACCCACCGTCTGGTTAAGGCGGGCAAGAGCGTGCTGCTGCTTGAAGAGGGGCCGAAGGACGATACCCCCTATATTCACATGCCGGCCACTTTCATCCGGGTGATTGGCACGGAGCGCACTTTTATCTTCAAGAGCGAGCCACAGGCGGGCGCAGTCGGCCGCGTGACCTACGTGCCCCAGGGAAGGACGCTTGGTGGCGGCAGTTCCGTCAACGCGATGGTCTATATCCGCGGCAGCGCGCAGGACTATGAAGACTGGTCGGCGCGCGGCTGCACCGGCTGGGATTGGCAGAATGTCCTGCACGCCTTCAAAAAGGCCGAATCCCATATGCGCCTGTCCGAGCCGTGGCACGGCACAGACGGACCACTGAAGGTCAGCGACACGCGTTTTCGGCATCCCTTGAGCCTCGCGTTCGTGAAAGCCGCACAGGAAGCCGGTCTGCCTTACAACGATGATTTCAATGGTGAGCAGCAGCACGGTGTTGGTTTCTATCACACGACAACGTTTGACGGACAGCGTGGCAGCACCGCAGCGACCTATCTCGCGGAAGTACTCGGCAAACCCAACCTTGAGGTGTGCACCGGCAGCGCAGTCACGCGCGTGCTATTCGACGGCAAGCGCGCGAATGGTGTTGAATGGCGTACCCGCACGGGGCACATCAGGACGGCTCATGCCGGGGCCGAAGTCATCCTCGCCGCCGGTGCACTAACCACGCCGAAGATCCTAATGCTGTCCGGCGTCGGGCCCGGCGCGGAACTGGGATCGCACGGGATCGAGATGGTGCATGACGCGCCTGAAGTTGGTCTGAACTATCAGGACCATCTCGAGGTATCGATCTATGGCCGTACGCGGGAACCGATCAGCCTGCTCGGTAATGATAAAGGGCTGACGGCACTCAGGCACGGCCTGCAATGGAAGTTATTTCGTACCGGCCTTCTTACTTCGAACGTGGTCGAGTCAGGTGCCTTCGTCGACACAGTCGGTGTCGGGCGGCCTGATATCCAGTTCCACGTGTTGCCGGTTCTGGTCGGCGACGTCGGCCGGGAGCCGTTGCCGGGGCATGGCATTTCGATCAATCCGTGCGTGTTGCGTCCTGCTTCGCGCGGGTCTGTCCGACTGCGTGGCGCCGACCCGGCCGAACCGATTCTTTTCGACAGCGGCGCGTTGGCTGAACAGGCCGATGTCGACGCGCTGGTACGCGGCGTGAAGCTTGCACGCAATATCTTGCGCGCACCTTCGTTGCGCAAGCTCATCAGTGAAGAACTCGAGCCGTCGGCAGCCAGTGAAATCGATGACGCACAATTGCAGGACTATGTGCGTCGGCAGGCCAAAACGGTTTATCACCCGGTCGGCACATGCCGCATGGGTGGCGATACGCGCGCCGTGGTCAATCCGCAACTGCAGGTAAACGGCGTGGATGGCTTGCGTATCTGTGATGCGTCGATCATGCCGACGATCGTTTCCGGTAACACCAATGCACCAACGGTAATGATCGCCGAGCGTTGCGCCGAATTCATTCTCCAAGCATGACTACTCTATTGGACCACGAACATGACAGACAATCTGATCGAAGTACTGCCCGAAGTACAGGCGTTCCTGCATCGCGAACATGGACTTCTCATTGATGGCAAGACGGTGGCAGCGCGGCGCGGCGCGCGCCTCGACGTCCACAATCCGGCGAACCGTGAAGTCATTGCCAGCATCGCCGATGGCGATGCTGAAGACGTGGATATCGCCGTGCGTAGCGCGCACCGCACGTTCGAATCGCGCATCTGGTCAGGTCTGCGTCCAGCTGATCGTGAGCGTATCTTGCTCAGACTTGCCGATATGCTGGAAGCGCACGGGGAGGAACTGGCCCAGCTGGAAACTTTGAATCAAGGCAAGTCGATCCATCTGTCGCGCGCGATTGAGGTCGGTGCTTCTGTCGAGTACGCGCGCTACATGGCCGGTTGGGCCACGAAGATTACGGGCGAAACACTCGATGTGTCGATTCCGGTGCCGTTGGGCACGCATTACACCGCCTATACACGGCGCGAACCGGTCGGCGTGGTGGCTGGCATCGTGCCGTGGAATTTCCCCCTGATGATCGCGGTTTGGAAGTTGATTCCCGCGCTCGCGGCGGGTTGCACGATCGTGCTCAAGCCTGCCACCGAGACATCCTTGACGGCGTTGCGCCTCGGTGAGCTGGTATTGGCGGCAGGTGTTCCTACGGGCGTCGTCAACGTGGTGACGGGACGCGGCGCAAGTGCCGGGCAGGCGCTTGCCAGTCATCCGCTGGTCAGCAAAGTAACGTTTACCGGTTCGACCGCAGTCGGAAAGACGGTGGGACACGCGGCGGTCGACAACATGACACGTTTCACGCTGGAGTTGGGTGGCAAGAATCCAATGATCGTGCTGGCGGACGCCGACGTTGACAAGACGATACAGGGTGTACTGATGGCCGGATTGCTGAACCAGGGGCAGGTATGCGCAGCCGCGTCGCGGCTCTATATTCACCGCGACCGCTTCAAGCAGATCGTCGAAGGTGTCGCCGCGGCTGCGAACAGCATGAGTATCGGGCCGGGTATGGACCCGGCTGCGCAGATTAACCCGCTCGTGTCGGCGCGCCAGCAGCAATCGGTGTGCCGTTTCATCGACATTGGACGGGCCGAAGGCGCGACAGTACTCGCAGGCGGCGGCGCGCCCGATCTGCCCGGTTACTTTGTTAAGCCAACCGTACTAATCGACGTCGATCATGCAAGTACGGTGGTGCGCGAGGAAATATTCGGCCCGGTGCTCGTGGCGATTCCGTTTGACGGTACCGACGAAGCTATCCGTCTCGCGAACGATAGCCCATATGGTCTTGCCGCGAGTCTATGGAGCAACGATCTGGGCGCGGTGATGAACATCGTCCCGCGGATTCAGGCGGGCACTGTTTGGGTCAACA
>Ga0302220_10000832_pt1 | contig 25104 bp, 23 predicted proteins | sample II_Palsa_E1_3_FD_194572 | JGI IMG/M metagenome (GOLD analysis project Ga0302220, IMG submission 194572) | Peat permafrost microbial communities from Stordalen Mire near Abisko, Sweden - II_Palsa_E1_3 | ecosystem: Environmental > Terrestrial > Soil > Palsa > Peat permafrost | place: Sweden...
CTGAAGCTTGCCCAGCCATACAGCATCTACATAAAGCATGCGGTAAGACCAGGGTTGATCGCCGTCTGGATTGCACGCGTGGACGACTTCCGGGTTGATGACCACCACCGACCCCGGCCCGGCACGTTCCACCACCTTGCCATTCAGATAAGTGCTGCGGCCGCCTGTAACTGCGCCAATCGAAAACGTTTCGTGAGAATGTTTGCCATAGCACACCTTGCGCCCGTCTTCGACCGAACGCGCTTCGATAAACGGCAGCGCTTCATCGCGCCAGAAGGTCTGGACCGTAGGCTCCTTCATCGGTGAGTTCGGACTGCTTTTCATGATCAGCGTTTGTTTAAACCTGGTATGCGGCGCGGCAAGGCGCGATCCGTCCAGCATGCCACAGAGCGCCACGTTACGTCAGGCCGGAACCCTGCCAAGAAAATCGAGCATCACGTCGTTGAACTGTCCGGGCCTTTGCAGCGGTGCAAAATGGCTTACGCCCAGTATCACGATCAACTCGGCCCGCGGAATACTGCGAGCCAGGTACTCCGCATGCTCTGCCTTGATGAATTCATCATGCTCGCTTTGCACGATGACGACTGGCACTTGAATCTTCGCCAGGTCGCTTGCGGAGTAATTTGGCTGGGTTTTCATCATTTCGCCGACGGCGCCCACAAAGGCCTCGAACTGATCCGGCGTGGCCGACAATTGAGCATAGTCCGCAGCATGGCGTCCGAAGCACCGCTCGATGACCGGCGTCATAACGAATTCCTTCGTGCCGCTGGGGTCCATGTTGCAGCCAAAGAAGAAAACGCCGGCAACACGCTCAGGGGCTTTGGCGCCGAGGATCAACGCAGTACACGCGCCGTCGCTCCAGCCCACTATGGCGGCTTTTTCCAGTTGCAGGACGTCCATGACGGCAAGCACGTCGGACGCCATCAACTCATAGGAATAGGGACGCGCATCACGCGTACTGCGGCCATGACCACGACTGTCGATCAACACGGCGCGATATCCCGAGTCAACCAGCGCAGGCACCTGCCAGGCCCAGTTACCGCTATGGCCCAGGCCACCATGCAGCAGAATCACCGGCGTGCCGGTCCCGTAGGTCGAGTACGCGATTCGCGCACCGTCATGGTCCACAAATCCTTGATCGCTTGCCGCAGGCAGCCGAGGTGTGCCATGGGCAGCAAAATTTTCGAGTTCGTCGTCGTACGATTCCATGGCGCTTTTACCTGTATAGGCGTAACTGATGGAAGAATAACCGACGAACAGCAACATCGCACCCAGCCAATCGCGCGGAAATACGACTCGCTGAATCCCGCGGATGGAACTGAACAAGTTAACACCGATCCAAAGAAGTTAACACCCCAGTGTGATATTTAACAACATTCCCCTGGCGCGCGGACGCGGTTCCTGGCAAGCTATGTAAACCGGCCGCCGTTCCGAGGCTTTTCTCCTGGCGTACCGTCAATTAAAGTGGTGTAATTAACACCATCTGCAGGTTGCCTGGGACTGCCACACTATTTGCTTCCAGTTGTAAACCAAGACAAGCGCGCTAACCATCGCGTCATCACGCAATACCTGATTTCGAACGTAGAGAACCTGACCAGAATACGACGCCCCTGAGTAACGTCCCTGCGCCATGCCCCTGCGGTCAATCATCCTGTTTAATTTGAAGTTCGATTTAAAGAGTGGAGGTTTATTATGTCGACCCATGCGCACTCACGTGAAGCAAATGCTGCCGAACGATTCGTTCGTGCAACCAGGCAGGTAGATATCGCCTTTCGCGTGGTCAGAGGTGAAGACGTGCCGCAGAACCGGCACATCGAGCACTCCCTGGCGCTTCGCCAGCTCGAGCAGGCACTGGACGAACTCGCAGAGGCTCAGGATTTCTTCGACTCGGCGGTGGTCAAGATCGTCACGCAACCGAAGCGGACCAATTGATACTGTCCCGCTCGCTTTCGTTTCCTGGCTTATCAGAAACCATGTCTACGACGATTGAACGACTTGATGGCGAAGCGCGCGAACGTCTGATCCGCTGGATTCGCCATCGCATGGAAGAATTCGGCATTACGCTGCCGGCGCTCGCGGAGTCTCTCGAATCCGACCAGAAAAGCGAACAGGCGGTGGCCTACCGGGACGCCTGGGGGAATACCTGGAACGGTAGCGGCGATCTGCCGGAATGGCTGCAGCGGGCCGTAGCGGCCGGCCAAAGCATCGAACACTTCCGCTGCAGCTAGAACGCCTGGATCACACCGCCGGATTTAGTGCTTCGTCAGTTCAGCGTCAATGGCCGCCAGCAGACGCGGGTCGTCAGCTGTGACGTCAGGGGCAAAGCGCCCCACTACGTCGCCGTTGCGGTTGATCAGAAACTTTTCGAAATTCCACAGCACGTCTGCCTGATTCTCGGGATTCACGCCGTAGCCTTTCAGCTTTTCCCGAAACGGGCCGTCACCGGTCGCAACCGGCTGCTTTTCGGTCAGCGCGGCGTAGAGCGGGTGCTGGTCATCGCCAAGCACGGAGATCTTCGAGAAGAGCGGGAAGTGCACGTCATACTGCGTGGAGCAGAATGAGGCGATCTCATCATTGCTGCCGGGCTCCTGGCCTTTGAAGTTGTTAGCCGGAAAGCCCAACACTTCGAGACCGTTGGCGCGCTTCGCCTGATACAGACTTTCCAGTCCGCTGTACTGCGGCGTGAGACCACATTTGGAAGCGACATTGACGACGAGCAAGACTTTGCCACGGTAGTCGGCGAGGCTGCTGTCCTGACCGTCGATCGCTTTCAGGGGAATGTCGTGTAACGCAAGTGCCATAAATCCTCCATTGCCGCCCGGTGGGTAAAAAATAACGTGGGCGAAACAGAAGACTAACGGAGTTCTGCGTTTGCTGCCGGCGGTGCCTATCCGGGTGTTTGCCACCCCAGGCCAAGACTCTTTTGCAAGGCCACGTAATCCTTGATTAACTGCGCTTCGCTCTGAATGCGGTTCTGCTCCGCCGAATAACGGGTTCGCTCGGTATCGAGCCAGTCAAGCGCCGTGGTCGTGCCCGCGCGATAGCGCTGTTCGGTCAACACCGCGGCGTGCGTAGCGGAGTCTTCCACCTCGCGAAGGCTCACGGCATTGTCGCGCTCGTGGCCGTAGCGCGAGAGCGCCACGTCTGCATCCTTCAGTGCGCCCAGCACCGTGCTCTCGTATTTCGCCTCGGCCTCGTCGCGCCCGGCCTTCGCCTGGTCGACGCTCGCCTTGACGCGGCCAAAATCGAATGCATTCCATTGCAGGTAAGGCGCGGCGACCCACGTGTAACTGCTCTTGCGAAACAGATGACCGGGTTCGGACGCGCTAAAGCTCAGGTCGCCGAATAGCGTGACCTTCGGAAACCAGTCCGCTTCGTGCTCGCCGATCTGCGCATTCTGCGAGGCAAGCCGCCGCTCGGCCGCACGGATGTCGGGACGCTGACGCAACAGACGCCCTGGGTCGCCCACCGCCACCGTCGCCGGCAACGTGGGAAGCGGCTTCTGCGCCGACAGTTCAGCATCCAGCGCACCGGGCTCGCGGCCCGTGAGCACGGCCAGCTCGTCGAGCGACTCGGCCACCTGGGCGTCGAGCGGGATGATGCTCGCCTGGGTATTTTCGACCTGCGAGCGGATCCGTTCCACATCGAGATCCGAGGCCACACCGCGCGCACGACGCTGTTCGGTCAGCGTCAGAACGCGCGTTTCAAGCTCGGCGGATTCGTGCGCAATGCTCATGCGCTGCTGCTCGTCGCGCAAGCCGACATACGCCTGCGCGACCTCGGCTGCGAGCTGCACATGCGCATCGGCGAGATCGGCCTGCGAGGCGTCCGCCTCCGCTGACGCCGCTTCGATCGCCCGCCGCGTACCGCCGAAAAGGTCGATCTCCCAGCTGGCGTCGAAGCCCGCGAGATAAAAACTGATCGGTCCGCTACTGCTCGAGCTCGAGGACGAACTCTGCCCGCCTTCGAGCGACGACAGATCAGGGGTGGGCGTGCGCAAATACGCTGCGCTACCCTGAACCTTGGGCAATTCGTTGCGTTGCTGCGCTGAGAGACCGGCGCGCGCCTCGCGTACGCGGGCCTCGGCGGCATGCAGATCGGGACTGTTTTTGAGCGCCGTATCGATCAATGCGTTCAGTTGCGCGTCATCGAGCGCGAGCCACCATTGCGCAGCCACGGGCGCCGTCGACACGGTGCCCTGCGGCGCCCGGTTGAACGAGGTCGCCTGCGCGGCGACCGGTGCGGCCTGCGGCGCGCCGTGGTAGTCCGGCCCCACCGTGCAGCCGGCCAGCGCCAGCGCAGCCGCCACAGGAAGCGGGCCGAAACAGAGAGCAGAGTTGAGTGACTTCATATTGTTTTTAGTGTCCTGCCGACGGCGCGCCGGCAGCCGGCTTCTTCAGAAAGAATGCGAGGGGAATGCACAGCAGAAGTGCCACGCCGAGTACGTAGAAGGTTTCGGAATAGGTAATGACCACTGCCTGCACCTGCATCTGCACGGTAAGCTGGCCGATTGCCTGAAGCTTCGCGTAGGCCATGTCGCCGCTCTGCGCAAAGAAACTGGCAGCGCTAGCCGTGAGGTGGTCCTGCCCGATCAGCGAATTCGCGCTTAAAGAATCGCGGATCACATCTTCGTGGAACGTGTTGCGGCGGTCGATGAAGGTACCCAGCAATGCGAGTCCGACCGAACCGCCCAGGTTACGCGCCATGTTGTAAAGGCCTGCAGCGTCACCGGCTTCCTCGCGCGGCACGGCCGCCATCGACGCCTGGTTGAGCGGCATCATCGCCAGCACCTGGCCCACGCCGCGCAGCAGTTGCGACCAAGTGAAGTCATGGCCGACGCTTTGTGCGGTGAGCGAAATGTCGAGCATGCAGCTCGCGGCAAAGCAGCAGAGCCCGGCGATCACCATCAGTCGCGTATCGACGCGGCCCATCAGACGAGGTAGCACCGGCATCAGCAGAAACGCGGGCACGCCGGAGATCAGCATCACCCCGCCCGACTGCTCAGCGTTGTAGCCCGATACGTTGCTCAGGAACTGCGGCAGCAGATACGACACGCAGTAAAGACCCGCGCCCACCGTGAACACGATGAAAATGACGCTCGCGTAGCGCGTATTCTTCAGCAACGTCAGCCGCACGATGGGCTTCTTCGCCACGACCTGCGCCACCACCAGCAGCAAGATGCCCACCACTGACACAATGCTCAGCCAGACGATCATCGACGATTCGAACCAGCGCTCGCGCTGCCCTTCCTCGAGCACGACGGTCAGCGAACTGAGCCCCGCGGCCAGCCCAACAATGCCGAGCCAATCGGCCTTGATGAACTGCGACCAGTCGGTGCGAGCGGTCTTAAGCCCCAGAAACAGCAGCACAACCAGTGCGCCGCCCACCGGAACGTTGACGAAGAAGCACCAGCTCCAGTCGATATTCTCCGCAAGCCAGCCGCCCACCACTGGACCGAGCAACGGCCCTAGCAGCACGATCAAGCCGAACATGGTCATGCCGATCGGCATCTGATGACGCGGCAGACGCGTCGCCACAATCGTCTGCGCGGTCGGAATCATCGCGCCACCCACAAAGCCCTGGCCGATCCGGCCCGCGATCATCTGCGGCAGGCTGTGCGAAATGCCGCACATGACCGAGAACAGCGTGAAGAGTGTCGCGGTACCAAGCAGAAAATTTCGCAGTCCGAACACGCGCGTGAGCCACGCGGCAAGCGGGATCATCACGATTTCAGACATCAGGTAGCCGGTCGAAATCCACGTGCCTTCCGTGCCGGTCGCGCCGATTTGCCCTTGAATCTGTGGCAGCGCCGAATTCGTGATCGAAATGTCGAGCGTCGCCATCAACGCACCGAGCGCGCCGGCGGCCACGGCGATCCAGTCAGAAGCGGTGGCATTGGGTGGATGCGCCGGTTGCGCGGAAGACGGAGCCCCGGTCGCAGTTGCTGCGCTGCCCGGCACGCTTGCCGGAGTGCTGGAGTTAGCCACGCCCGTTTTCCCGTTCCATGCGCTCGGCGGTATCGCGGGCGCCGCGCGTGTCCACGTCCACGTTCACCGAGAGACCCGGCAGCAACACCTTGCGCGTTTCAGGACCGGCCGCGATGTGGATCTTCACCGGCACACGCTGCACGATCTTCGTGAAGTTGCCGGTTGCGTTCTGCGCGGGCAGCAACGCGAACTGCGAACCGGTGCCGGGCGAGAAGCTATCCACAGTGCCGTGCAGGTCTTCGCCGGGTAACGCGTCGACCCGGATCGTCGCCGGCTGGCCAACCCGCATCAGGCCGATCTGCGTTTCCTTGAAATTGGCCGTCAGATACACGTCCTGCACCGGCACGATGGTCATCAGACGCGTGCCGGGCTGCACATACTGGCCGATGCGCACCGTGCGGTCGCCGACGCGGCCGGCGATCGTGCTGCGTAGCACGGTGTCCTGCTCGTCGAGTTGCGACTGTTGCGTGGAAGCGACGGCCGCGTCGAGTTGCGCATGGGCCTGCTGGATCTGCGCCTGCAGATTAGCGACCTGGCGCTCGGCGACTTGCAGCGCTGCGGCGTCCGCGGCGCGCGTGGCGGTGGCCTGGCGAGCCGTGTTGCGCAGATCGGCCACGCGTTCTTCGGTCTCCGCTCCCGTCGCGGCAAGCGGTTCGTAGCGCTTGACCTGGGCGAGCGCATGCGCCTCGTTCGACACCGCGCCGTCGAGTTGCGCCCGCGCCTCGCCGATGCTCGCCTGTTGCTGCATCAGCTCGGCCTCGCCACGCACGATGTCGGCGCGGCGCGCGGCCACGGTGGCGTTCGACTGTTCCAGCGCCGCTTCGTACTGGCGGCTGTCGAGCCGCACGAGCGGCTGTCCGACCGCAACCGTCTGGTTGTCGCCAACCAACACTTCGGCCACATACCCCGACACCTTGGGTGCAACAGTCATACTATCGGCTTGCAGGTAGGCGTCGTCCGTGCCCTGGATAAAGCGTCCCACCGTCCACCAGCGCGCGCCCCAGACGGCCGCGGCGATCAGGGCGATCAGCCCGGCCGCCATGAGCAGCCGGCGTGTGGGGGAGCGGCGAGTGGACGCTGCTCCAGCTTCGTTGACGGGAAGGGTGGCCGACATGACAGCTCCAAATTTTTTCCAATTGATATAATTATTCCAGTTGGCACATTTCTGTCAATTGATATATTTTTGCTTCACTTACAAAAGCTTCTGAGGATCCAACGGATGTCCCCTGCCCCGAGACATCGCCATGCAATCGATGGCGGCTACCAGCGCGGCGAAGAAACCCGCGCGCGCATCGTCGACGCGGCGCTTGCCCTGTTCGGCGAACATGGCTTCGACGGCGCCTCGACGCGCGACATCGCCGAGCGCGCGGGTGTCAACGCACCAGCGATCGGCTATTACTTCGACAATAAGGAAGGGGTCTACCTGGCGTGCATCGAGCACATCGTCTCGCGGGTCTGGGCACACATCCTCGAACCCGTCGAGTCGGCCGAGACCGCGTTGGAGAACAATGTCGACGACGACAGGCTGATCGAGGCGTTCTGCGCGATCCAGGCGAGCCTTGCCCAGTTCATGTTCACCTCGGCCGAATCCGACGACTGGCGCATGTTCATGGCGCGCGAGCAAGCCGGTCACGGTCCGTCATCGGGATTCGAGCTGATCGACAAGAAGATCAGTTGCCGCCTGACCAATCTCAGCGCGACGATCGTCGGACGCTTGCTCGGACGCCCAGCAGACGATGAAGAAACGCTGATTCGCACGCTGACGCTCAACGGACCGGTCGTCGCGTTTCACATCCACGGCCGCAAGTCGCTGAGAGTGCTGGGGTGGGACGCCGTCGACGCAACCAGGCTGGCGACACTGATGCGCATCATCAAGGAGCAGACGGTCACACTCATGCGAAGCATGATCGCGTTGAGAGACAGGCAAGCTTCAGATACGCCGAAGGTGGGCAGCGTCAAAGCGATCAATAGCAAACGCGTCCAGCGGTAACGACGGAACTCCGTCCAGCACCAGCTCTGAAACCAGCTTGCCGCAACTGGGGCCAAGCTGAAAACCGCTGCCGCAATATCCGAACGAGTAAGTCAGATTCGACGCCTTGCGGCTCGGTGAAATCACTGGCAACGAATCCTCGGTAAAAGCTTCCACCCCGGCCCACGCGCGATTGATGCCGAGGTGACGCAGATGCGGAAACAGGTCGATCACGGTATGCGCGCTTCTCACGAGACGCGCGAAGTCCACTTCGCCATGACGTCCCGGCAAATCGGCGATCCCGATCAGCTTGCCGCCAATCACGACCGTACCATTGTCGAACTGCTTGAACGACAGGGGTCGGCCCGTCGCGCCCAGCGTCGCACGACAAAATGGCGCGACGCGATGCGTCACCATCAGCATCAGCCCTTCCGGATGCACCGGCACCGGTTCGCCAACTTGCTGCGCAAGCTCGCCCGACCACGCTCCCGCCGTGACGACCAGATGCTCCGCGGAAAAGAGACCGGCTGGTGTCTGAGCGTACCAGCGCGTGCCGCGCTGTTCGATCCGCTTGACGGGCGTGCCTTCGTGAAAGACCGCTCCGCGTGCCTGCGCTGCGTGGCGGAATGCCATGGTCGCCCGGTACGGCAACGCATAACCGTCGCGCTCGACCCAGATCGCGCCGGTCACATGTGGCGCGAGCGCCGGTTCCAGTTCGTGGACGGTCGCGCGGTCGATGATCTTCTCATGAGTAAAGCCCTGCGCCTCGAGCAACGCCACACGAGCGCGGCACTCGTCGAGCTCGGCCTCGCTCTCGGCGATTTTCATCTGGCCCGACGGCACAAAACCGGCATCGTCGCCGACGGTCGCAACGATGTTGTGCCAGATCTCACGCGACATCAACGCCAGCGGGATTTCCGGCAACGGCCGGCCGAGCGTGCGCACACCGCCCGCATTGACACCCGACGCATGACGGCCAACGTAGTCCGCTTCGAGCACCTTGACGCGCACGCCACGGCTCGCCAGATAGAACGCGCTGCTCGATCCGTGCAGTCCACCGCCAATCACCAGCACGTCGGCTTCGCTGACCGCTGCGCTATTCACCAGCGAGCTCTCCGAGCGTGAGCGGCTTGATCGGCGGCCGGATGCGGTAATAGCCGACGGTGGCCGGCGACACCTTGAGCGCATCGGCGATCACTTCGGTGACGGTCAGCCCGCACAAGCGTCCCTGGCACGGACCCATCCCACAGCGGCCGAATGACTTGGCCTGATTGGGGCCCTGACAGCCGAGTTCCACGAAGCGGCGCACATCGCCAGCCGTCACCTCCTCGCAGCGGCATACCAGCACGTCGTCCCGCGGCACGCGATTCTCGTCGCGCGGCCGGTACAAAGTGTCGAGGAACGGACGGATACGCCGTACTTCGGCGAGGCGGCGCAGCAACGGAGCCGCGCTGCGGTTACGCGTCGTCTGGTCGATTGCACCTAACTGGGCGGCAATCGCCAGCGCGCTCAGTTCGCCCTGCGCCTCAGCTGCTTGCGCCCCGGCAATCCCGCCACCGTCTCCGGCAACGAAGATGCCGGCGAGGTCGAGCTCGCCCCATGCGTCGGCCTGCGGCGTGAAGCACAATTGCGCGTCATCCCAATGATGCGTCGCGCGCAGCGACCAGCTGAACTGCGTATTCGGCACGACGCCCTGATGCAACAGGAAGACATTAGCCTCGATTCGCTGCGGCACACCGCGCACCGAGAAGCTCAACGCGTGTGCCCGTTCGGTGCCATCGTCCCCCGGCGCACCTTCGATGCGCAGATCGTCGGCGCCCTCGTGAATCGGCGCGCCTGCCTCGCGCAGCGCGCGGAGCAATTGCAAACCCTTGGCCAGATACGGCCACGCCCGCAACGCCGAGATCATGTGACGCTTGGCGCGCCAGCGGTCTTCATGGCGCGTGGTGTCGACCAGCGCGCGAATCGGCACGCCCGCCCGCACGTATTGCCAACCGAGCAGATAGAGCAACGGGCCACAGCCGACCAGCACCGGCGGCTCCGTCGGCACCTCGCCGGCGCTCTTCAGGAGGATCTGCGCGGCGCCAGCGGTCAGCACACCGGGCAGCGTCCAGCCTGGAATCGGAAAAGGCCGCTCGAGCGCACCGGTTGCAAGCACGACACGCTTCGCCTCGAAGCTGCCGACTTTTCCATCCTTCAGGTAATGTACGGAGCGCTCGCGCGTGACTTGCCAGACCGAGGCGTTCGGCTCATAACGCGCTCCACTGCGCGCGAAGGTGTCCGCTAACGCCGCGCCCGCGACGTAGTCCGGCCCGAGGATCTCGCGACGCTGCGCATCGCTGCGCTCGATCGCCCGATAGATCTGTCCTCCGACCGTCTCCTGCTCGTCGAGCAGCACCACCGTGAGGCCCGCTCCCGCAGCCCGCGTCGCCGCAGCGAGCCCTGCAGGCCCGGCGCCGATCACCGCGACATCGACCGGTTCAACGAGCATCGGAATTCTCCTTGATGGATTGCGATGGCGCCGGATCGGAGCTGAACGGCAGGTCGCGCGCACCCTCCTGCGAGTGGATCCGCATGCCGTCCTGTACCGTCACCAGACAGCTTTGCCGGCTTGGCACGCCGTCGATCTCGACGAGACATTCAAAGCACGCGCCCATCATGCAATACGGAGCACGCGGCGCACCGGTGACCGGCGTAGCGCGAAAACGCTGCACACCGGCGGCGAGCAATGCGGCGGCCACTGAGCGACCGCCGGGCACCTCAAGCGGTTCATCGTTGAACCAGATATGGACGGTGGCATCTGCTACGGCAGGCGCAAGCGGGGCAAGCACCCTGAAAAGCGGTTTGGAAGTCATATCGGAGTCTTGTATCAAGCATGACTAAGGATCTTTTTAGACGCGAGAAAGCGGCCACCGGGAAACACGCTGAGCTCATCGGGCATCGCGCCGCCCACGACCCAAGGGGCAATGCGCAGCGCGTGGGCGGCAGCCAGCGTCACCCCGCTGTGACAGGTCACGACAAACGCTCCCGGATACTGCGACGACTGCTCATAGATCGGAAAGCCATCGGGGCTATATACGCGCAACGCTGCCCACATGCGGATCAGGCGGACATCTTTCAGAAACGGAAAAGCTCTCACGCCACGGCGCGCAATTTTCGACAGCACGTCGGTCGTCGTGAAGTCGTTGAAGCCGACCTCCTCCATCGAATCGCCTAACTGCACGGAGCCCTCGTCGGTCTGCCGCACGTTGATCGTCGGATGATGCAGAAACGGCGCAACGCGCTCGCTGACGAGGATCTGCCCGCGATTCGGTTTCACCGGCGCATGCAGTCCGACCTGCGGCGCCAGCGAGCTGTTGCCAAGGCCCGCGGCCAGCACGATCTGCGGCGCACGCCACACGCCGTTGCGTCCATGCGCGGCAAAGCCGCCCTCCTCTGGCGCAATACGGCCGATCTGGCTGCTGCTGACAAGCGTCACACCGCGCCGCTGCATCGCATCGTGCAGCGCGCGCAACAGCTTGAGCGGATTCACGTGGCCGTCCATCGGCGTATAACTCGCGCCGATCACCTCGGGTCCGATTGCAGGCAAACGCTCACGCAGTTCTTTGGCATCGAGCAGTTGATAAGGGTAGTCGCCGCCCAGCTCCGCCTTCAATATGCCGAGGCGCTTGCTGCGTTCCGCCAGTTCCTCGTCCGAGAAGCAGATATGAAAACCGCCCGGCTGTCGCAACGCCACGTCGATGCCGGTTTCCTCCAGCAAAGCTGCCGCAAGCGCCGGCCAGCGGTCAGCCGAACTGCGTGTCCAGCGCGCGTAAGGCGACAGGCCATAGCCTTTGCCTTGCACCCACACCAGACCGAAGTTGCCGCGCGAAGCACGAAAGCCACCGTCGCCTTCGTCGAGTACGGTCACCTTCGCGCCTTCTCTGGCAAGCCCATACGCCACCGCCGTACCGACCAGTCCGCCGCCTATCACCAGCACGTCGGGGCTTTCGGCTACATCAACTGTCATCGTGTTTCTCCGATCAGGACGCGGTCCAGACCGACCATCCGGTCCAGCACCAGCATCAGGACAACCGTACCGGCGATCAACACCGTCGACACGGAAGCCACCAAAGGATCGATCGTTTGCGCGATCTGGTTGTACATCGCGACAGGCAACGTGGTCGTGCCCGGCGTCGCGACAAAAATGGTCATGGTCAACTCATCGAAGCTTTGAATGAAGGACAACACCCAGCCGCCGACCACGCCCGTGCGGATCATCGGCAGCACGACGCGGCGAAACGCGGTGAAGCGGCTTGCGCCGCACGATAAGGCGGCGCGCTCGGCGTCGCGATCGAGCCCCACAGCCGACGACAACGCGAGCCGCAACGCATACGGCACGACGATGATCACGTGAGTCGCGCACAGCGCCCAGAACGAGCCGCCCAATCCGAGCATGCTTAGAAAACGCAGGAACGCGATGCCGAGTACTACGGCCGGAATCATCATCGGCGAGAGGAAGAAACCGGTGAGCGCGCCGCGACCCGGAAAGCGGTAACGTGCAATCGCCAGCGCCGCGGGCACCGCGAGCGCGACGCCGAGCGTCGCCGCCACCAGCGCGAGGCGCACCGACAGCCAGAACGCGTCGACGATGTCCTCATTCTCAAGGATCGCTCTGAACCAGCGCAGCGACGCGCCGTCGAACGGCATCGAGATATAGCCCTTGTCGGTGAACGATACAGCGACCACTACGACGAGCGGCGCAAGGATAAACGCGAGAAACAGTGCGTTGAACAGGAGGCCCCAGAATCCGTTTTGCTTCATGGCGTCCTCTGCATCAATCGAAGATGTGCTTGAAACGGCGTTCGGCGAGCCGGCTACAGCCCATCACAATCGCCACGTTGGCGATCAGCAGCAACACCGCGATCGTCGCGCCGAGCGGCCAGTTGAGCGTGCCGATGAACTCGTCGTAGGCTGCTGTTGCAACCACCTTCAGTCGTCGGCCGCCAATCAGCGCAGGCGTGGCGAACGCCGAGGCAGATAACGCAAACACAATGATCGAACCCGACAGCACCCCTGGCAATATCTGCGGCAGCACGACTCGCCGGAATACCCGCAGCGGCGAACCGCCAAGCGACAAGCCGGCCCATTCGACCTGCGGATCGAGCTTTTGCAGCGTTGCCCACACCGACATCACCATAAAGGGCACCAGTACGTGCGTGAGTGCAATCACCACGCCGGTCATGGTGAAAACTAGCCGGATCGGCTCAGAAGTGAAATGCAGCGCCTGTAGTGCGTTGTTAAGCACTCCGTTGTTACCGAGCAGGATCTGCCAGCCCAGCGTGCGCACCACCACCGAGATCAGCAATGGACCCAGCACGATCAGCAGACATACCGACTGCCACGGCCGCTTCATACGCGCGAGCACAATCGTCTCGGGCACGCCGAGCACGATGCACAGCGCAGTCACCGCGAAGGCGAGTCCGGCCGTACGGGCAAAGATTGCGCCGTAGTAGGGATCCGTGACTACCTTTAAGTAATTCGACAACGTATAAGCCGCAAGCGTCCCTTGGCTGTCGCTGAAGGCATGGAACGACAGCACCAGTGTCAGCACGAGCGGCACCAGCAGCAGGCCGCCGAACAGCAGCAGCGCCGGCCCGGACAAAAGCCACGGCGCCGCGCCTGCGCGATCGTGGTCAAGCGTGGCCATCGGGCTTCTCCTTCTCGAGCATGCGCAAGTCGTCATCGGACCATGCGAGGCCGACGTGCTCACCTTCTTCAGGCGGCGGCGCCCCGAAGTTCGGCTGCGCCACGCTCAGGCGTCCGATGCCGGTGTCGACCTGCAGCAACCACTGGTTGCCGATGAACACCCGCGTCGTGATGCAGCCGCTCGCGCGCGCATCCACACCTGCCAGACGAACCTTTTCCGGGCGGATATAGACGTTCACATCGCCTTGCGCAGGACGTCCTTCGTGCGGCACCTTGAGCGTAGTGCCCGCCACGTCCACTTCGGCACAGCGTCCATTGCGGCGTACGACCGCTCCCGACAGAAGGTTGGTCTTGCCAAGGAAGGTCGACGCGAAAGCCGTCTTGGGCCGCTCGTACGCCTCGAATGGTGTACTCAGTTGCGCGATCGTGCCGCGATGCATAACCGCGATGCGATCGCTCATCGTCATCGCCTCGACCTGGTCGTGCGTCACGAGGATCGTCGTGATGCCGAGGCGCTTCTGGATGGCGCGCAGTTCGATGTGCATCTCCTCGCGCAACTTGGCGTCGAGATTCGACATCGGTTCGTCAAGCAACAGCAGTTCGGGACGCATCGCCAGCGCGCGAGCAATCGCCACACGTTGCCGCTGGCCGCCCGACAGCTCCTTCGGATAGCGACCGCCCAGGCCGCTCAAACGCACGAGTTCGAGCACTTCGGCCACGCGTTCCGCACGCGCTGCGCGCTTCATGTTGCGCATTTCAAGGCCGAAGCCGACATTACCCTCGACGGTCATGTGCGGAAACAGCGCGTAGCTTTGAAACACGACACCCATGCCGCGCTTTTCGGGCCGCTCGTGCGTGATGTCGCGCCCGTCGAGCATGATCGTGCCGGAGCTAGGCGTGATGAACCCCGCTACCATCTGCAGGGTCGTAGTCTTGCCGCAACCGGACGGTCCAAGCAGCGACAGGAACTCACCTCGCTCCACTTCAAGGTCGATCTGCTCGATCGCAGTGAAGTCGCCGTAGCGCTTCGATATGCCTTTGAGTGTCAGGAAACTCATGTGCGTCCCTGTCTCCGGTGAGGGTGTCGATGGGGCCAACATGCGGCGCGGTGCGCCGCTGCAGGCCCACTCGACGTCTTCGATCTCAGCGCTCGACGCTGCGATTCCAGCGCTCGGTCCATTCCGCGCGATGCTGGTTGATCGTCGTCCAGTCCACGGCGATCAGCCTGGCCACCTGGTCCGGACCATACGGCACGCGCGCCGCGACTTCCGGCGCCAGCTTGACGGTCTTGTTCACCGGACCGAGCCCCATTGCCTTGGCCTGGATAGCCTGTACTTCCGGACTCAACAGATACTGGATGAACTGTTGCGACAGTTCGAGTTGCGCGTTTTCGACCACCGGGCAAGCCGCAACCTGCAGCGCGATACCGCCTTCCTTCGGATAAAAGAACTTTAGCGGAAAGCCCGTGTTCTGCAACGCCACCGCGCGGCCGCTACCGTACGGTGCAAGGATCACGTCGCCGTTCTGCATCAGGCCGTCCATCTCGCCTGGCGTCGGCGCCCACGACAGCACATTCGGTGCAACCTGGTTTGTCATCGCGGTGAAGCCCGGATCGATGTTCTTTTCGCCGCCGCCATTCAGCCGTGCGAGCATCACGAGGGCGTGCAGACCGTACGTGTTGGTGATCGGCGGCATGCCGAGCTTGCCCTTCAGACGCTTGTCGGTCAGCACGGTCCACGAATCCGGCGCGGGCAACCCCATCTTCTTGAACGCCTCCTCGTTATAGCCGATCCCCGTCGCCACCATGCCGACGCCCACCGCGCTCGGGCCGAGGTGCGCAAGCGGATACAGGTCGTTCATGACCGGGGCGTCCGCGACTTTCGAACACAGGCCCATCTGCATCGCCTGGTACATCGGACCGTCGTCCATGACAGCGACGTTGATCTGCTCATGCCCCTTCTGCGCCTGCAGCTTCGCCAGCGTGTCGCTCGAATTGCCGGCCACATAGACGATCTTGACGTTGTGCGCCTTCTCGAACGCCGGGATGATCGTCTGCCGGTACATCTGCTCGTTCGAACCGCCGACGTTGGCCACGTAGAGCGTGGTGTCGGCCTGCGCTATTAGCGGTCCGCACAACGCACCCGCAACGCCGAGCGCGGCCAGCAGCAAACGAAAAGATAACGGACGAAGGTTTCGCTGCGGGTATCGCATGGGGCGGGTCTCCAGTCAATGTGCTGCTGGGCACTTGCGGGAATACATGTGAACTGAAATTATTCTGTCGGGCAAAGTGCATAACGTCCAATACGAATAAAATAACAATCCATACCAATCTGATATGGGTTGCGCGCGATGAATCTGAAGCATATTGAGGCGTTTCGGGCTGTCATGCTGGCGGGATCCATGACCGCGGCGGCCAGGGAGCTGTTCACCTCGCAACCCAACATCAGCCGGCTCATCACGCAGCTGGAACGCGAAACCGGGCTGCTGCTGTTCCAGCGCAGCGGCGTCAGACTGATCCCCACCAGCGAAGGCAACGCTTTCTTTCGCGAGGTGGAACGCGCTTATGTCGGGCTTCAGGGGCTCACCAACGCAGCCGCGCAGATCAAGAATCTGGGCAGCGGGCGCCTGCGCATCGCAGCCATGCCTTCCGCGGGTCTGACGCTGGTGCCACACGTCATCAAACGCTTCCAGGAATTGCGGCCGGAAGTCACCGTGTCGCTTCACGTGAATACCTCGGGGACGGTCAATCACTGGACCTCCTCGCAGTTCTGCGATCTGGGCGTAGCGGTCTACAAGAGCGAAGCGTCCACCTGCGAAGTGGAACTGTTGTCGGAAGCCGCAGCCGTATGCGTGCTGCCGGCCGGCCATCGGCTGGCGAAGAAATCCGTACTGAAGGCCGAGGACTTCCAGGGTGAACCGTTCATCTCCCTCTGTCATGGCGACGGCACCCGGACGCAAATGGACGAAGCCTTCGAACGCGCCGGGGTCCAACGGGTACTCGCCATCGAAGCGCAGTATTCGGCGATCTGCTGCGAGATGGTGCGTTGCGGGATGGGCGTGACGTTGGCGCATCCCATCGTCGCGCGTGACTTTGCGGGGCCCGGCATCGAGATCCGGCCGTTCAAGCCCGCAGTGATGTTTCCCACGTATCTGCTGTATCCGCCCCATCAGCCGCGCGATCGCCTGACGCTCGAGTTCGTCCAGTTACTGCGCAAGGAGCACCAGGAGTTGCTGGACAGTTTCGAAAAGTCGCGACGTCCGACCCGGCGCTGAAGCCGGCACAGGCGTTGATCGACGACGGCGTTCCGGTCAACGCAGCAACCGCAGGCGTAGTCCCCGTCCAGGGAAAACACCGATCCTCACACGAGGCAATTCATATAAACATATATATGAATTTCATCAGCCATCGGACCGTTACGATCTTGGACGACCGCATTCCCCGCTATCACCGTCTGCGCGACCAGCTGGCCGCGCGCATCGCCGCGCTTGAATGGCAGCCGCATGACCCGTTGCCGACCGAACAGGAACTGGCGCTCTCCTACGGCCTCGCGGTCGGCACGGTGCGCAAGGCAGTCGACCTGCTTGAGCGCGAAGGGCTGGTAGAACGATTCCAGGGACGCGGCACCTTCGTGCGCCGCGCCGCCTTCGATCGCTCGCTGTTCCGGTTCTTCCGTTTTCACTCGCCCACGGGCGAGCGACGCGTCCCTGAGAGCCGCATTCTCGAGCGCGCCGTGATGCGCGCGCCCAAAGCGGTCGTGGCGAGATTCAGCCTCAAAACGGGCGCCAAAGCGATCCGGCTGGTGCGCTTACGGTTAATCGACGACCAGCCGATCGTGGCCGAGCAAATCTGGTTGCCGCATGAGCCGTTCGCTGCGCTGGCCGACTGCCCGATCGAGGACTTCGGTCCGCTGCTCTATCCGTTCTACGAACAGCGCTGCGCCCGCGTGGTAGCGCGCGCCGACGAACGGCTGACGGTAGAGACCGCCAATGAAGAGGACGTCGCCACGCTTGGCGTGCTGGCACATAGCCCGATCGTCGTGATCGAACGGGTCGCTTACGGTTACGACGGCGCACCGCTCGAATGGCGTCTCTCGCGAGGCGCCGCACAACACTTTGCGTACGACATAGAGATCCGCTGAGCGGCGCGTCGTCACGCTTCTTTGGGGTTTAACAAGCAGCATCGTCGACGCCGGCATATGGCGCGTGGAGTCCAGATGTTTTCCTGGTATGGCGAAGTATCGAAGAACGAGCGGCGCACGTTCTGGGCCTGTTTCGGCGGCTGGGCGCTCGATGCGCTCGACGTGCAGATGTTCAGCCTCGTGATCCCTGCGATCATCGCCGAATGGGGCATCAGCAAAACCCAGGCGGGGCTTGTTAGCGGCGTGACGCTGGTCGCATCGGCGCTGGGCGGCTGGATTTGCGGCGCGGCAGCGGATCGCTACGGCCGCGTGCGGACCTTGCAGATCACGGTGGCCTGGTTTTCGATTTTCACGCTGCTGTCCGCGTTTGCACAAAACTTTCCACAGTTCATCGTGCTGAAGGCTTTGCAAGGTTTTGGCTTTGGCGGCGAGTGGGCAGCCGGTGCAGTGCTGATGGCCGAGACCATCAGCAACCGGCATCGCGGCAAGGCCATGGGCGCTGTGCAAAGCGCATGGGCCGTCGGCTGGGCCGCAGCGGTACTGCTCTATGCAGGCGTTTTCTCGTTTCTGTCACCTGCGCTCGGCTGGCGTGTGATGTTTGGCATCGGCATCCTGCCTGCACTGTTGATCGTCTACGTACGGCGCAATCTCAAGGAGCCGGTTGTCGCTGCGAAGAAGGGCGTGCCGGAAGGTAAGCCTGGCTCCGCCGAACGCGTCCCGCTGCTCTCGATCTTCGCGCCGGACGTGCTGCGCATGACGCTGATCGGCGGCCTGCTCGGCGTCGGCGCACATGGCGGCTATTCCGCGCTGACGACATGGTTGCCAACCTTTCTGAAGACCGAGCGGCATCTCTCGGTGCTCAGCACCGGCGGCTATCTCGCGGTCATCATCCTGGCGTTCTTTTTCGGCTGTCTGGCTGCGTCGGTGCTGCTCGACGCCATCGGCCGCCGCCAAACCATCCTGCTGTTTTCGGTCTGCTGCGTAGCGACGGTGATCCTGTACGTCTTCCTGCCGATGTCGAATCAGGCCATGCTTGCCTTAGGCTTTCCGCTCGGTTTCTTCGCTGCCGGAATTCCCGCGAGCATGGGTGCGCTCTTCAACGAACTCTATCCGCGTGGCACGCGCGGCACCGGTGTCGGCTTCTGCTATAACTTTGGACGGGTGGTCTCGGCCGGCTTCCCGGTCATGGTCGGACACCTCGCCGGCCAATTTTCTCTGGGCTTTGCGATTGGTATCGATGCTGCGATCGCCTATGCGATAGTCGCGGTCTCGATCCTCATGCTGCCGGAGACACGCGGCCGTACACTGGACGAAGAACCCGCAGCTTGAGTTGAGTGTCACGAATGACTGCTTCTAACGGTACGTCCGCCCCATGCACTGATACTGCTCTGCCCGTCACGGGCATCGACAGTCACGCGCACGTGTTCGTGCACGGCTTGGCGCTCGCATCGGGCCGGCGCTATGCGCCAGCCTATGAGGCCACGCTCGACGACTATCGCGCGATGCTCGCAAGCCTGAGCTTATCGCACGGTGTTCTGGTTCAGCCGAGTTTTCTCGGCACCGACAACGGCTTTCTACTGTCCTGTCTCGACGCACACCCCGAACAGTTACGCGGCATCGTCGTAGTGGATCCAGCTCGCGATATCGCGCAGATCGAAACCTGGCATGCCCATGGCGTGGTCGGCGTACGTGCCAATCTGATCGGCGCGGCGCTGCCCGACTTTGGCGATACGACATGGGCTCCGTTTCTCGAACGCATGGCGGACCTGGGCTGGCATCTCGAGGTGCAGATCGAGGCAGCACGTCTTTCAGCGATTGCGGCCGCCGCGCTTGCCAGCGGCGTGCATATGGTGGTCGATCATTTTGGCCGCTTCGATCCGGCGCTCGGCACCGGTGACCCGGGCTTCGCCACTCTCCTCTCGCTCGGACCGACGCGACAGGTGTGGGTGAAAGTGTCGGGTGCGTATCGCGTGAGCGCAGAGCGCGATGATCCGGCTGCAGCATTGGCGGTCGCCGCTAGCGCATGGCCCGCGCTGGTTCGTGAATTTGGCGTCGACCGTCTGGTGTGGGGCACCGATTGGCCGCATACGCAATTCGAAGACGTGCAGAACGCCCGGCTGACTCGCGATCAACTCGAGTCTTTCGTGAATCAGCCAGACCAGTTACGCGCCGTGCTGGTCGACACGCCCGCGTCGCTGTTCCAGTTCCGCTAGCGCACCGCAGCGATCCGCGCGCGGAAATGCTCGGTGCCGGCAACGATCTTGTCGAGCACCGCGTCGAGCGCCCAGAAACGTTCACGCACGTCGTAGTCGATCACGCGGCAACGGATCGAGTTGAATGTGCCGATGCGCTGATGGTAGATCTTCGCGAGCGCCGGGTAGCCGAGTGCCTCCGACACTGCCGCAACCACCAGAAACGTCGACAATTCTTCGGCTAGCAGCGGATCGCGAGCGCTCCCACTACGCAGCCATTGGTAAAGATCCGGGTGAAAGTTGGTGAATACACCGTTGAAACCTGCCGAGCCGGCCTTCATCGCATCCCATGCGATCGCGGCATTCGCATTCAGGATCTTCAACGGTGACCCCTCGGCCAACGCGACGCGCCGCTTCACGGTGGGCAGATCGCAACTGACGTCCTTAAGCATGACGAAGCGTCCCGTGTCGATACAGGCCTTCAGCTCTTCGTCTGAAAGCAGCCGCCGATACGGCGCGGGACATTCGTAAAGCCCGAGCGGCAGGTCGGACGGCAAACGCTGCAGCAGGCGTCGCAGATTCGTCAGAAAGGTCGCCGTGCCCTCACGCTTTGGATCGAGCCGATTTGTGACCAGCACCACCCCTTGCGCCCCCGATGCTGCAGCCGCCAGCAGTTCTTCAGTCTGCGCATCCGGATCGTCGCTGATATGACCGGACGCGACCACGGACACCCGCCCCGCCACCTTATCCACCACAAAGCGTGCGAGCGCGGCCCGCTCCTCAAGGCTCAGGAACTGCATTTCACTCGACTGCGCGACTGCGAACAACGCGTCCGCGCCATGCTCGAGATACCATTCGATCAGGCGCTCGAGTCCGCCGTAGTCGATCGCTCCGCTCTCGTCGAACGGCGTCAGCATCACGGGAACAATGCCCTCGATAACACCCGCGGGCTTCGATGTATGACCCATCAACCTCTCCTCAAAAAATACTGTTTCAATCGCGACGCGCAACGCATGTCCCGCTCTCGTCAAGCGGGTACATGAGCCACGCCTGCCGCGCTTTCCTGTTCGGGAATCGGTTTGCGCACCAGCAGCAGATAGGCCATCGCCCCGGCACCCGCGATGCCTGCGGCCGTCAGGAGCGCTGGCACGAACGACGACGCCTGGGCAATAAAGCCGGTCACGATCGGCGCCAACGCACCACCGAGAAAACCACCGAAGTTCTGGATGGCCGCCAGCGAGGCGATGCGGCTGGGTGGCGCCGCCGCTGTCGCCAGCGCCCATGACGAGGCGGCCGCCGCATTGCCCAGAAAGACCACCACCGAAATGCAGGCGACCGCAATCGCATTGCTCTCGACGAGAGCAGCCGGAATCGTGAAGACCATCATGCCGAGCATCGAGACCACCACCGCGTTGCGGCGACTCGCCACCGGCGAACGGCTGCCTCGGGTAATCAGATCGGAGAACCAACCCGCCACCAGCGCCCCGACGATGCCGCACAGGAACGGCACGGATGCCGCGAAGCCCGTATGTATCAGGCTCATGTGCCGCTCGATCGTCAGATAGCCCGGCAACCACGTCAGATACACCCAGTTGAGGTAGACCGAACCGAAGAAGCCGATCAGCATCCCCCAGGTCGTCCCATACGAAAACAGACCACGCCATTCGGCGAACGTGAGCTTGGGGGGAGCTTCGCCTGCGGAATGGCTGTCCTCGTCGAGATAGCGACGCTCTGTCTCGGTCATCTGCGACTTGTCCGGATCGCGATACAACGCGAACCAGACGATTGCCACCACAAGACCCAGCATGCCCGTTGCAATGAATGCCCAGCGCCAGTTGAACGACACCACGACAAACGACAGGCAGAGCGGTGCAAGCGCGCTCCCCAATGGCGAGGCCGCGTTGTAGATGCCGGTGGGCGTGCCGCGCGAGCGCAACGGAAACCAGTTGCTCACGACCCGGGCGGCCGAAGGAAACTGTGGCGCTTCGCCAATGCCGAGCACGGCGCGCGCAACGATAAAGAAGCCGAAGCTGGACGCGAGGCCACCGGCCATCTGCGCCAGCGACCACACGACGAGTCCAACGCCCAGCAACCGGCGCGGGCCAATGCGGTCGACCAGGCCACCAATCGGCAACTGGCACACCGCGTAGATCCACAAGAACGCCGACAGCAGCAGACCCATCTGACCGAGCGAAAGTCCGAGTTCGGTACGGATCATCGGGTTGGCGACAGCCAGCGTGCCGCGATCCATATAGTTGACGACACCGCTCACCATCAGCAGCACGAGCGCTACATTCTGGCCTCGGCGGATTCTTGGCGGGGTGGGCTGACTTTGCGCGATATCGCTCATGCTCGCTGTCTCCGTCTCATAGTAAGTATGGCTGCGTCGTCGTAGTAGTTTGCCGCCGTGTATCACACTTCCGCGCGCAAAGGCTCGGCCGGATCGGACGCGCGGCGATCGGCTTGCGCGGGACGCAGCATGGCAAGCAGAAGCGCCGCCACGAGGCCGCTCGCCGCAAGCACATAAAGTCCCGCAGGTACCGAGTGAAACGACGCCTCCACTGCGTTGCGCACGGTCGGCGCAAAGAAACCACCAAGATTGCCGATCGCGTTGATCACCGCGAAGCCCCCTGCCGCTGCGGTGCCGCCCAGATAGGCCGCTGGAAACGTCCAGAAGATCGGCTGTACCGTCATGATGCCCATCGTGACGAAACAGAGGGCCACGATCGCCCCGACGGGACCCATATTGGCCGAAACCGCAAGACCAAACGCAATCGAGAGCGCCGAGAGCACCGCGAAACCACGCCGGTGTCCGGTACGCACCGCGAAGCCCGGATAAAACGCACCCGCCACAATGGCGCAGGCCCACGGAATAGCCGAGATCAGCCCGACGTGCAGACCCACCTTGACATGCAGCAGCGCACTTACCTGGGTCGGCAAATAAAACGCCACCCCGTAGCCTGCAATCTGGATCGAGAAATAGAGGAGCGCGAAATGCAGCAGCTTCGGATCGACCAGTGCGGCGCGGAAAGTCATCTTGCCGATTTTCTGCTTCTGCCGATCTTCGGCAGCAAGTGCGCGCGTGAGCGCTTGTGCTTCATCGCGCGGCATCCACTTCGCGTCTTCGGGACGATTGCACAGATAGAAATAGCCCCACACACCCACCACCGACGCGAGCAGACCTTCCACCAGGAACATCAATTGCCAGCCATGCAGGCCGAACAGGCCATCGAGCTCAAGCAGCATGCCCGACAGCGGACCACCCAGCATCAAGGCCAGCGGTGAGCCGAAGTAGAAGATCCCCATGATCTGTCCACGTGCGCGAGCCGGAAACCAGTACGTCATGTAGAGAACCGCACCCGGGAACAGCCCCGCCTCGGCGGCGCCTAAAAAGAATCGGATGAACGAGAACAGCGAATCGCTCGACGCATACGCCATGGCCGCCGAAATCAGCCCCCATGTGACCATGATGCGCGAAAGCCAGACGCGCGCGCCGACACGATGCATCATCAGATTGCTTGGCACTTCGAACAACGCATAGGCGATGAAGAAAATACCTGCGCCGAAGGCAAACGCGGCGTTGCTCACGCCGGTCGACGCCTGATAGGACTGCTGCGCAAAACCGATGTTCGCCCGATCCAGATACGACAACATGTACATCAGGATCAGAAACGGCACGATCCGCCACTTGGCACGCCTGATTGCGCGCTCCACCAAAACCTCTTCATCCCCGTGTATGGGGTGCAGGTTCGTCTCCATCTCGTCTCCTTGTTGTTCCCTTGACGGGATACCGCATCCGGTCTCGTGCCGGTGATCGTGCACGGTGGTTTAAACGACCTTGCCGGGATTGAGCAGATTCAGCGGATCGAGCGCGGCTTTCAGGCGGCGCATCAGGGCAATCTCCGGTTCGCTGCGCGTGTACGGCAGCCACGGCTTCTTGGTGATGCCGATGCCATGTTCGGCTGAGATCGTCCCGCCGAACTGTTGCACGAGGCCGTAGACAATCGCGGTGATCTCTTCTTTCGGTTGCGGCGAAGCACCCGGCACGCAGGCGACGATATGCAGGTTGCCATCGCCGATGTGCCCGTAGAAGAGCGCGACCGCGCCGGCAAAACGGGCGCGCAAGGCGGCGAGACATGCGCTCACGTATTCGTCCATCACCGCGACGGGCAAACCGATGTCGAATGGTTCGTGAGGCCCGAGGACCTGCGGAAATTCCGCACAGGCATCGCGCACACCCCAGAATGCCTGTACGTCCCCGAGCGATTGGGCCAGCACTCCGTCGGCGAGTACGCCATCTTCGATCTGATGCATCAACCAGGCCTCGAAACGCGGGGCGTCGTACGCTTCGTCCATCCCCTGCGCTTCGATCAGTACATAGCAGGCATGCTCTCCCGGTAGCGGATTGCTCACCCCGGGTACGCGCTGCGTGACCGTCTGCCAGTAATCCGGCCACATCACCTCGAAAGCGGACAGGAGCGGCCCCAGGCCGTGGCGCGCAGCGTTCAGTAACGCGATCAGCTTGTCGTAGCTTTCGAGTGCGCACAGCGCTGCCATCGTGCAACCCGGTTTGGCAGACAGGCGCAGGACGATGCGTGTGATGATGCCGAGCGTCCCTTCGCTGCCGATGAACAGATGCTTGAGGTCGTAGCCCGCATTGTTCTTCAGCATCTTGTTGAGATTCGTGACCACGCTGCCGTCGGGCAGCACGACTTCGAGCCCCAGCACCATTTCGCGCGCCATGCCGTAGCGGATCACACGGTTGCCGCCCGCGTTTGTCGACAGATTGCCGCCGATCGCGCACGAACCGCGCGCACCGAGGTCCAGTGGAATGAAAAAGCCGGCCTCATCCGCGGCCTCTTGCACCCGCTGCAGCGGCGTACCCGCCCTGACCGTCATGGTTGCCGATGCGGGGTCGATCTCTTCGATCCCCACCATGCGCTCGAGCGACAACGCCACCGCCCCCTCGATGGGCCGGGCGCCACCGCACAGTCCCGTCAATCCGCCCTGCGGCACCACCGGTACGCGATACTGCGTACAGATGCGCATCGCCGCAGCCACACCGGGTGTGTCCACAGGACGTAGCACCGCGAGGGGCCGCTGTGGCCCGAGCGTGCTCCAGTCCTGTT
>Ga0302220_10000834_pt1 | contig 25101 bp, 20 predicted proteins | sample II_Palsa_E1_3_FD_194572 | JGI IMG/M metagenome (GOLD analysis project Ga0302220, IMG submission 194572) | Peat permafrost microbial communities from Stordalen Mire near Abisko, Sweden - II_Palsa_E1_3 | ecosystem: Environmental > Terrestrial > Soil > Palsa > Peat permafrost | place: Sweden...
CACCACGCATGGGTCCGGACGAGCTGGATAGTTGGGCCTTGTCGGCTTTCCGACTTGACCGGGGCGACGCTATCGTATTACAGCCCTCCTACAACGGGGAAGCACTTTCACCGAGGCCGTGGCAATAAAAATCCCTTTAGCCCTTTAGCCCCTTAGCCCCGCCCTTTAGCCCCGTCCTTTAGCCCTTCAACCGCCCGTCTTCGCTGCAGCGGCTTTCTTCGCCCGCTGATCGAGCACTTCGTGGGCTCGTGCATCCAGCGCATTGGCCAGATCGGTATTGTTATTTTGCCGCGCAAAATCGGCGGCGCTTATGCCCAGTTGGTTCTTGAGCGTGGGGTCGGCTCCGCCATCCAATAGGACATTGACGGTCGAAAGTGACCCTGCCCGGGCTGCCATCATCAACGGCGTGGTGCCATTGGGCGAGGCGGCGTCCACATAAGCGGACTCATCGAGCAGTAGCTTGATGATGTCGTCGGCGCTTGAAGTGGCCGCGTAATGCAGCGGCGTCCAGCCTTGTTTGTTGACCTCTGCGTCCTTGTCGATCAACGCCTTGACCAGCGGCAAATCGTTGTTGAGTGCGGCGAACATCAACGCATTCTCTTGGGCTGCGTCCAGCGCATCGAGATCGGTTTTCGGGTTGTTGAGCAACAGCATCGCGACGTCGTCGGATTTTTCGCGCGCGGCGATCATCAGTAGCGGCGTGCCGGTTTTGTCCACGGTGTTCGGGTCCATGCCTTGCGCGAGTGCCTTTTTGACGCCGTTGACGTCGTTAAAAGACGCGTCCTTAACCAACTGCTCGACCGGTGAAAGCGCCGCGGCGAAATCCGCGTGCAGCAGCATGGCGGTTGCAATGGCCAGTACCTGTACAGCCTTGCGACCGGGGCTGCTGGCACGAGTCAAACGGCGAGTCACGCGATTGTCCATTATTGCGCACAATGCTTTTGATCGAGATAATACTTGCATAATCATACCTAACCTTATGATTTATATATATTTAATTCGAGCTTCGGGCGCGTATTTGCCCTCTGTCGGCGAAACTTAAAGTCAAATCCTTGAAACAGCATCCAATGGTTTGAAAAGATTGAAGAAATTATGACTAGTAGCGGTTCCGATCGCCTCATCCGAGGTTAGTCGCAACTGCGCCAGGAAGCGCCCCACATGACTGACATAGGCCGGCTCATTGGTCTTGCCCCGAAACGGCACGGGCGCGAGATACGGCGAATCCGTTTCGATCAGCAATCGTTCGAGCGGCACGCGGCGTGCGACGTCTTGCAGCTGTGTCGCGCTCTTGAACGTCACGATGCCCGAAATCGAAATATAAAAATTCAGCGCCAAGGCGCCCTGCGCGACCTCCCAGCTCTCGGTGAAGCAATGCATCACGCCGCCGGGCGCATCGGCGCCTTCTTCGCGCATGATGCGCAACGTGTCTTCGGCCGACGAGCGGGTGTGGATGATCAGCGGTTTGTCGACCGCCCGCGCCGCGCGGATATGCGTGCGAAAACGCTCGCGTTGCCATTCCATTTCGTCGAGCGTGCGTCCTTCGAGCCGGTAGTAATCGAGCCCCGTCTCGCCGATCGCGACCACCTTCGGATGCTGCGACAGTTCGACCAGTTGCGCGACGCTCGGTTCGGCGCAATTCTCGTGGTCCGGATGAACGCCGACCGAAGCGTAAATATTCGGGTAACGCTCGGCCACCGCCAATACCGACGGCAGCGATTCCAGATCGACACTCACGCACAGTGCGTGGGTTACCGAATTCATCCGCATGTTGTCGAGCAACTGATCGAGTCGCTCGACCAGTCCTTCGAAGTTGATATGGCAATGCGAATCGATAAACATGGATAAATCCTGTAAGCGTTAAATCCGCGTGCTCGAATCGAGAACGGGCGCGGTCGTGTTGTCGACCCGCCGACCCATGATGATCAGGTCGCGCTCGATACCGTCGAGCACGGCGACACGCTCGAGCGTGCCCCAGGGCGTGAAGCCGAAGCTGCGGAACAGGCGCAGGCTAGGTTCGTTGTGGCCAAAAATAAAACCCAGCACGGTCGAGATGCCAAGGCCGGGGGCCGACGCCAAGGCTTGTGCGAGCAACGTGCGCCCAAGCCCGCTGCCGCGCGCCGTTTCCGCCAGATAAATACTGACTTCGGCGGTCGCCCGGTAAGCGGGTCGGCCATAGAAGTCGGAAAAACTGACCCAGCCGTCGAGTTGGTCGGTATCGGTGCGCTGGGCCACCCACAACGGACGCGTCCGCGGCCCGTGCGCGTGGAACCACGGCAGCCGGCTTTCGACCGATACCGGCTCGGTGTCGGCCGTGACGGTGCGCATCGGCACGGTGGAGTTATAAATATCGACTATCGTCGGCAGATCGGCGAGCGTCGCATCGCGTAATCGCAAATGCGCGGGCAGCGGCCGGGCAAGATGGGTTAAAACGTCCGGATTGGGATTGTTTAGAGGCAGCATGGGGCTAATCGTGTGCTCGTTTAGGCGTGTTCGTTTAGGCGTGTTCGTTTTCAATGCGTAAAGACGTCTCGGTAAGCGAGCATCAGTTCTTCGATCACCAAGCGCGCGTTCAGCGGATGGTTTTCCGCCGCACGCTGTCGATTGACCTGTCTCACAAACTGCGCCAGCAGGATGGCGTCAGCCTGCGCAGCGCACCGCGCGAGCGCTGCTGCCGCGGCCGGATAATAGCGTGTTTGGCCGGCGTTTTTCACCGCCATCAAATCGAACAGCCAGCGTTGCAGCCAACCCAGCACCAGGGGGATGGGGGCTTTCTGCAGCGCTTCGCCGCATGCAAACGCATCGCAGGCAGCGCCGGCCGCAAGCTGTTCCAAAGTCTGGCGGCGCAAAACGTGACTCGGCTCGCGCGCCAACGCCAGAGCGCTCAGCGGCGCCTGGCCCGCCTCCGCCAGCAAGCCGGCGGAGGCGTCGACGCCCTGCGCTTTTAGCCAGCCCAATGCCGCCTCGGGCGCAGGCGCCGCCAGCGGCCATTGCCGGCAGCGGCTGATGATGGTGGGCAGCAGCCGATCGAGGCGCGCCGACACCAGCAAAAACACCACGCCGGCCGGCGGTTCTTCGAGCGTCTTGAGCAAGGCATTGGCCGCGGCGCCGTTGAGCGCTTCAGCCGGGTACAGCACGATAACCCGCGCACCGCCCCGGTGCGATCCAACGGCACAAAAGCCGAGCAAAGCCCTGACCTGTTCGATCTTGATTTCGCGGCTCAGCGTCTTGGTCTTTTTCCCCGACTCGCTATCGACCGACTCGCCTGCGGTCTCGTCGACGCTACCCGGCGCGAGCTCGGCGGCCATGCTTTCGGGCACGACGATCCGATAATCAGGGTGATTGCCTTGGGCAAACCAGGTGCATGCCACGCAATGGCCGCATGGCTCGCCGTTGGCGAGCGGCGTTTCGCACAGCAGGCCCTGAGCCACGTGGCGCGCAAACTCGGCTTTGCCGATGCCGGCCTGGCCATGCAACAGCAGCGCGTGCGGCCAGTGGCTGCGTAGCGCTTGAATACGGGTCCAGTCGTCGTGTTGCCACGGATAAATCATCGGCGTTCCATGTGAAAATCTAATTTAAAATTAGATATTTATAGCAATCTGTTCAAGTTCTTTCTTGATTTCGGCTATGCTGCGAGTCGCATCGATCAGCACGAAGCGCGAACCGGCTTCAGCGGCGCGGCGCAGATATTCGTCGCGCGTGCGCTCAAAAAAACCGTCCGATTCGCTCTCGAATTTATCGGGCGCGCGCGCGGCGCTGCGGCGCTTGCTGGCGGTTTCGGTAGGCACGTCGAAGAGCACGGTCAGGTCGGGTTGCAAACCCTCTTGTACCCATGCCTCCAGCACTTCCAACTTATGCCGGGCCAGCCCGCGGCCGCCGCCCTGATACGCAAAGGTGGCATCGGTGAAACGATCGGATAACACCCAGTCACCCCGGTTCAACGCGGGCACGATCACCTGTTCCAAGTGCTCGCGGCGCGCGGCGAATGCGAGCAAGGCCTCGGTTTCCAGATGCATCGGGTGATGCAGCAGCAGCTCGCGCAGCTTTTCGCCCAATGGCGTGCCGCCCGGCTCCCGTGTTGTCACCACCTGCCGGCCCGAACCCAATAGCCGCTGTTCCAGCACTTCGCGAAATCCGCTCAAGTGGGTCGTCTTGCCCGCCCCGTCGATGCCTTCAAAGGTAATGAACTTGCCGCGCGTCATGGCTATTGGCCTCGAATATATTTATTGACCGCGCGATTATGCGCTTCGAGCGTATCGGAAAAAGCACTGTACCCATCGCCGCGCGCCACGAAATACAGCGCGGTACTCGGTGCAGGATTCATCGCCGCCTCCAGCGCGGCACTGCCGGGCAACGCGATCGGTGTCGGTGGCAAGCCTTGGCGGGTATAGGTATTGTACGGACTGTCGGTTTGCAGGTCTTTTTTGTGCAGGTGCCCCGAATACTCAGGGCCCATGCCATAGATGACACTGGGGTCGGTCTGCAAGGGCATGTGCAGTTTGAGTCGGTTGACGAACACGGAGGCCACCATCGGCAAGTCAGACGCGCGCCCGGTTTCCTTTTCGATCAACGAGGCCATGATCAGCGCCTCGTAAGGCGAGCGATACGGCAAGTTGGGCGCCCGCGCGGCCCATGCCTGTGAAACGTGCTCCTGCATCAACTTGAAGGCGCGCTGGTATAAGTCCAGATCCGAGGCGCCCTTGTCGAACAGATAGGTGTCGGGATAAAACAGTCCTTCCGGGCTGCCGTCGGTCACGCCCAGCGCCTTGAGCAGTGCCTCGTCCGTCCATCCCGCGGTGTCGTGGCGCACCGCAGGGTTACTGTCCATCTCGGCACGCATCTGCCGAAAATTCCAGCCATCGATTATCGTCACGAGCGACTCATTGACGTCGCCGCCGGCCACTTTCTGCAGCACCTCATACGGCGTAATACCGCTTTGGAACTCGTAACTGCCCGCCTTGAGTTGCGACGATAAGCCCAGCAGGCGAGTCAACACCACGAACAAACCGGGATGCATCGGTAGGCCGGCACGCACCAACTGAAGGGAGACGCCACGCAGGCTGCTGTGGTTTTTCACCGCCGCGTCGATCCGCACGGGGGTGAATATCAGCGGCGTATTGGCCCAGCGATAAAACGCATAACCGGCTGCGCCGCCCGCGATCAGAATGCACAGCAAGGCGCGGGTAAAAAACTTTTTCAGCAGGAGCATCGGGCAAAAGCGGCAGGAAGGGAGATGAGCATGGGAAACGCTAAGCAACTAGACCTCATATAATACTTGCTTGGCGCTTCGCGCACACCAGAATCCACTTATCGGTCACGCTTATGAATCCGCTTACCGCACCCGTCGATACCGCTGCGCCCGCTTATGCTGCTGCCGCAGCGGCGCTTGGCGACGGCGCCTACATGCTGCTCGATCAATACGGGCTGATAGTCGTCAGTGGTGATGATGCCGCCAGTTTTCTGCATAACTTGCTGACCAACGATATCCAGACGCTGTCGACCGGCGAGGCGCGGTTGGCCGGTTTTTGTACGCCCAAGGGCCGGTTGCTGGCCAGTTTTCTCGCGTGGCGCGACGCTCAAGCGGTGTCCCTGATGCTGTCGGCCGATATCCTCGCGCCGATTCAGAAGCGCTTGTCGATGTTTGTGCTGCGCTCCAAAGCGAAGCTGGTGGATGCGAGTGCAACCACCCGCTTGATCGGCCTCACGGGTAATGTGGCGGGCTTGTTGGGGCCGCTGTTCGGCGGCGAGTTACCCACACAACCCTACGGCGCGATCCACGGCGGCGCGGATGCGCAAGCCGGCAGCTTGATTCGGTTGCCCGACGCAGCCGGGGTCTCGCGTTATGTCTGGGCCGTACCCGCTCAGACATGGGCGCAGCATGCCAGCGTATTCGAAGCGAAAATGCGGTGTGAGTCGGCTTCGACCTGGGATTGGCTCGCAGTGCGTGCCGCAGAGCCGCGTATCAGTGCGGCGACACAGGAAAAATTCGTTCCGCAAATGATCAATTTCGAAGTCATCGGCGGCGTCAACTTCAAGAAGGGATGCTATCCGGGCCAGGAAATCGTCGCGCGCAGCCAGTATCTAGGGACCGTGAAACGGCGTGCGGTCATTGCACATGTCACGCAGGCGGAGCCGGTGATGGCCGGTACCGAAATCTTCAGCGCCGACGATCCGTCTCAGCCTTGCGGGATGGTCGTCAATGCGGCAGCTGTCCCTGCTACGGAAGGGCTGGCGAGCGGCATCGATTGTCTGGTCGAGATCAAGCTGGACGCCCTTAATCGCGGTACTGTCCATCTAGGGGCGGCCGACGGTAGCGAACTCAGTTTTAGCGCGCTTCCGTATGCTTTTCCTGTGCAGGAAGCCGGTTGAATCCGCGCCTGAACCCGCTCTTGAACTTGCACCTGAAACCGCGCTGCCGTTGCCTGAACCCGCGCCGCGGCGTGAACGCCATGCCACCGACAAGGGATTGCTCGTGTGCCTGATCGTATTCGACTGGCGTCCCCATGCGTCGCAGGGTCCGATGCTCACGCTTGCAGCCAATCGTGACGAGTTTTACGCGCGTCCGGCGGCACCCCTGGGCTGGTGGCCCGATGCGCGGGAGCTGCTTGCTGGGCGTGACCTGCAAGGCGGCGGTACCTGGATGGGTATCACCCGCGGCGGTCGCTTTGCTGCACTCACCAATTTCAGAGCGCCGGGCGCGATGAATCCGACGGCGCCGAGCCGTGGCAAACTGGTCGCCGGTTTCCTGAGGGATCAGGCGTCGCCGGCCGACTATCTCGCCGGTATTGGCCCGCGCGCGCACCTATACAGCGGTTTCAATCTGCTGGTCGGCGATCTCGCAAAGCGCGATCTGAGATGGTTCAGCAACTGCGCGGACATTCCGGCCGGCGGCATGCCGGTTCTGGCCGCGGGTAGTTATGGTCTGTCCAACGCATTGCTCGACACGCCCTGGCCCAAGGTCGTAGCGAAGAAAGCGGGCTTGCTCGCGTGCATGGGAACGCACAGTGACGCCCCCGTTGCACAACGCGATGCGCTGTTCGATCTGATGCGCGACCCGACCACCGCTCCCGACGCGACATTGCCCAGTACGGGCCTGACGCTCGAGCGCGAACGCGCGCTTTCCTCCGCCTACATCCGCCTGCCCAACTACGGCACGCGCTGCACCACCGTTTTGCAAGTGGACAGCCGCGGTTGCGTCAACATGAAGGAACTGGGCGACAGCACGGCAGACGGACAACACATGGATACCGCTCTGGAATCCAGTGAGTACCGGTTTCAGATTCAGCTCGGCTTCGACACCGAGCCTTTAACTGCCAACCTTTAGCTGGCAATCTTTAACGTGCAACTTATCGCGCAACTTATCGCGCGACAGCTCGACGACCCGGTTCACGGCGAGTTCGCGTGCGCGGCAAAGGCCCGTCGCAAAGCGGCTACGGCATCCGCATGCGCCGCACTTACCTCCGGCACATAACGCCGCATCTTGAAAAATTCGTGAATCATGCCGGGATAGTCGACGAGTTCAACGCTATTGCCGGCATCGCGGAGCTTGTGCGCGTACGCGACGCCCTCGTCATGCAAGGGATCGTATTCGGCGACGGCGATCCAGGCCGACGCCAAACGGTCAAACGCCGGGGCGTTGTGTTGACCGTCCAGGGGCGCGAAACGCCACTCTTTGCGATCGGCCTCTTGTGACAGATAGAGGTTGAAAAACCACTGGATCGTCTGCGCCGACAATAGATAGCCATCAGCCAGGCGCTGATGCGACGCACTACGCTGGTGTGCGGATGTGCCCGGATAAATCAGCAACTGCAATGCGAGCGGAATCTGCGCGTCGCGTGCCAACACTGCGCACACCGCAGTCAGCGTTCCCCCGGCACTGTCGCCACCCGCCGCAATTCGGGACGGTGCGATGCCGAAGGTATCGGCATTGCGGTATAGCCATTGCAATGCGTCGAATGCGTCGTGCACGGCGACCGGAAATCGAAACTCGGGAGCCAGCCGATAATCGACCGACAGCACCTGGCATTCGGCTTGACTCGCGAACATTCTGCACAGCGCGTCGTGAGTGTCCACGCTGCCCACCGTAAAACCGCCGCCATGATAGAAGACCAACGCCGGTGCGCCGTTGAACCAGTTGGGCTCTACCGGCTGATAGAGACGCGCGCGTATCGTGGCGCCGTCGCGCACGGGCACAGCCAGATCCTCCACATGATGCATGGGCGCGGGGTCGAGATCGAGAATTTGTGCGCTCTTCTCGTAACTCAGGCGCGCGGCCTTCGGGCTTAGCTGATGCATCGGCGGGCGTTGGGCCCGCGCGACCATCTCCAGAATCTGCTCGATCTTGGGGTTAAGCGGCATCCCTGATCCTTCAGTGCGGCTTGACGTCCGGCTTATAGGTGTAGGGGTCGCTGGGGTTGCGCTCCAGTGCGATGTCTTCGAGGCGCAATTCGATCGCCGGCTTGGTCGCCGCATGAGTCAGGATGTAAAACAGGCCGGCGCCGATCGCGTCAAAAGTCTTCTCGGCGACTTGCTCGGCGTTGAGCTTGCCCGATTTCACGGCCTTGCGCAGTTGGGCGTTCGAAACCCGTTGCGAAGCGGTCATCGCCGTATCGTTTTGCAATTCAGGCGGCCGCGTGCGATCCGAATTTGCAATGCCGGTATCGAAGAACGCAGGACACAACACCGAACATTGCACCGGCGCACCGGTCATTTTCAGGTCGTTGTAGAGCGTTTCGGTCAGGCCGATGACCGCGTGCTTGGTCGCGTTGTACAGGCCCAGCATGGCCGGCGCGAGCAGACCCGCGACCGAGGCGGTGTTGACGATGTGAGCGGGCTCGCCCTGCTTGAGCATGTGCGGCACGAACGCACGCAGGCCATTGACCACGCCAAGGACGTTCACGCCCCACACCCATTGCCAGTCGTTGGCCGTGTTTTCCCAGACAAAACCGCCCGCCCCCACGCCCGCATTGTTGAACAGCAGATGGACGGCGCCAAACGCGTCGAGCGTGGCCGCGGCGAGCGCATCGAGCTGTGCGGGCACGGACACGTCTGTCACGATGCCGATGGCTTCGACGCCCTGCGCGCGCAAGGATTCAACGTTGGCGGCGAGCGCCTGGCGATCAACATCGGCCAGCACCAGTTTCATGCCGCGCTTGGCGGCCTGTCGAGCCAGCGCCATGCCCAGACCGCCCGCGGCACCGGTGATCACCGCAACCTTGCCCGAAAACTCTTTCATGATTCTTTGCTATCCGACGTCGGCGGCAGCGCGTCACTGGCAGTCGAGGCGTTCGCTTGTCGCGCGGCTCGCCCGGTCTGCCGGCCTACCGTCACGCCGCGCACATATTTGAACGTTCCCAGCGCCTTGGCAACCATGCGGTTCTGCGGATCGAAAATCTCCGCCTCACAGTAGGCCATCGTGGTCGATTTATGCAGAACGCGTCCCACGCCGCGCAACTCGCCACTGCCGGGTTGCATGAAATTGGTTTTCATTTCAATCGTGACCGGGCCGCTGCCATCGGTGGCGAGACTGCGCGCGGCGCCTCCCATCGCGATATCGAGCATGGTCATGATTACGCCGCCATGGGCGATGTTCCAGACGTTCAAGTGATGCGGGTCCAGCGGCAATACCACATGCGCCTCGCCATCGATCGCGCTGACGGTACGGATCCCGAGGTATTCGATGAACGGACTATGGATGGGGGCAACGATAGACTCAGCCACGCTACGCCTCGAAGTCGAGACAGTTGCGCGTCAAGCGCACCGCAGCCACGAACGGTCCGATGGCCTTGTGAGCGGGATGAGTTTGATAGGCCCGCAGTGCTGCCATGTCCTCGAATTCCGAATACAGCGCAATATCGGCCGTGAATTCAGCACCTGCGGCGGCCGCGGTCACGACATCAAAAGCGTGCATGCCCGGTACGATGCCTCGGCAACTTGCCAATTTGGCGGCGAACGTTTGGATATTGGCGGCCTTGTCGGCGCCCTCGGCGTGGTCCTTGAGCGTCCACATCACAATATGCTTGATCATGTTGCCTGATTCCTGAGACTAAGATGGATGGTGAGAGGGGTAATACGCGATTGGCGATATGCGACGGGTGATACGTTATGCCATCGGCACGTGCGCGAATTATCCGAGTATAACTTTGCTGCGGTGCCGTAGCGGGCTGCATTAGCGGCCTGTATTGGCCGCGTGTCGCGGGCCGCCTCTTGGCCGTGCTCCACTACCGGTTGAAGCCGCCCCCCGCCGCAATGCGCTCGCTCAACAACGGCGCAAGCTTCCAGGCGGCGCCGTTGGGCTGCGCCATAAAGCTGCGCACAGTAGCTTCCACCTTGGGCAATCCGATCGTGTCGGCGTAGAACATCGGGCCGCCGCGCCCGGCGGGAAATCCATAGCCGGCGAGGTAGACCAAATCGATATCCGAAGCGCGCGCGGCGATGCCTTCCTGCAAAATCCACGCACCTTCATTGACGAGCGCGAAAACCAGCCGCTCGACAATCTCTTCGTCGCTGATAACACGACGCGTTACGCTCTGCGCTTGCGAGTGAGCCAGTACCAGCGCATCTACCTCGGGCGCACTCAGCGCTTCGCGCTCGCCGGGGGCGTAGTTATACCAGCCCGCCTGGGTCTTTTGCCCGAACCGCCCTTGCTCGCACAGTCGGTCGGCAATCTCCGGATAGACGAGTTCGGGCTGCTCCAACGCGCGCCGTTTGCGTATCGCCCAGCCGATATCATTGCCTGCCAGGTCGCTCATCCTGAACGGCCCCATCGCAAAACCGAACTGCTCGATCGCGTGATCGATCTGCTGCGGCAACGCGCCCTCTTCCAGCATGTAGAACGCTTGCCGCAGATATTGTTCGATCATCCGATTGCCGATAAAGCCGTCGCACACGCCGGCCACCACGGCCGTCTTGCCGATCTGCTTGGCCAGTTTCATGACACTGGCCAGCACCTCGGGGCTGGTCTGGGCGCCGCGCACCACTTCGAGCAGCTTCATCACTTGGGCCGGGCTGAAAAAATGCAGGCCCACGACGTCGCTTGGCCGTCGGGTAAAGCTCGCGATCCGGTTCAAATCGAGGGTCGAGGTGTTCGACGCCAGAATCGCTCCTGCTTTGGCGTGCGCGTCGATCTGTGTAAAGACCTGCTGCTTGACGTCGAAATCCTCGAATACCGCCTCGATGACCAGGTCGGCATCGTGCAATGCGTCGAAGGACAAACTGGTGGTTATCGAGGCTTGGCGCTGCGCAGCGGTAGCCACGTCAAGCCGGCCCTTGGCCAGTGCGCGCTCGTAGTAGCGTGCGATCGCGGCCAGCCCACGCTGCAATTGAGCGTCGCCCGCCTCGATCACGGTCACTGGCAAGCCGGCATCGGCGAAGCTCAACGCGATGCCCACGCCCATCGTGCCGGCGCCTACCACTGCGACACGCTTGATCGTGCGCAGCGGCGTTGTCGAGTCGACGCCTGCGATTTTGCCTGCGGCCCGTTCAGCTAGAAACGCGTGACGCAACGCGCGGCTTTCGGACGAGGCGACCAGTTCGACAAAACAGGCTCGCTCAAATTTGAGGCCGGCATCGAAGCCGTGCGCCACGCCGTACTCGATCGCTGCGATACATTTCAGCGGCGCCGGCAAGCCCCGTGCGCTACGCGCAACCTGGGCGCGAGCCGCCTCGAACAAAGCTGCGGCGCCGGCGACCTCGGCAGCTTCGAAGGCACGCTCGCGCAGTTTGGGGTACGCCACGGCGTGCTCTGCCGATCGTGCTGCTGCTTGCGCCTTTGTTTGCGCCACCACTTCGCGGGCAAACGCGAGCGCCGCCTCCAGCACTTCGCCATCGACCACGCGGTCGAACAGCGCGCTATCAGCCAACGCTTGCGCGCGTTGCGGCGCGCCGCTCGTGATCATATCGAGCGCCCTCGCAATGCCGACCGCGCGAGGCAGCCGCTGCGTACCGCCCGCGCCGGGCAACAGGCCAAGCTTGACTTCGGGCAACGCGATTTGTGCACCGCGCGCGGCCACTCGGTAGTGCGCGCCGAGCGCGAGTTCGAGTCCACCGCCCATCGCAACGCCATGGATCGCGGCGACTATCGGCTTGGTGCTGGCTTCCAGGGCGGCAATCACCTCCCCTAACATCGGGCTTGCGACTGCTTTAGGGGTATTGAATTCGGTGATGTCGGCGCCGCCGGAAAAGGCGCGGCCCGAGCCGATGATGACGATGGCCTCAATGGCCGGATCGCTTTGCGCCCGTTCCAGCCCCGCGACGATGCCGCTGCGGGTGGCGTGGCCGAGACCATTGACGGGCGGATTATCGAGCGTCAACAACGCCACTTGGTCGCGGCTTTCATATTGAACTGACATGCGTGTTCCTGATAAGAATCCTGCTAATAAATTCCAATAACGAATCCGGATAACGAGGTCGGATAGCTAAAGCAGCCTCTTGCGAGATTCGAAGCGCCAGTGGCACTTCGTGGGAAGATCATTTTGTCGGGATCAGTTTACAGGAACAACGGAAAAAATCGTACGCTAAGACCCGGAGAGCGGACGTAGCGACCTTAACTTGCCTGCGCCGATCTTGGTGCTGCTGGGCCACAGGTAGTCGCCAGTCAGTCAGGCCCCCGACGATGAAGACCGTAACGACGAAGGGATGGAACCATGATCAACGACAATAAGCCGCTGGATAAACAAGGCGTGGTCTTGTTTGACGATTTCCGGGGTGAGCAGATCAAGGCTGGTGGTAGACGAATTCGTCGTGCTATCGCCCCCCAAGGACTGACCGTCTTGGGCCTCTGGACGCTCGTGCTGGGTTGTGGCTCAGCACTGGCAAATGAGAAGTGCCTCTGCTCGGTCACTGGCTCCAGCATTGTGGTGGAGCGTGCGCGGGCCCCAAAGCTTGATGCGGCCACGCTCGTGTACGGTCGACCTACTCAGTGTCGTATGACGAGATCCAACGACCCTGACTTTGGATTCAGCATCGGGTTGAAATCTACGATTTCAATTCGTGCACGTCCATCCGGCAGGAACGTGCCCGAACCCGGCAGGATCATGATCAACGGCACCCAGGGCGTCCAAATTTCGAACTCTCAGGTGACTATTTTGGAGTAAGGCAAGACACCGGTAGTTTGCAGGCAAATAATTCAACGGATTCCTCGGGTCATGGGCTGCGCATGCGCGTTACGCACAACGTTGTTCAACCCTCAAACGGAACTACGACCGCTTATACGTTGAAGTCCGGTTCATATATTGACGTGAAATATGCGTGCGAAAAGTGATGTTTCCCTTCGGGAAGCTGACGATCCCAAAGCCAAGTCGTACACGCACAAAGAAGTTACGCAGGCGATGCAGGAGCGCGTCGACCGGGCGCGAGACAATAAGGTGAGCGGCACACGAGCTGACCGTCCCGCCAGTCTTTAATTCTTTATCGCGAACGTTACTATAGAATCGACGGAGCGCCTTGTTTGGAGCAGGACAGAATATGTTTGACCCAGGACATCTATATAACACCGAGAAGAAGGCTGTCAAGATTTTCGAAAGTCTCGAAGCGGCGATCCTGCGCGGCGAGCTGAATTCGGGGGACAAACTACCGGCCGTCCGGGAAGTCGCCCAACGGTGGGGTGTCAATAAAAACACCGTTGCGGCGGCGTACCGCATGCTACAGGACGGCGGTCTGATTGTTGCCGCAGGGCGTAACGGTTCTTTGGTCGCGAGCCGCACGTCGCTGGAACCGGTCGGAAATCGTGAGACGCCCTCGCCAGCCGCCAATGCCATCGCGCTGCACGACGGTAATCCTGCTCGTTTGCTGCTGCCGTCCGAAGACATTTTCAGAGCCCACTTGAGCCGCATCGACTTGGCCGAATTGCGTTACAGCGAGCGGCGCAATTACGAGCCTCTGCTCGAACAGATGGGCGAGACCTTCAAGCAGGACGGCATTCCGTTCGACAAGGCCTTCGTGAGCGCCGGCGCGCTGGACGCAATCAGTTGGGCGCTGCGCAACAATTTGAAAGTCGGCGACAAAGTCGGCGTCGAGGATCCGGGCTACGCCACGATCGTGGCTCTGGTGCGTTCGCTCGGCATGCGCCTGGTGGGCATTCCGATCGACCGGTTTGGTCTGCTCCCTGAAGGGCTGAGCGCAGCGTACAAACGCGGCGTCAAAGCCGTTGTGCTGAGTTCGCGTGCGCAGAATCCGACCGGGGCCTGCACTTCGGAAGAGCGCGCGCAGATACTGAACGCGATCATCGAAAACGGGCCCGATGTTCTGTATATCGACGACGATCATTCGAGCCTGCTGAAGCTGAGTCCGTATCGGCTATTCGTGCCGCAAGCCGGCAAACGATGGATGGTGGTGCGTTCGCTTTCCAAATTCCTGGGCCCCGATTTGCGCATATCCGTATGCGCTGGCGACGATGCGACGCTTGGACGCCTGGAGATCGCGCAGGCACTTTCGATGGGATGGGTGAGCCGTTTGCTGCAGCGTCTTGCCAGCGCGCTGCTGGACGATCCTCTGGTGCGCCAGGGTATCGAGCACGCCGGCGAGGTCTATAAAAGCCGCTACGCCGAGCTTTCCAAAGCGCTTTTGGCAAACGGCTTCGATGTGGCCGGCCATACGGGACTCAATCTTTGGGTGCCGCTCGACGAAGAAGTGGCCGTCGTCGCCGAAATGGCGCGCAAAGGTTGGCTGCTTCGATCCGGTAGCGATTTCGTGCTACAGAGCCGACCGGGCATCCGCGTGACGAGCGCGGGACTGCCCGAGGATCAGGTCACGTCGTTGGTCACTGACTTGGTGGCGGCCAGGGATAGCGTACGCGGCTAATGTACTTAACCCCTCAGCGTTTCAACACTTCAGCTTAGTGTCAGGGCTCAATGCGATGCTAGGCAGCACATAGCCCTTGAACTGCTCGCGCAGCTTGAGCTTCTGTATCTTGCCCGTAGCGGTATGCGGGATCTCGTCGACAAATGCGACATCCTCGGGAGCCCACCATTTGGCTACCCGGCCCTCAAAAAAGGCGAGCAATTCGTCGGCACTGACGCTAACCCCCGGCTTGCGCACGACCACCAGCAATGGCCGCTCGTCCCATTTCGGATGCGCACACGCGATACATGCCGCCTCGGCCACCGCCGGATGGGCCATCGCGACGTTCTCGATCTCGATCGAACTGATCCACTCTCCGCCCGACTTGATCACATCCTTGCTGCGGTCGGTAATGTGCATAAACCCGTCGGCGTCGATGGTCGCCACGTCTCCGGTCGGAAACCAGCCGTCGATTAGCGGCGAACCGGTTTCGCCGAAATAGCGGTCGATGACCCATGGGCCTCTGACATGCAGGTCGCCAAACGCCACGCCATCCCAAGGCAGTTCTCGGCCCATCGCATCGACGATGCGCATGTCGACGCCGAAAATCGCATGGCCCTGCTTTTCCAGAATGTGACGCTGCGCCTCCATGGGCAAGCTCAGGTGTTTGGTGCGCAGATTGGCCAGCGTGCCCAGCGGCGACATTTCGGTCATACCCCAGGCGTGGATCACGTTGACGCCATAGGTGTCCTCGAAGGTCCGCAGCATCGCGGGCGGACAGGCCGAGCCGCCGATCACGGTGCGCCGCAAGGTCGAGAATTTGAGTTCATGCTGGCAGATGTGATTGAGCAGCCCCAGCCAAACCGTCGGCACGCCAGCCGAAAAGCTGACGCCCTCGCTTTCCATCAACTCATACAGCGATTTACCGTCCAGATCCTTGCCCGGCATCACCAGCTTGGCGCCAACCAGCGCCGCCGCGTAGGGAATGCCCCACGCGTTCACATGGAACATCGGCACGACCGGCATGATCGTGTCGCGTCCCGAACATCCCATCGCGTCGGGCAGTGCGGCGCCGAACGCATGCAGCACCGTCGAGCGGTGGCTGTACAGCGCGCCCTTGGGATTACCGGTCGTGCCCGACGTGTAGCACAGGCTCGAGGCGCTGCGCTCGTCGATTTGCGGCCACTCGAAATCGCCGTCTTGCGCTGCGAGCCAGTCTTCATAGAAAACCACCGGCGTTTGCATGTCGGGAGCATGCTCGCGATCGGTCAGCACCACCCACGCTTGAACTTGTGGACACTGCGCGGCGAGTTTGTCGACCAGCGGTGCAAAGTTCAGGTCGAACAGCACGAAGCGGTCTTGCGCGTGGTTGACGATCAGCGCGATTTGCTCTGGGAACAGCCGCGGATTGATCGTGTGGCAGATGGCGCCCATGCCCGACGTGCCGTAATACACTTCCAGATGCCGATAAGTATTCCAGGCCAGCGTACCGATCCGGTCTCCGGTCTGCACGCCCTCGGCGCGCAAGGCCTGCGCCAATTGCTTGGCGCGGACTTCGCAATCGCGATAGGTATAGCGGTGCAAATCGCCCTCGATACGCCGTGTCACGATCTCGGTGTCGCCGGCATGGCGTGCGGCATGGTGCAACAAGGACGATACGAGCAAGGGTATTTCCATCATGCGGGCCATAAGCGGTGCCGCCGGTACTGCGGACCCTGATGGCGACGTCGAATGCGCTGCCGATCCCGCATGTGTCCTCGAATGTGCCCCTGAATGCGGCGCTGAACCGCGTTGCGTCGGCGTAGTCATAAGCCCTGTCTCCTGAGTAGTATCGCTGCGTTCTTTTATGTTTAAACATCATTTTCAGGCAGTCGTACCCTGTGGATTCTTGGGGGCGCGCTACGGTGCGTCAATCTCTTTTTTCGCCGATGGCACGGCGAGCAGCCGTGCTGACCAGGGCTGCGCCCGTATGCAGCGCAACCTTGCCCGGCGCCGGTAGCGTCCCCGGCTTACAATAGGGGCTTACCCAGGATCCTTTATGTCACAGCCTCTCCCGCTTTCCGAACCGGCCAGTTTGAGCGCACGCATCGCACAAGATTTGCCGGGCAGCTTCGCCGCGCTGGGCGAGGCGTTCTACACCCGCTTGCCCGCCACTCCAATCCCGGCCCCCTATGTGGTCGGGTTTTCGAGCGAGACCGCCAATTTGCTGGGTTTGGCCGCCGATATCGCCAGTTCTCCCGAGTTCGCCGATTACTTCGCCGGCAATTTGAGTCGCGGCTTGCCGCGCGCGGCTTTGCCGATCGCCACCGTCTACTCCGGGCACCAGTTTGGCGTCTGGGCCGGCCAACTCGGCGATGGGCGCGCGCTATTGCTCGGCGAAATTGAGGCGCCAAGCGACAGGTCGGGCGACGGGCCGAGCGATACAGCAATCAAAGCAGCAATCGAGGCAGCAGGCGTAGCACCAAGCGGCGCCTATGAATTGCAGCTCAAGGGCGCGGGGCTCACGCCCTATTCCCGCATGGGCGATGGACGCGCGGTGTTGCGCTCGTCGATACGCGAGTTTCTCGCCTCTGAGGCGATGCAGGCTTTGGGCATTCCGACCACGCGGGCACTGTGTGTGATCGGTTCCGACTTGCCGGTGCGGCGCGAAACGCTGGAAACCGCAGCCGTAGTGACGCGAGTTGCGAACACCTTCGTGCGCTTCGGCCATTTCGAGCATTTCTATTCGAACGACCGTCCGGATTTGCTCAAGCAACTTGCCGATCATGTGATCGCGCGGGTGTATCCGGCCTGTCGCGACGCAGCCGATCCTTACGCCGAGTTGCTGGAAACGGTGACATACCGCACCGCCGATTTGCTCGCGCAATGGCAGAGCGTCGGGTTTTGCCACGGCGTGATGAATACCGACAACATGTCGATTGCGGGCCTGACAATCGACTACGGCCCTTACGGTTTTCTCGATGGCTTCGATGCAGGCCATATCTGCAACCACTCCGACACCGGTGGCCGCTATGCGTACGCACAGCAACCGCAAGTCGCTTACTGGAACCTCTTTCGCCTGGCGCAAGCGCTGTTGCCATTGATCGGCGGTCCAGGCGCAGATGGCGAGCGTGACGAGCAAGCCGCAGTCGAAGCTGCGCAGGCGGCGCTCGAACCGTTCAAGTCTCGCTACAGCCAACAACTGGCCATGCGTCTGCAGGCGAAACTCGGGCTGGCTTCGGTGTTGCCGGACGACACCGCACTGACGGACCGTCTGTTCGCGCTCATGCAAGCGAATCGTGCGGACTTCACGCTGACGTTTCGCAATCTTGCCGCCCTGTCGCAGCACGACACGAGTGGCGACGCCGCAACCCGAGATCTGTTCATCGATCGTCCTGCCTTCGACGGCTGGGCGGCCGATTACCGCGCGCGGCTAGGACAAGAAGCACGCGAAGACGCGGTACGCTCAGCGGCGATGCGTGCGGTCAATCCGAAATACATTTTGCGCAATCATCTGGCCGAGCAGGCAATCCGGCAGGCGCAGCAGCATGATTTTTCCGAACTCGCCCGTTTGCAGCGGGTGCTGAGCCGACCGTTCGACGAGCAGCCCGACGCCTCGACAGCGTATGGGGGCTTGCCGCCCGACTGGGCGAGTTCGCTCGAAGTATCGTGCTCCTCATGAAACCGCCGCTTAGTCGCACCGTGTTGTCTACATTGGCATCTATATTGGCACCGACATCGGCCCGGCATTGACACCGACGTCCGTGTCATTGAGTGTCAGGAATCGGGCGCGGCCGCGACCAATCTTTACCTGTAACCCGGATGCGCTCAAACGGCGCGGTCCGATGAATCTGAGGGGAATAGCATGAGCGATGAGAAAATTGCCAAGGTCGTGAAGACGGATCAGGAATGGCGCGAGAACTTGTCTGGAATCGAATATGAAGTGACCCGGAATGCGGCCACTGAGCGGCCATTTACCGGCCGCTTTTGGGACCATTGGGAAAAAGGCGTGTATCACTGCGTGGGCTGCGGCACGCCGCTGTTCGAATCGACCACCAAATTCGACGCCGGCTGCGGCTGGCCCAGCTACTTCAAGCCCTTGAACGGCGAGGTGATCGAAGAGAAAACCGACCGCGCTCACGGCATGTTGCGTATCGAAGTGCGCTGCAAGGTGTGTGACGCGCATCTGGGTCATGTTTTCGAGGATGGCCCGCAACCGACCGGACTTCGTTACTGCATTAACTCGGCTGCGTTACAATTCGATCCCGACCCGTCCAACCCGTCTGAATGAATGATCCGCGCCGCTTTGGCGCGGGCACTCCAGGCTCTTTCGGAACTTGCATGAAATTCTTGTTCGACCTTTTTCCGGTCATTCTGTTTTTCGTCGCTTTTAAAATCGCCGGCATTTACGTCGCCACCGGCGTTGCCATCGCCGCGACGCTGGTGCAGATTGCCTGGACTGCCTATCACCATCGCAAGGTCGACACCATGCTGTGGGTCAGTTTCGGGGTCATCGTGGTGTTTGGCGGCGCGACCCTGGCGTTTCACAACGATACGTTCATCAAGGTCAAGCCGACCGCGTTGTATTGGATCTTTGCGATCGGCCTGCTGGTGTCGCAGATCGGGTTCGGCAAGAATATGATGGAAGTGATGATGGGCAAGCAGATCGAACTGCCCCACAAGATCTGGGGCCAGATTAATCTGGCCTGGGCCGCATTCTTCACGATGCTTGGCATCCTGAATTTGATCGTGGTGTTTGTCCTGCACGCGACGGACAGCCAGTGGGTGAACTTCAAGTTATTTGGCTGTACCGGGCTGATGATCGTTTTTATCGTTGCCCAGAGCCTGTGGCTGGCCAAATATATCAAACACGACGAGTCCTGATGAACCACTCCCCAGCTCCTGAGGTACCACGCGGCGAACGCGTGCAGATGATAGAAACCCGGTTGACGGAAGCGCTCGCGCCGGTTCACCTGGCGATCGAGGACGACAGCGCGAAACACGCCGGCCATGCGGGCGCCTCCGAGGGCGGCCATTACCGGGTGGTCATCGTATCGACGCGATTCTCCGGTATCAACCGGGTGGGACGGCATCGCTTGGTATATGATGCCGTCGCGGACGCGATGCAGCGCGGGATTCATGCCCTCGCGATCTCCGCTTATACGCCGGAAGAATTTGAGTCGCTGAATTTGAATCGCCGAGTTCTTGAGTCGAATCCGCCCGGGTTGAAAATCCTGGGTTGAAATCCCCGGGGCTAGACCGCTGGGGCAGATGCCCGGGGCTAGATCCCCTTGAGTTAATCGTGCACGTTAGGACGTTCCTATGACTTTGAAAAATGCCCGTTTGTGGGTTTTGCTTGCCTCCTTTGCCGCGACGCCGGTGTTTGCGCAGAATATTGCCGTCGTGAACGGCACGCCGGTGCCCACCGCACGCGCCGACGCGTTAGTGACCGAGTTGGTCAAGCAGGGCCAGCAGGACACGCCCGAGCTGCAAAACCTGGTGCGCCAGGAATTGATCAATCGCGAAGTGCTCGCGCAGGAAGCGGCACGCGAGGGCATTACCCGCCAGCCGGACGTGAAAGCGCAACTGGCCGTCGCCCAGCAAAGCGTCATCGTTCGCGCGTTGATCCAGAATTACATGGAGAAAAATCCGGTTACGGACGCTGAGCTTCAAGCCCGTTACGACTCGCTCGCTTCGCAATTTGGCGGCAAGGAATATCACCTGCATCACATCCTGGTCGATAACGAGCAGCAGGCCAAAGACCTGATCGCGAAAATCAAGGCCGGCGGCGACTTCGAGGCTTTGGCCAAGCAGTATTCGAAAGATCCGGGCTCGGCTCCGCAAGGCGGCGACTTGAGCTGGTCGGACCCGAAGGCCTATGTGCCCGAATTTGCCGACGCGGCGCTCAAGCTCAAGAAAGGCGAAATGACCGATGCACCGGTTCAGACCAAGTTCGGTTGGCACATCATCCGGCTCGACGATACGCGCGCCGTTCAGCCGCCGCCGCTGGCCGACGTCAAGGACCAGTTGAGCAAACAGCTCGAACAGGAAAAACTGCAGCAGTGGGAACAGACACTGCGCGCGCAGGCGAAGATTCAATAGTTGAAATGCCGCCGTCGAGGCTTGTGCAGGTGAGCTTCGAAGGCTGATTTGACGGCTGATGTGAAAGCCGGGCTTAAAAGCCGAATTTGCAGCGAAAAAAATGCCCGGTCTAAACCGGGCATTTTTTATGAGTCCATGCGCTGGAAAATCAACCGAGCCATTTACGCGCATTACGGAAGATACGCATCCACGGGCTATCGCCTGCACCTTCCTGCCATCCGTGCGGCGCCCAGCTCATTTGCACCGTGCGGAATGCGCGCTCCGGGTGCGGCATCAAAGCGGTAAAGCGCCCATCGGGCGTGGTCACGCCGGTCAGTCCTTGCGCGGAACCATTCGGATTGAACGGGTAGCGCTCGGTGAGCGTGCCTTGATTGTCGACGAAACGCAGCACGGAGCTGACTTCGCCCGCATTACCCTGCTGTGAGAAATCCGCGTAGCCTTCGCCATGCGAAACCACCGTCGGGATACGCGAACCCTCCATGCCGGCAAAGAACAGCGATGGCGACGGCTGCACCTCGACCGTTACCAAGCGCGCCTCGAACTGTTCCGACTTGTTGCGCGTGAAGCGTGGCCACGCCTGTGCGCCAGGGATCATCTCGGCCAGCGCGCTCATCATCTGGCAACCATTGCACACGCCTAGTGCGAACGTATCGCTACGCGCGAAAAACGCATTGAACATATCGGCCAGCACGGGGTTGAACTGGATGGTCTTCGCCCAGCCTTCGCCTGCGCCGAGCACGTCCCCGTAGGAGAACCCGCCACATGCAATCGCACCGGTAAAGTCCGCGAGCGTAGCCCGGCCATTGAGCAAATCGCTCATATGCACGTCGTATGGGTCGAAACCGGCCCGGTCGAATGCGTAGGCCATTTCCAGATGCGAGTTGACGCCCTGCTCGCGCAATACCGCAACGCGCGGACGAGCCCCGGTTGCGATCATCGGCGCCGCGATATCCTCGTGAACGTCGAAGCTCAGCACTGGTGTCATACCGGGGTCGAGCTCGGCGAGCGCAGCGTTTTCGGCATCGGCGCAAGCCGGGTTGTCGCGCATGCGGGCAATCTGCCAGCTCACTTCGCTCCATGCCTGATGCAGCTCGGTGCGCGTTGCCCCATAGATCTTTTTCGCGTCGCGATAGATTTCGATATCGTCGCGCTCATTGGGTTTGCCGATGACATGACTGCACGCCGCCAGGCCGAATTTGCGCAAGACCTGCAGCACCGCATCGCGCTCGCTCGCGTGCACCTGGATCACGGCGCCGAGCTCTTCGGTGAATAGCGCACGCATGGTGGCATCGTCGCGGCGACCGCTGGTTTGCTTGGCCCAGTCCTTGGCGTCGCCATAGTCGGACTCATGGCCCGGTTCGAGCGTGAGCATATCGACATTGAGCGAGACACCCGTATGCCCGGCAAACGCCATTTCGCATACGGTGGCGAACAGGCCGCCATCGGAGCGGTCGTGGTAAGCGAGAATTTTGCGCTGCGCGCTCAGGCTCTGGATGGCGTCGAAGAATTGCTTCAGGTCCTGTGCATCGTCGAGGTCCGGTGTGGCGTCGCCGACTTGTTGCGTGACTTGCGCGAGGATACTGCCGCCCATGCGATTGCGTCCGCGTCCCAGATCGATCGCGATCAACACCGTCTCGCCCACGTCTGCCGTGCGGCGTAATTGCGGCGTCAGGTGCAGGCGCACATCGTCGACCGGTGCAAACGCCGAAACGATCAGCGAAACCGGCGCGCTGACTTCCTTCGCGCCTTCGAGGTCCTGCCATTGCGTGCGCATCGACAAGGAATCCTTGCCCACCGGTATGCCCAGCCCCAGTGCCGGACACAGTTCCATGCCGACTGTGCGCACCGTGTCGAACAGCGCGGCGTCTTCGCCTGGGCTGCCGCACGCGGCCATCCAGTTGGCCGAGAGTTTGATTTTGTCGAGCCCGGTGATCGGTGCCGCCGCAATATTGGTAATCGCCTCACCCACGGCCATGCGGCCCGAGGCCGGCGCGTCGATGACGGCCAGCGGCGCGCGCTCGGCCATCGTCATCGCTTCACCGTGGAAACCGCTGTAATCCATCGAGGTAATCGCGCAATCGGCCACGGGGACCTGCCATGGCCCCACCATCTGGTCGCGTACCGAGAGGCCGCCCACGGTGCGGTCGCCGATCGTGATCAGAAACGATTTGCTGGCTACGGTCGGGTGTTTCAGCACATCGACGGCGATTTCGGCGAGCACCAGGCCGGTCACGTCGACCGGCGTCAGCGCGATACTTTGCCGCGTGACGTCGCGATGCAGTTTGGGGGTCTTGCCGAGCAGGACTTCCATCGGCATATCGACGGGCTGACCGGCTTTTTCGGCAGAACCCGAGTCGCGATCGGAATCGATATCGGAGTCTATGAGTTGCAGTTGACGCGCTTCGGTGGCCACGCCCACGACTGCCACGGGGCAACGCTCGCGCACGCAAATGGCCTCGAACGCAGACAGGCTGGCCGGTGCGATCGCAAGTACGTAGCGCTCCTGCGCTTCGTTACTCCAGATCTCGCGCGGACTCAAACCGCTTTCCTCCAACTCGATCTTGCGCAACTCGAAACGCGCTCCGCGTCCGGCGCCATCGACCAATTCGGGGAAGGCATTCGAAAGGCCGCCGGCGCCGACGTCGTGGATACTCAGGATCGGATTGTCCGCGCCCTGCTGCCAGCATGCGTTGATCACTTCTTGTGCACGCCGCTGGATTTCGGGGTTGCCGCGCTGGACCGAATCGAAGTCGAGCTCGGCCGTGTTGGTGCCGGTGGCCATCGAGCTCGCGGCGCCCCCACCCATGCCGATCCGCATACCCGGGCCGCCGATCTGGATCAGCAAGGTGCCGGGCGGCAAATCGAGCTTGTGCGTGTGAATATCTGAAATACTGCCGATACCGCCGGCGATCATGATGGGCTTGTGATAGCCGCGCACGCGTCCGGCAACGTTCTGTTCATAAACGCGGAAATAGCCGCCCAGGTTCGGTCGGCCGAATTCGTTATTGAACGCCGCGCCACCGATGGGGCCGTCGGTCATGATCTGCAGCGGTGACGCGATCCGTTCGGGGCGTCCGTACGCGGTGAAATGCAGGCCCGGATTGCGCTCGCTCATGGGCTGCGCGGCATCGCGCGCATTTTCCCAATGCCGCGTGGCGTCGGGTAATTCCAGGTTGGAAACCGAAAAACCCGACAAACCGGCTTTGGGCCGTGCACCTCGACCGGTCGCGCCTTCGTCGCGAATTTCACCGCCCGCGCCCGTGGCGGCACCCGGGAATGGCGAAATCGCGGTCGGATGATTGTGCGTCTCGACCTTCATCAAGGTATGCGTGAGTTCGACCGTGCGGCCATATTGCTGCGCATTTTGCCCAGTACCGCCGCGTGGGAACCACCGCTCGGCGACCGCCCCAGCCATCACCGCGGCGTTGTCCGAATAGGCCACGATGGTGCCTTGCGGACTGAGCTTGTGCGTGTTCTTGATCATCTGGAACAGCGAGACGTCCTGTGCCACGCCGTCGATCGTCCAGTCGGCGTTGAAAATCTTGTGCCGGCAATGTTCGCTGTTTGCCTGGGCGAACATCATCAGCTCGACGTCGGTGGGGTTGCGTTCCATTTGCCGGAACGACTCGACCAGGTAGTCGATTTCGTCGTCGGCCAGCGCGAGCCCCAGCTCGGTATTGGCGGCGATCAGCGCCGCCCGGCCCTCGCCCATGACATTGACGATCTGCAGCGCCTTGCCCGGCAATTCGTCGAACAGGTGCAACGCGTCCTCGGTTCGCCCCACGACGGTCTCGGTCATGCGGTCATGCAGTGCCGCGCTAACCTGGGCGCGGGCCTCCTCGGTCAGCGTCTTCTTACCCCCGAGCAGGCCGGTCTTGAGGATGACCGTGTACTCGATGCCGCGCTCGATCCTGCGTATCGTGTCGAAGCCGCAGTTGTGTGCGATGTCGGTCGCTTTCGATGCCCACGGCGAAATCGTGCCGAAACGCGGGATTACGAGGAATTCTTCATGCGTGCCCTTGGCCGGCAACTCGCGCGCCGGATCGCCGTAGTGCAGCAGTTCCGTGATTCGGGTCGTCGTTTCAGTGGAAAGAGGCTCGGCGCTATTGACGAAGTGGACGAAACGTCCGCTGATTTCGCTGATGTTCGAGTCGATGGCTTGCAGCGTTTGCAACAGGCGGGTCTGACGGAATTCGGAAAGCGCGGATGCGCCGGCTAAGCACGAGAAATGGGCCATTTGGCTAA
>Ga0302220_10000835_pt1 | contig 25076 bp, 28 predicted proteins | sample II_Palsa_E1_3_FD_194572 | JGI IMG/M metagenome (GOLD analysis project Ga0302220, IMG submission 194572) | Peat permafrost microbial communities from Stordalen Mire near Abisko, Sweden - II_Palsa_E1_3 | ecosystem: Environmental > Terrestrial > Soil > Palsa > Peat permafrost | place: Sweden...
CGCGGTGCGTTTCAGGAGTGATGCTTAGCAGACGGTGATCGGGCATCGGCGGCGTTGGGTTCAAGGCTCACGAGTTCGTGCGGTGCCGTTATTGTTTATCAAAATGACGGGTTTGGGGGTGAATGTGGCGGACATGCCGCACTTGGCGGATAAATGCCACATTCGCGGATGGCCCTAAAGCCGGTTGTACTCGGGGCATAACGACGGGTCGAGCCGTTGTACTCGAATCTACCGCCAACGGTCGCACCTGTCCCAGGATCAGCAGTTCCCCGATTAAAACCCGCCAAAAATCCGGAGGTTGGGTTCGAAGAAGGTCTGAACGGGAATGGCGGCACGCGGGGTGACGCTCGACTGTGGGGACGGATGCACTGGCGACCGCTGCCTACTGGCACCCTGGGCGTGATGATCAGTTTTCTGCGTGGCCGGGCAGTAGAATCGCGCCGATACCGGGAGCATCGACGGAAGGTGAAAGCGCAATCGAAAGCGGCTCAACTACACCTGCGGAACCGCTTTCGATGCTTATACGGTAATCTGCGCAGATTACTGCGCCATCGCGCCCGAAGCCGGATGCCCCATGCCCATTGCGTCGTTCTTTTTCATCTTGTCGTCCTTCTTCATTGCATCCTTCTTCATAGAATCTTTCGACATGGCATCCTTGGACATGGTGTCCTTCGCCATCGAGTCGTGGGCCATTGCGTCACTTGCCTGGGCGAATGCCATGGAGCCGCTCAGGGCCAACGTTGCTGCGAGTGCTGCAGTGATGAAAAGTTTCATATCAACCTCTTGCTGGAGTGAAAGTTTCCGGTCGTGCCGGGGTGAATCGAAGTACCTGACGCCGCGATATTTCTCCGTCATTCGTGACGTCAGGAACCTCCGAACCAGTTGTAGCCCTGATCGACCCAATAGCCGCCAGGGAATTTATTCGTGACGAAAATCTCCATGATGTGCTTCGGATTTTTATAGCCCAATTTCGTAGGCATCCTTAGTTTCATCGGATAACCATATTTTGGCGGCAATTGCTGGCCGTCGAAGGTGAACGCCAGCAGCGTCTGCGAATGCAAGGCAGTCGGCATGTCGATGCTTTCGTAGTAATCGTCCGCGCACTTGAAACCAACATATTTCGCCGTTGTGTCCGCCCCCACCTGCTTCAGGAACTCCGAGAACGGCGTGCCACCCCAGCGTCCGATCGCACTCCACCCTTCCACGCAGATATGGCGCGTGATCTGCTCGGCTTTCGGCAACGCGTAAAGCTCAGGCAAGGTCCACGTTTTCGTGTTCTGCACCAGCCCGCTTACTTTCAGGCGAAAGTCGGAACCATTCACGACAGGAGCGTCGTCAATGCCGTAGAACGCGTTGAATGGAAACGGCCGCGTGATCTGCGCTTCCGTGTAAGTCGGCGCGAGACGATTCGGATCGAAGAGCCAGCCTTGCACGGTGTCGTTCAGGCGAGAGACACGGCTAAGGAAGGTCTCAACGGATTTGTCGTCTGAGATACTGCAACCGGCCAGCATCGCGAGACCGCCGAGCGTCACAATGCGTTTGCCGAAGAGGCGGCGCGACGGCATGTCGAGTTCACGCCGAACGTCGATAATCAGCGACTCGCGGTCTACGCTCACGCGATTTGGCTTCATAGGTACCATGATCGAGATTCCTCGCGTCCTTAAAATTATCTTTTAGCCGGCGGGTGCGCGCAGCTGAATTAGTGGCTGGCTAAGTCGCCGAATTAGTGGCTAACTTAGCGACCGCGAATCATCGTAAGCAGTGAGCGCGGTACCAGTGAAACCATCACCAGATGCACGACAACGAATGCCGCCAGCAACGACATGGCCGAGAAGTGCACCACACGCGCAAAGTCATAACCGCCCATCAGTTCGCGCAGCAGCGGAAACTGCACCGACTTCCAGATTGCGAGTCCAGACAGGACAAGCACCGCAATATCGACCATCACGAACAGGTACGCGAACTTCTGCACTGCGTTGTACTTGCTCGGGTCGGCATGCGATAAATGCCCCTTGAGCGCCTCGCCCAGGTCATGCAAAATTGCACGCGGCCACAGCGGAAAAAACTTGCCCTTGATGCGCCCCGTGACAATGTTCATCGCGAGATAAAAGAGGCCGTTGAAGAACAGCAGCCACATTGCCGCGAAGTGCCATTGCAGCGCGCCGCCAAGCCAACCGCCCAGCGTGATACCCGGCGGAATCATAAAACCCTTGAACACCGGTGATGCATCGTAGATGCGCCATCCCGACAGCATCATCAGGATCACGGCAAGTGCGTTGAGCCAGTGCGTGATGCGTACCCATGCAGGCTGGAGGGTCCGCAAGGGAGTGCTTACGCGGCTCGCTTCATGTGTTGCGTTCATCCGGGCCTCCATGACTCGCTTCTGTGGGCGGCGCACAAACCGCCGCCAAAAACATGTTGTGCAACTCGCCTTGTGGATCCGCTCCTTTATCGTCTCCACGAAACCTTCGGAAGCTGATCGTTCGTTGTTAGTTAATTCGCTTCGATTGCCTGGCGGGTTACATCGCCCAACGAAATTTTTTAAGCACGCGAAAGCGGTCATGCAATGCGCATATGTGAGTGAGTTCGTTGGGGAAGGCGGATGGGTTACAGCGAGATGTTTTTTTACTACAGACGCTCAGGCGCAGCGAACAAGCGACCCTTGGGAAAGGTCAGCGGGATGATGAATCGCTATGCCAGGTCGGCGGTTCAGTTATCCGGCAAAAGTCCGGCCATCGAGCGACGCGAGTACCGGTCGCAAGAGTCCCTCCAGCAACGCCGGTTCCGGCCGGGCACGTGCCAGCACTCGAATGCCGAGCAGGACCGCCAGCAAAAGGCGCGCGAAGTCTTCAGCAGGCTGCGCGGATGAGATCTCGCCGGTTTGCTGACCTGCGGCCACGCATCGGCCGAAATAGGCCTCAAGCTTTACTAGCACGCCGGCCACGACCCGCTGGAACTCTGGATCATGCGGGGCCATTTCCAGCGCCGAGTTCACCAGCATGCACCCTTTGCGATCCTTGTCACTCAGCGAGCGGTGGACGATCTCATCGAAGAACGCCTTGATCGATTGAAGCGGCGACTGCGTCCCTTCGAAACGCCGGACACGGTCGTCCACGCTTCGCGACACATAGTGAGCCAGCGCCTGTCCATAGAGCGAGTGTTTGTCACCAAACGCGTTATAGAGGCTCGCGCCCGTGATACCCATGCTGTCCGCGAGTTCGCGAACCGAGGTGGCTTCGTAGCCCCGGTTCCAGAAACACAGGACCGCGGCGTCGAGCACTGCGGCTTCGTCGAACTCTCTTGGCCGTGGCATCCAGTCCATTACTCCATTGAACGAGGCGATATTGCCATTCCGTTTTCGTTACGATATTCTAAATCGATTGATCTAAAACATAAATCACAACACGTCTTGCAGTAAACACAGCCGCTGCGCGAGTCTTACAGATGCATTTCGAAGCTGAACGTCGGCGTGTCCAAATGGCCGCACCGTTCTCGCCATGTCCGTAACGGTCGAGACTTTCTGCGCATGACGGCATGGCGAGGACGCTGCCGTGCGCTCCTGGCGAGCCGCAGCGGCCCATCTCAACACCCAAGGACAACATGATCCGTTTTTACTTTCACCCGACGCCGAATCCCGCCAAGGTCGCGCTCTTTCTCGAAGAGGCGGGGCTCGAGTACGAAGTGTTTCCCGTCGACACCAGCAAGGGCGAGCAACATCTGCCGGCATTCAGGAGTATCAATCCGAACGGCAAGGTCCCGGCCATCATCGATACGGACGGCCCCGGCGGAGCCGAAGCAAGGGTATTCGACTCCAGCGCCATCCTGCTCTACCTCGCCGACAAGACGCAGCGTTTCGCGGGTAAGCCCTCGGACCGTCCCGAATTGCTCTCATGGCTGTTCTTTATCAGCTCCGGACTCGGCCCCTTCTCCGGCCAGGCGGTGCACTTCCAGCACGCCGCGCCCGAGAAGATTCCGTATGCGATCAACCGGTACCGGCGGGAAATCGAGCGGCACTATCGCGTGCTTGACGAGCACTTGTCTGGCCGCGAGTACATCGTCGGAGACGAGTATTCGATCGTTGATATGTCCGCGTGGGGATGGCTGGAGCGCGCGTCGCGGGTGTTGGCCACCGACGCGCCGCTTGCCGCATTCCCGGATCTGCACCGTTTCTTCGACACCATCAGTGCGCGTCCCGCCGTCGCCCGGGCGCGGGCGGTGGGCCACGACCTTACTTTCAAGCGCGAGGTTGACGAAGAGACACGGCGCGCGATGTTTCCATCGAATTATCCCGAGATCACCCGTTAAGCAACGGCCCACCTGGGACCGAAGGCCTTCGCCCTCGGCGCGCGATCGACAGAAGCAAGCCGATCCGGCACAATCCGCCCGCTTTGTTGGCTGCTGCTTCGTCTGCTGCTAATACTGCGGCATAGGTGCGCGACGTTTGCATGCTTGGACCTGTCGTCCGTAGCCGCCGTAAAGCATTGGCCTGCAGTGTGCCTAAAGCCGATCCCGACATAAAATCGCGGTAATCTTCGGCGTCAGAACCTGAAGCGACGAGCCTCGCGCACGGCAGGACCCGCGTTGCCGCGTCACGAAAATACCTGCTATAGATGGCCGCCACGAACGGTGTCCATTCCCGGCGCTGGGAGCGTCGACATCCGTCGGCAAGCCCACCGCAATTTATTTGAAGCGCGCTGTAACCCGATTCCGCGATGAAGCGAATAATACAAAGTGGTTCTGTGCCTGGTGTCGAAGAACGGTTGAGGGCCCTGTTCATCCGCGGCCTGAATGGCGACGCTGTCGCCTATCGGACGTTCCTCGACGACTTGACGGGGCATCTGCGCGGCTTCTTGAGAAAGCGCATTTTTTACCTGCAGGACGACATCGAGGATGTCGTGCAGGAGATCCTGCTGGCCGTGCACAACAGCCGCCACACCTATCGCCCGGACGAACCGTTGACTGCCTGGGTGCATGGGATCGCACGCTATAAGCTGATGGATTTTTTCCGCGCAAGATCGCGGCGTGAAGCATTGAACGATCCGCTGGACGACGCGCTGGAGATTTTCGCGACCTCGGACGAAGAACCCGCCGATGCCAAACGCGATGTCGGCAAGCTGCTTGAACAATTGCCGGACCGTCATCGGCTGCCGATTGTTCACGTGAAGCTACAAGGGCTCTCCGTGACAGAAACCGCCGCGCTCACGGGAATGTCGGAGTCGGCGGTCAAAGTGGGCATTCACCGCGGACTGAAAGCGTTGGCAGCAAAGATTCGAGGCACCGCATGAAAACCGAGGACCTGATTTCGCTTCTATCGACTGGCGTTATGCCGGTCGACCCACGCGTGTCCGCGCGCCGCCTCGGGCGTGCAATCGTATTGGGTGGGCTCGGCGCGCTCGTCCTGATGGCGGTGATTTTCGGCGTACGGCCGGACATCGCCACAATCTCGCGCACGCCGATCTTCTGGGCCAAATTCGCGTTCCCGACAACGCTTGCGGCAACCGCATTGTTCCTTGTAGTGAGGCTGTCGCGACCCGGGACGACCATCGGCAAGTTCTGGGCAATGCCTGCGGTGCCCGTGCTCGTTGTGTGGAGCGCGGCCGTGGCGGTCTTGTGTCTCGCCTCACCCGACGCACGCATGCCGCTTGTCATGGGCTACACGTGGCGTACCTGCCCATTCAATATCCTGTTGTTGTCGGTGCCGGCGTTCGTCGCCGTATTCTGGGCAATCCGCGGACTCGCGCCAACCCGGCTCAGGCTCGCTGGCGGGGCGGGCGGCATGCTCGCGGGAACCCTCGCGACGATGGCCTATTGCTTCCACTGCCCCGAGATGAGCGTCGCGTTCTGGGCCGTCTGGTACCTGCTCGGCATGACGCTTGCCACGCTGATTGGCGCATTGCTTGGGCCGCGTTTCTTGCGCTGGTAAGTGAGGCTGAGAATAAGAATTAACGTGCGGGCGTAACCCGGCCACTCCTCGAAACGAATAGAAATCATGCGCTAGCGCATGACGCTGCTTAACTGCTGGCAGCGCTGTCGTTTCTTATAGCGGAGTGGTCATGAAAACCAGCGAGTTCGTATCGATGCTTGCAACAGGCATCGTCCCGACCCATCCGCATGTCATCGCGCGACGTTTCACAACGGCACTGTTCTTCGGATTGACCGGCGCTACCTGCATGGTGGTCGCCATCTACGGCGTGCGTGGCGACATGCCGCAAATGCTGATCACCCCCCTCTTCTGGTTGAAGGTTGCGTTTCCTCTCGCGATCGTAGGCGCATCGCTTTTCGTCGCGATGCGGCTGTCACGACCAGGCGCGGACACGGCAATGGCCTGGGTCTCGCTCGCCATTCCACTCGTGCTCGTCTGGCTGACGGCGCTGGTCGTGATTATTGCCGCTCCGCCCACGCTGCGGCTTCAGCTTGTACTTGGGAAGACCTGGCAAGTCTGCACGGTGAATATCGTGATCTTGTCAGCACCCACGTTTGTCGCCGTGTTCTGGGCCATGAAAGGGCTGGCACCGACCCGGCCGGTCATCGCGGGCGCGGCAGCCGGCCTGCTAAGCGGCGCGCAGGCGGTGCTGGTCTACACGCTCTACTGCGTGGAGATGACCGTGCCGTTCTGGGGCGTGTGGTATGTGCTGGGCATGGCGGTCCCGACGGTGCTCGGTGGTTTGCTTGGGCCTAGGGTGCTTCGATGGTGAACCGCAAAACGAGGGCCTCATGGACGCAATTCAGGCCGTCGCTTCAACGGCGACGCGTCCCCGTATCCAGCCGATCAACCCGCACTGGCGGCACGAACCACGCAAGACAAAGTCCCGCTATCGCCGCTGCAGCAGCCAGCCCAAGTCCCACGTGTATCGATTCGATCAACGCACCGCGGGCTGACTGCATCATCGCGTCGCCTGCATGACCCGCCATGATCAGCCGACCGATCAGCGCCGCCTGTTCCGCGCGATCGATCAGTAACTCCGGGCTTGCGAACGACTTGAACCACTGCGTCGCCTGATACGTATCGAGCGACCGATGCACGCCACTCGTATAGAGGCGGCCGAGCAACGCGCCCGTCATAGCCGTGCCAAGCATGCCGCCGAACATCCGCAGCGATTGAAGCAGCGCCGTCGCGGCACCAAGATGGTCGCGAGCTACGAGTTGCTGCGAAAAGAGCGTGAGGTTCGACGCGACCAGACCCAGCCCGACACCGCTGAAGCCCATGCAAGCCATCCACACAAAATGAGGCACGGTGCCCGTGATCGCGACAAGACAAAGCGCGGCGCACGCGAACAGCGCAAAGCCGATATACATCACACCGTTCGCATGCCTGATGCGCGTGACGATCCTGTTGTTCACCACACTGCCCACGGTCGTACCCAGCAGCAGCGGCGTGATCAGCATGCCCGAGTCATGCGGCGACATCGCAAAGCCGCCTTGAAACAGCAAGGGCACGTAGAAGACCAGCGAGAAGAGCGAGAAACCGCCGAGTACGGACATCGCGAATAGCGCCGCCAACTTTCGGTCCAGCAGCATGTCGACGGGAACGATCGGGTAAGTCATGCGCTTTTCCCAGAGCAGCAGCACCGCTGCGCCGGCTATGGTGAGGAACGCGAGCACACAGGTCACGGGCGTGATGCCGTCATTCGGAACCCATTCGATCAGCAGTTGCAGCACGCCAAATGTTGACGCAAGTACCAGCGCTCCGACCCAATCCAGCTTCACCGGCGCGGCTGAACGCGGCCGCCGGAGGTGCGGCAGGAAAGCGCGCACGAACAACAACGAGACGATGCCCACCGGCAGATTGACAAAAAACACGAGCCGCCATCCGCCGTACTGGGTCAGCACGCCCCCTAGCGTCGGGCCCACGATATTCGCCAATGCAAACGCCGAACTGACAAACATCAGCCAGCGCAGGCGAAGCTTCGGATCGGGAAAAAGATCAGCGACAGTGGCGAACATCGTGCCCACCAGGATGCCGCCGCCGATCCCTTGCAAGCCTCGCGCGATCACGAGGAAGAGCATATTGGCAGCCATGCCGCACATGACCGACGCGATGGTGAAGAGAATGATCGCCGCCATTAGAAACGGCTTGCGGCCGAACAAGTCGCCTAAGCGCCCGAAGATCGGGATCGTGATGACCGACGTCAGCATGTACGACGTCGCTACCCACGCATACAGATCGAAGCCCTTGAGATCAGCCACGATACGCGGCAGCGCTGTCCCGACAATCGTCTGATCGAGGGCGACCAGCATCGCTACAAACGATACCCCAAGCATCGCCAGCACCGACTCGCGGAACGGCAGCAACTGCCCGGCTTCAATAGGTACGGCGATGTCCGGGGTCATGGCGTTCTCCTGATGCTGTCGGGAACTGCGGCTGGTGGGTAGCTTGGTGCCTGCGCCTGCGCCTGCGCCTGCGCCTGCGCCTGCGCCTGCGCCTGCGCCTGCGCTGTGTCAGCGTGCCTGACGGGGTGCGCGTGCGCAAGTTAAGTCATGACGCGATTGATAGTGAGTGGTCACGTTGGTAGTTCGGCGCAGCTTCCGATGCGGTTACACGCGTGAGCCGAGACTCAAGAGCATCTTCCGTGCGCTGGCCCGACACGCTTGGCGCTTGGTTTATCCCAGATGACTCTCCTCACCGCAGTGTTATATGCGTTCCATACGCGTTTGCGGATGCCTCATGGCAATTTCACGCTAGCTGTAACCGGTTTTTACGGATCGCCGAAATAACTATCAGGCTACGCGACTTCTTGATCAGGCATTCCCCAGCCTGACTTGGATCCACAGATGTTCGACACCCCTGTCGATGACGCTCCGTGACCACGGGCATTGCCAGGCCACTTCCCGGTCAACAGCACCGTTCCCATTACCTTCGGAGTCCGTCATGCGTGCTTCATCGATTCTGTCCCTTGCCGCGCTGCTCGTTTCCTTCTCCGCCGCCACTGCCAGCGCCGCCTCCACTAACGCATGCAGCGCATCGAGCCCCGAGCATCGCGCCGCACTCGTCGAACTCTATACAAGCGAGGGCTGCAACAGTTGCCCGCCTGCCGATAACTGGTTGAGCGAACTTGACCATGCCCGCAAGACCAGCACCATCGTGCCGCTGGCACTGCATGTGGACTACTGGGATAGCTGGGCGTGGAAGGATCGGTTTGCGCAAGCTGCGTTCACCACGCGACAGCAACAACTGACCTACACGGGGGGCGGGCACGTGGTGTACACGCCGGAGATTTTCGTAGGCGGTCGCGAGTTGCGCAGTTGGTCGAGCGACGCGAGCTTCGAGTCCCGCATTCAGCAGTTGAATAGCGAAGCCCCACTCGCCGATATCCACATTGACGGTCATCCTTCCGCGCCCGGACATGTCGCCTTCGACGCTGCATTCACCGCTCGCAAGAACCTTCCCGACGACGCTGTAGCGTACGCCGCCGTGTATGAGAACCAGCTCGTCAGTGCGGTGAAAGGCGGCGAGAACAGTGGCGTCACGCTGCATCATGACCGCGTGGTGCGTCGCTGGATCGGGCCGGTCCGGATAGTCGACGGACACGCATTGATCACCGGCGATTACGTGTCGGCGGATGGACATGACGGCGTGGTGGCGTTCGTCGAGCGCGGAGCGACGGGGGAAGTGCTGCAAGTGGCAGAACTGCCCTCGTGCGGCAGCTAACGATCCACCACGAATGCCAATAGCGACCCAATAGGCGACCCTGGCCGCGGTTTATTCCGCGTTTTGAGCGTCGTGATCCCACGCAGGAAAGGGGTCCGCGAATCGCTGCCACGCTTGCGGACCTTGCGCCATTTCCACGTCGTTGAGCAGGCACGCATCGAGGCGCGCGCGTAAGGTCATCTCGTCCATATCAATGCCGATCAACACCAACTCCTGCCGCGCGTCGCCGACCTGAGGATCCCAGTCGCCATCAATCGATTTCAGCAATTCGGCATCTTCCGGCCAGTAGGCTTTCGGTACGGCTGCCCACCACAGCCCCATCCCGCCGTGCCGGCATACCCCGCCCGCCTGCGACCACGACCCTACGTAGGTTGGCCGGCTGGCGAGCCAGAAGAATCCTTTGGAGCGCACCACGCCCGGCCAGTTGCTCGTGATCAGTTGCCAGAAACGCTCGGGATGAAACGGCCGGCGCGCGCGATAAACGAAATGCGTGATGCCGTATTCCTCGGTCTCGGGCGTGTGCTCGCCACGCAATTCCTTGAGCCAGCCGGGCGCTTTGGACGCTTCATCGAAGTCAAACAGACGGGTATCGAGCACCTTGTCCAGCCTGAGCTTGCCAAACTCCGCGGTCTCGATCCGTGCCCGGGGATTCAGCCCCTTCAGGATTGTCATCAGGCGTCTGCGGTCGGCGTCGCCGACCAGGTCCACCTTGTTCAAAACGATCACATCGCAGAATTCCACCTGCTCGACCAGCAGGTCGACGACAGTGCGCGTATCTTCCTCGCCCATCGATTCGCCCCGCGTTTGCAGGCTGTCCGCCGAGCTATAGTCCTTGAGGAAATTGAATGCGTCCACCACCGTTACCATGGTGTCCAGACGCGCGACATCGGACAGGCTTTGGCCTTGCTCGTCGGCGAACGTAAAGGTTTCGGCCACCGGCAGCGGCTCCGAAACCCCGGTCGATTCAATCACTAGATAGTCAAAGCGCCCTTCCTTCGCAAGCCGCTTCACCTCGAGTAAAAGGTCTTCGCGCAGCGTGCAGCAAATGCAGCCGTTGCTCATCTCGACCAGCTTTTCGTCCGTGCGCGCCAGTTCAGCGCCGCCATCGCGAACCAGCGCAGCGTCGATATTGACCTCGCTCATGTCGTTGACGATCACCGCCACTCGCCTGCCCTCTCGATTGTTCAGGATGTGGTTGAGCAACGTGGTCTTTCCTGCGCCCAGGAAGCCCGACAAAACAGTTACCGGCAGCTTGTCCATTATTTCCTTCCAAAAAGTCCTCGCATAATTGGTTTTGAATGTTATAACATTGCATTTGCAACGTGCAAAACTTTTTATCCCTCTGGCGTTCCGCGGCCCCACCTCGGCCGCGCTACTTGATATGCCCGCAACCGGCGCCTGCCTGCTATCGATTAGGACTACGTTCTTTACTAATTAAAGTCAATCCTCGGGGACCGTACGACGTCACCAGGCGGCGCGCATCCAACACAACCCATTCAGAAAAATAATCGATGAAAAATCGTACGCTCATCGCCCACGCGGCCTTATTGCTGTTCGCTCAGATCGCCACCTGGGAGGCTTATGCCGCAGGTTCGGACGGCGCCGTATCAGGCTCCGTCATCGATGGTTCCGGCAAGCCCGTCGCCCATGCCAGCGTCGCCTTGCAAGACGCCAGCGGTGCGTCCGTCGGCGCCACGAGCACAGACACCGCGGGACATTTCACGGTCGGTCATGTCGCGCCGGGAACCTATGCAGTCGTCGTAGCGGCGCCGGGCTACGCCAGCGGCAGCAGCATCGCAACGGCGAGCGGCGGCACGCAGACGTCCGTGTCGGTGGCACTGAACAAAAGCGACGCGATTGACGTGCAGGTCAATGCGAAGCGACTCGATCGCGCGCGCAACGGCCTGCTGCCTGAAACGGGCAGCAGCGTGTATCGCTTCAGCCAGGCAGATATCGATACCCTTCCCGCCGGCCAGGACACGCCGCTCAATCAGGTGTTGCTGCAAGCGCCCGGCGTGGCGAGCGACTCGTATGGTCAGTTGCACGTACGCGGGGACCACGCGAACCTGCAATACCGTATCAACGGCATCATCATTCCAGAGCCGATCAGCGGATTCGGCCAGTCGCTGGATACGCGCGTTATCGATCAACTCAACCTGTTGACCGGCGCGTTGCCTGCTCAATACGGCGACCGCACCGCAGGTATCGTCGATATTCATACGAAGAACGGCGACCAGGGTAACGGCGGTTCCGTCGATGTCTTCGGCGGCAGTCACCAGACCATCAAGACCAGCGCCGACGTCTTCGGCAGCCAGGGACCGTTCAGCTACTATTTCAGCGGCTCGCTGGGCGAGAACAATCTGGGCATCGAAAATCCGACATCGAGCGCCAGCCCGCTTCACGATCACACCCGCCAGGGCGATGCGTTTGGCTTGATGTCCTACATCATCAATCCGCTCACGCGCGTGAGCCTGATGTTCGGCACGACCAGCAACCAGTTTCAGATTCCCAATACACCCGGCTTGCCGACCGCTTTCACCTTGAACGGCAACACCACGTTCGATTCAAGCACCCTCAACGAAACACAATCCGAACTCAACCAGTTCGCGGTCGTCGCGCTGCAAGGGACCAACGGCGGCGCGCTGGACTATCAGGTCGCGCTTTTTACACGCTACTCGCGCACGCAATTCAATCCTGACCCGGTGGGCGACCTGCTGTTCAACGGCGTGGCGGCAAGCGATTTCCACAGCGACAGCGCCAACGGTGTGCAAGCGGATACGACCTACCGGCTCAACGAAAAACACACGCTTCGCGCGGGCATTTCGTTCCAGCAGGAGCATGCGATCTTCAACAACAACTTAAGCGTTTTTCCCGCCGATGCCGACGGCAACCAGCTCTCCGATCAGCCCTTCAACGTGCCTGACTCGAGCAGCAAGACGGGGTATCTTTATAGCGCGTACGTTCAGGACGAGTGGAAACTGACCGATAAACTCACGATCAACTACGGTCTGCGCTACGACAAGATGGACGAGTACGTCAGCGCGAGTCAGCTAAGTCCGCGTGTGGGTCTCGTTTATGCATTGACGCCTTCAACAACGGTTCACGCCGGATATTCCCGTTACTTCACGCCGCCTGCGTTCGAGCTTGTTTCGGGCGAAGATATTGCGCACTTCGTGGGCACCACCGCCCAGACATCGAACCAGAACGATCCGGTGCAACCAGAACGCAGCCATTATTTCGATCTCGGTATCACGCAGCGGTTGAGTTCGACTATCACGGTAGGCGTCGACGCGTACTACAAGAAATCGACGAACCTGCTTGACGAGGGCCAGTTCGGCACCGCGTTGATTTTCACGCCGTTCAACTATCAATATGGCCATGTCTATGGTGTCGAATTAACCAGCAACTATAAACAGGGCAATGTGTCGGCCTACATGAACGTCGCGTTCAGCCGCGCACAGGGAAAGGACATCGACTCGGCGCAATTCAATTTCGATGCCGCCGAACTCGCTTACATCAGCAATCACTGGGTCTACCTCGATCACGACCAGCGCGTGACTGCCTCGTTCGGCGGCGCGTACCAGTTGGGCAAGACCACTTTCACCTTCGACGGCATTGTGGGCAGCGGATTGCGCAGCGGCTTCGCGAACACCGACCACCTGCCTTTCTACACGCAGGCGAATCTGGGCGTGATCCATCACTTCAATTTCAACGAACCGCTGATCGGCAAGTTCGACGCGCGCCTGCTGCTCATCAACGCGTTCAACCGCGTCTACGAGCTGCGCGATGGATCAGGCATTGGCGTGGGTGCACCGCAGTATGGCCCGCACATTGCCATGTACGCAGGCGTCACGAAGAATTTTTAATCAATCGGATAACTTAACGAAAAGGCTTCGATCATGCAGGATTGGGCAGGTATGACTGCCGCAGCGCGAGTAGGTGGCTGGGTGGTGTACCCGCTCACGCTGCTCGCCGTGCTGGCGATCGCTATCGTAATCGATCGCGCGTACGTGTTCGTGCGATTTGCAAGCCAACCCGGAACCGGCACCAATGCACTGCCGGCACAGAATGCGTTCAGCCGCCTTTATGCAGCGGTGACAGCGCCAGCCGGAACACCACTATGGCTGGTCGAAGAACGTGCTCAATCGGTCGCAACGAGGATCGAACGGGACATGAGCCGCGGCTTCTGGGTGTTGGAGACTATCGTGACGGCTGCGCCCTTGCTCGGGCTGCTGGGGACCATTGTCGGAATGATGCATTCGTTCCAGCTATTCGGTGGCAACAGCCTGGTTAATACTGGCGGTGTCACCGGTGGCGTGGCGCAATCGCTGGTGGCGACAGCTATTGGATTGGTCGTCGCGTTGTTCGCGCTTTTCGCCTTCAATTATTTCTCGCGACGCCTTGAACGTCTGATCGATGACCTCGAAGTGCACGCCAACGAGCGCCTCAGCGAGATTCGGCTCAAGGCCGAAAGCGCCGGACCGATGGCCGGAGACACGCGATGAAGTTCCGGCGCTCGCGGGCATCGAAGCGTGGGCGCATCGAGATCATTCCGATGATCGACGTGATGTTCTTTCTGCTCGCGACCTTCATGCTGGCATCGCTGGCCATGCAACGTCTGGATGCCGTCAAGGTCGATTTGCCGTCCGGACAGGCACAGCGGATGTCCGAAGATCAGCCTTTGACACTGGCGATCGATCGATCGAACACGGTCTTTCTAAATCGTCAGCCCGTTCGCCTGGATGAGGTGGAAGCCCGCGTCCGGCGGCTTCTCAAACCGGACCGGAACGTGATCATCGCCGCGGACGACGCCGCGGCGCAAGGAGCCGTCGTTCAGGCCATGCTCGCCGCACGTCGCGCGGGTGCGGAGCATTTCCTGATTGCCATACATCGTGAGTAGGGAGAAAGGGAGCCGGGCAGGTTTGATGGGTGCGCCACGAATCAGATTTAGCGTGGCCCTTCTGATTGCGTTTGTGCTTTGGGCCGTTCTGCTGACCCAGTTCGTGGACCCGCTCTTACGGCCTCTGCCGAGTGCCGTCCCGGTGCAAGCGACTGTGGAAATGCGTCTTGTCGAATTGGCCACGCCCCCCGCGAATGCGCGTGCTGCTGCCCCTTGGGCACCCCCTGCGGCAGTCACGCCGCAACTGCACGCCCGACGAGATCCAACGCCGGCCCGAGTGGCGAAACCGCATGAAATCCAGCATCCAACCCCGAACCGCGTAGTTGCGAAAACGGACCAACCGGCACCGCCAGCGTCGCCGGAGGCGAGCCCCGCAGCAACATCCACAGCCGCTGTGACAACGTCGTCTTCTACGTCAACAAGCAATACTGAGGCCCCTTCAGCGCGCTCCGACGCACGCGTCATCAGTCAGCCGATGCCTTCTCTCCCCGACGATCTTCGCGAGGACGCCTATCAGGCGATCGCCGTCGCGCGTTTCGATATTCACGCGGATGGGACGATTGAAGTAGAACTTTCGAAGCCGACGCAAAACCCTCGCCTGAATGCTTTACTACTTGAAACGCTGAGCAAATGGCGATTTTTCCCCGCGATGCAAGGTGGACATCCCGTGGAGAGTCATCAGGACGTGCGCGTGCATTTCAACGTGAGTTAATCCCCTGTCCTTGGCGCGAGCAGCGAAGGCAATGCTCTTTCTCGCGTTTTATCCTGGCGACGGCACTCTAGATGGGTAAGCGGCCCATCACGCTCCAGCGGTTGACGCCCATACTTTTAACTCACGTGGACCTGGACGATCGCTTCAATCGACCACCCTGACCTTCCCCGAAGCGAGATCGTAGATCGCTCCGATCACTTGCACCTTGCCCGCCCTCACATACTCTCCGATCAGCGGCTTCGAGACCCTCAACCGGTTGACGTTCAGCCGCACATTTTCGATCGTGGCGTCCGCCACCAGATCGCCATGTCCATGCGTCTTGGCGATCTCGACGGCCGGCGTGATCGCCCTGACCAGTTCGGGCAAATGCCCCGGCAAGACGGCACCTTCACGGATCACCTTGACTGCGGCGGAGACCGCGCCGCAATGTGTATGTCCAAGCACCACGATCAACGGTACACCCAGGAACTTCACCCCGTATTCCAGGCTGGCGAGTCCATCGTCGTTGACGAAATTACCCGCGACCCTTACGACGAAAAGATCGCCCGGACCTTGATCGAACGCCAACTCAGGTGAAACCCTTGAATCCGCGCAACCGAGAATCGCCGCAATGGGATATTGCGCCGTCACTCGTGCCGCCCGGCCAGCGGAATAGTCCTTGTTTGCAGGGACATTATCAACATATCGCTCGTTGCCCTGCAGCAGGCGTGCAAGTGCATCCGAGGGTGCAATCGCGTTGGGACCAGGCCCCGCTGAAGGTTGATCGGCGCGTGCATCATGCAACGAAAATGCAGCAAGGACCGCGGATGCCGCGCCGGCAAAAAGAGCGCGCCGGCGCGACAAGGAACACATCGAATGAACGCACATGGAAAACTCCTCCAGAGGAATAAACGCCACACCCATCACAGGACGCAGATGCGCGTCCGACGCTCCTGGACAGTGCGTCAACCGCGCGCGGGAGAACGTGTTTTTCGCCCGGTTACACGATAGTCGTCGCTGCGCCAATCACGATTGCTGAGCCCAAAACTTCGACTAGCTCAGCGCATGCCGGCGACCGGCACCACGGCGACGGGTTGTGCGTAGCTTACGTTCGCCACAGGCACGGCAGCGTAGCCGCCCTGCACTGGCACATAAACCACTGGCTTCGGCGCCGGCATGCGGACCGCAACAACAGGAGCCGCGGGCACCACCGCGACGTACCTCCGCTGAACCGGGACGCTGTAGTAAACAGGCCGCGGCGGCGGTACATAAACCACAGCCGGTCCGGCGTATACAACGAATGTCCGTGCTTCAGCGCCGGCGCAGAGCATGAAACCAAGAGCAGTGGCGGCGGATGCACTGATAAGACGAATATTCATGTGAATTCCCTTCAATTCGATCGGCAGGTCTCGTCTTCGCTTTGGAAGCCGTTCCGCCGGGCAATTCGCATTGCTTCAGAGCCTTGCGAATCTGTTGAAGCGCTCGTAGCGCCGACCACCGAAAGATACGCAAACCGCGGTTGAAAACCACGTCAAAACATATTTCATTCGATGTCACGGTCATCCGTGCTCACACGTCAGGGCACGCAATTTTTGTAGGGAGTAGATGCTTAGTTATCGGCACGATGCATGACATGTGGTGACATGATTCGTAGCCGGTTTGTCATTCATTTTCGGGTGCTGGCCGATAAGCTTCGGTCTGCCATTGGTCTTGGCCGCTCCTGACGGCCAAACGCAAACACCCGCAACCAATGGCAAACGAACCCTTCATTCACTGGAAGTCACTGGAGAACCCCATGAAAAACACGCTTACCATCCTTGTCCTGTCCATCGCCGCCTCCTTCGCCAGCACAGGCGCCATGGCGCAAACCGCGCCGCAAGCCACGGTCAGCCCGCAACGCATGGAGCGTGCGATGCAGCAACTGCAGGCGCGCTTTGCTGCCGCCAACACCACGCACGACGGCAAGCTGACCCAGGCGCAAGCAGCGCAAGGCATGCCGATGGTCGCGCAGAACTTCGACCAGATCGACACGCAAAAAGCTGGCTACATCACGCTGCCGCAAATCGAGCAATTCATGCAGCAGCGCGCGACATCGCACTGACGGTGACGCGACAGCAGTGGAAGCTTTTTGTTCTGTGCGTACTGGACTATTGTCTTTGAATTGAGGTCCGCGTTGTCCTCTTCTCGCAGCCAGCGCGGCGCTCATTGTGCCGCTCGCCGGTTGCGTGACAGTCGGCCCTGCTTCAACTAGCTGGCCACGCGCGTGGAGAACCCGCAGTTTGAAAACCTGCCGTCCCAAGCACTGCTACAGCGGCTTGCCGAACGTCACGAAGCACATCCGTCCGACGCATCGAAGGAGGCATGAATGGAGAGTCAGCCGAAGATCATCGTTCTCGACGACGAAGCCGAGTTGCGCAACATGCTGCAGCGTTTCCTGAGCAGTCACGGGTTCGAAGTCCGCGTGGTCGCCGACAGCAAGCGACTTGATCGCTATCTGCAGCGCGAGCCTTTCGATCTGCTGATTCTCGACCTGATGATGGATCAGGAGGATGGGCTATCGGTGTGCCGGCGCTTGCGTGCCGAAGGCCAGACACTGCCCATTCTCATCCTCACCGCCAAGGGCGATCCCGTCGACAAGGTCATTGGTCTCGAAACCGGCGCCGACGACTACCTCGCCAAACCGTTCCTGCCGCGTGAACTCGTCGCACGCGTTCGCGCGCTGCTCAGACGCCAGAAGATCGCTGCGGGCGAACCTGTACTCAGGTCGCAGACCGTGCGTTTCGGCGACTATTGCCTCGATCTCGGTAAACAGCGCCTCTACAGGTGCGGCGAGTTGTTCGAGATTCATTCGACCCAGATGCTGCTATTGAATGCTCTGGGTGCTTCACCGAACCGGCCCGTTAGCCGTGACAATCTGATCGCCCGCTCACGCGGACGCGACCACGATGCGCTTGATCGCAGTATCGACGTGCAGGTACTACGGCTGAGACAAATCGTGGAAGCCGATCCGTCGAAACCGCGCTTCGTCAAGACGGTGTGGGGCGTGGGCTACATGCTGGTCGCGGAAGTCGAACCATGAGACCTCGCATGAGCCGACGCATGAGCCCTCGCATGAGCCCTCGCATAAGCCCTCGAATGGGCTCAGTCACGCTGCCGCGCTCGTTGTTCGCACGCAATATCGCGCTGCTCGTGGCACTGGTCATTGTCAGCCAGATCAGTTCGTTAAGCGTACTAATGCACTTTGTTCAGAGACCACGGATCGAACGCGCCGCCGAGACTTTCGCGATCTACGTGCAAACGCTCGATGACCTGCTGAAGACCGTCGCGCCTGACGCACAGAGCGCACTCGCGGTTCGCTTCGAAGCCAGCCGGCAATTCCCCGCCGGCGCCGCCTCCGAACCTTCGCTGACATGGCGCAATTTTTATCGGACTTATCAGCGCGATGTTTTTATCGATACCTTACGCCAGCATTTGCCCGCGGGCATGGAGGTTCAATGGCAGACGCAAGGCGAGCAACGGCTTTGGATTCGCGCGCATCTTGGTCACGAACCTAGCTGGATCGCCCTGCCCGTTCCTGAAGCCGCTCACAACGACGGCATGCTCTCCGCTGTCGCGCTGTCGCTCGCGCTTGGCGGGCTTGCCATCGTCACCGCCTACCTGATCCAGCGCCATATCAACCGGCCCTTGCGCGATCTCGCCAACGCAGCGCACCGCTTGAGCTCCGGCGACGCGCCACAAGCACTGCGTGTCGATGGACCGACCGAGATCGCGCAAGTCAGCGTCGCATTCAACCAGATGGTCCACGCTTTGCAGGAAGCCGATGCGACCCGTTCGCTGATGCTCGCCGGTATCTCGCACGATATCCGCACGCCGTTGACGAAGCTGCGCCTGGCCGTGGCAATGACCACACCATCGGAAGAACATGATGAACTCGCGCTATCGACGGATCATTATCTCGATCAGATCGACGCCATTCTCCAGCAGTTCATGGACTATGCTGGTAGCGGCACGCGTGAAGCGGCCGAGGTCGGTGACCTGAATGCGCTGGTGACTAGCCTTGCCGCCGACTTCGCCGGTCTTGGTCACGTGTTCGAGCTGACTCTGGGCGAGCTGCAACCATTCGCGTTCCGTCCTATCAGCGTCATGCGCGTTCTGATGAACCTGATGCAGAACGCGGTGCTGTACGGCCGCGTGGGGTTGTCGGCGCGTACCTGGGAAGACGATGCCAGTCACACCGCGTACGTGGAGATCGCCGATCGTGGCAACGGCGTGAATGCTGGGGATCTCGATGCATTGAAAGCGCCGTTCAAACGCGGGCGTTCGACGGGCGCGCATCCGGGAGGGACGGGGTTGGGTCTGGCTATCGTCGAAAGGATCGCGAAGCTGCATGGCGGTGAACTTCAGCTGCTGCAGCGTGAAGGCGGCGGGTTTGCAGCTATCGTCTCCTTGACAACGAGGCCAGGGAATCAGCGCTCGCAAGAAGAACGCGGCGCGGCTCAAGAGCCCTCGCAAGTAAAACGTTGAGCGCACATTGAACACTTGTTGCGCGTACTATTTCCGTCCCAGCGCGGCTGAAATGATCGCGCTGCGCAACACTTTGCCGACAAAGACAAGACGAAGATGGAGTTGGAGATGGAGACGGCCTTGACTACCCCTCACAATCTGATCGATACAACCATTGCCCGCGAAGGCACAACCTACGTACTGGTTCACGGCGCCTGGCATGGTGGATGGTGCTGGAAGACCGTCGCCCAAATCTTGCGCGCTCATGGGCATCAGGTCTTTACCCCTACGCTCAGCGGCCTGGGCGAACGTGCACATCTGCTCTCGAAGGCTATTGATCTCAGTGTCTTCATCCAGGACGTCGTCAATGTCCTCGAGTACGAAGACCTGACCGACGTCGTCTTGGTCGGCCACAGTTTTGGCGGACTGCCGATCACCGGTGCGGCAGATCGCGCGCCCCGGCGCATCCGCCAGCTTGTCTTTCTTGACGCCGTCGTGCTCGAGCACGGACAGACGGCGTTCTCCCGGCTTGCGCCCGAGATCGTGGCAGGACGCATCGCGCAGTCGAACGAGACCAGCGGCGGCCTCTCCATACCCGTGCCGCCCGCGAGCGCGTTCGGGGTGTTCGAGCCATCCCAGGTGGCGCTGCTTGAACGCAACTGTACGCCGCATCCGCTGAAGACCTTTGTTGACCCCATGATGCTCAACGGACCCGTGGGCGGCACGATCCCGAAGGTGTACATCCAGTGTGTCGATCCGGTGTACGAGCCGTTGCAAGCCAGCCGCGACTTCGTGCGTGCTCAAGAAGACTGGGCGTGGGACGAAGTAGAAACCGGACACGACGCAATGATCAGCGCGCCCGAAGCGCTTGCTGCCAAATTGCTCCGGTACGCGTCGTAGTCAGGCGGATCTGGCTATCGCCGCACGAATTGCGCGGCAGTGCCGCACAAGCTCAGGCTGCGTCAAAACGAACTGCTTGAGCGGCGTGTCTATATCGTAGAAAAAGATGTTCGCCACGAAGCCATAAACGCTGGCGTCGATACCTGCCGGCTGCGCGCCGAACAGGAATTCACTATCCCCAAGCAGATTCGATATCACCTGCAAATCGGCGATCCCTCGCGCATAGACCTCGCCGGTTTCAAAGCGACCGATGCCTTGATATCGATACCGCTCGAAGTTGTATTGTCTTGCCGCGTCGAGGCTATCTGGGGTAATGCCAGGATGTGCCGCCAGGAACGCGTCCTTGAAGACCGGCCAGAAACGCGGATCGCTCCAGCGTGAATACGACATGACCCAATACAGATCGTCGAGCGCCCGCCCGATCAAAAAGCTCAGGTCATGCTGGATGCGTGTCAGCGCATCGTCAATAGCGAGGCCGTACTGCCGCTTCAGATAAGCGATGATCGCGTCGCTGTCGCCAATCGATTCCTGGCCGTCGGTCACGTACGGAAGCTGTCCGCGAGGTGCAGATTTTGTATCGAGGATATGCCGATGCTCGAAAGGCAAACCGCAGAGCTTGAGGAATGCGAATACCTTCAGACCATACGGATTGTTGTCTTCGAGACCGTACAGTTCCGGGTATGAAAAGAGAGTGATCATGCAACGCTCCCTGAAGAGGGTGCCGCGTGGCGGGCGTGGACATAGCCGCCCTTAGTTTATTCCAGCCTGCGTGGCGAGCAAACGGAAGCGCTCATGCGGGCGGACAGGAGAAAGCGGCAAAAACCCGCGCGACGATCGCCAGCGCCTGTTGCTTCAACTCCTCCTCCGACGACCCCGCTCCATCCAGGAGCAGCGCAGCCTCGCAGATCATTGAACCGATCATTCTTGCCACCAGGTACGGGTTCTCACAATCAAGACGTCCCACCTTCCTGAGCTCCGTCACCGCGGCTATCAGCAGCCCGTATGGGTAAGCCTCGCTGATCTCACGGCAGCGGCGCTCACCGAGAACGGCGGGCGCGTCCTGGATCACCAGCCGCCGGTACGCGGGTTCCATACAACTATCGAGAAAAGCGGCCGCTCCCGCCATCACTCGCGCTTCGACGTTCGGCTCGGCCACCGCATGGGCCCGGATCTGCTGCGCTGCAGCCGCCTGCAACGACACGACCAGCGCTTCGAACAACGCTTGTTTGTCCTCGAAGTGATGATAGAAGGCGCCGCGTGTCACGCGCGCAATCTCGGCAATCTCGCCGACATTCGCTTGGGCAAAACCCTGGGTCGTGAAGATCGTACGAGCGGCCGCGAGTAACGCCGAACGGGTCTGATCGGCGTACTCCTCGCGGCGTGTCTTGATGGGCGTGGGCAGGTTCATCGTTTTAGTGTACCCGGCGTCTTTTGAATTCTCATGGTATGTTACATACACGGCGTATGTGAAATGGGACCGCACTGGGCGTGTCCCCGCAGCGCCGACATGGAGAAACTCATGACAGAAGCAATCCGCGTTGATGCCGCCGCGCGTTATGTGCCGCCTACGTCCGAGCAACTGGCCGCCGCGCGAGATATTGTTGGACGATTCGCTGAACACTGGGATCACCCGCGAGCCGACGATCTGCGCGAACTGATGCATCCCGACACTCAAAATCTGATCCCGCCGATGAAGACGCCGGGTAATCGGGAGGATGTAGTCGAGCTCTTCCGGCAGGTGCTGCAGCAGTTACCCGATTTAAGAATCGCCGTTGAGCGATGGGCGCCCACGGAGAATGCCGTGATGATCGAATGGCGAGCAAGCGCGAGCGTTGCTGGTCAACCGCTTAGCTGGACAGGGGTGGATCGCTTTTGCCTACAGGGCGACCGCATGATCGAAGGACGCGTGTATTGGGACACGCGCGAACTTGCGGAACGGATCGCGGCGACTGTGGGGCAAGCTTGAAAGGCGCATCCATCCGGCGCGCCGATACTTCGTTCGGTCATCGCCTATACCGCCCTGATTCACCAGGCCGAGTGGGCGGCAAGGCTTCATAGGTGCGTTCGAACCGTTCACGCGAAGCGGGCCAACGCTCGCCCTTTACTCCAGTGATAAGGGCATCGCCGGCGTTATATCCCACTTCGCCTTCAAGGGTTGCCAGTACTCCGGGCGCTTGTGCGATTTCAACTTCAACCGGATCACGCCGTTTGGCATAACGGTCCGTCACGGGTCGATTGCTTTGATCCATCATTGCCTTCCGCTAGGATGCCCAACACACAGGTCGTGGCATAGGCGCTTGCGACGAAGCATCGGAGGCGCCCCGCCGGATTTACGGCCAATCAACTCATAAACTTGAATTTAGTTGACCGTGTCGCGCTTGGCAACACTACCGAGCCTTTTACCAGGCGTGCTCGCCCGGTCTTGCGGTCTTGCGCGCCAATAGCTGCGCTTGCTTGTTCGTGTCTGGATCGCTGGGCGCTTTGCAAACTAGGTTAGCTGACAAGCGTTGGGCGGAACCCGGAATCTCACGCCTGATGCGTCGAACCCGTCGCAATACGGTCGGCCAAACCGGCGTCGTAACTGGAATGGACATGCACCCGCTTCTTGTCGGGGTGCGCGTACGTATATGCCTTCCTCAGCGCCAGCGACGCCTCATGAAAACCCGAAAGAATCAGCTTTTGCTTGTTCGGATAATTCGCTATATCCCCCACCGCGAAGATCCCCGGTCGCGAGCTTTCGTAGTTCGACGTATCCACGTCGACCCGGCCACCGACTATTTTTAACCCCCAGTTCGCGATCGGTCCAAGGTCGGCAACCAGACCGTACAGCACCACCAGATGATCCGCATCGATCTGCGCGGTGCCCCCAATCTGCCGGACCTCGATCGATGCCAGCTTGTTCTCGGGTGCGGCCAGCGCCGCGATGGAACCGACCATGAACTCCATTTCGTCCGCGTCCACCGCGCGCCTCATCTCATCGACACTCGATGCCACCGCGCTGAACCCATTGCGCCGATGCACCAGCACGACTCGGCGCGCAACTTGGCGCAAGGCCAGCGCCCAATCGAGCGCGGAGTCACCGCCGCCGGCGACTATCACGGTCTTATCGGCGAAATCGGCGAGATTGCGCACGCTGTAGTGGACGTGGCTGTCTTCAAGCGGTGTCGCTTCGGGCAGTGCGAGACGCTGCGGTACGAACGCACCGTTCCCGGCGGCCAGCATGATCGCGGCGGTATCGAAGACGAGGCCTTGGCCTGTCGTGACCGTCCAGCGGCCGTCTTCGCGCTGCTGAACGGTTTCGACTCGTTGACCTAAGTGAATCGGGACATTAAAGGGGCGACATTGCTCCATGAGCCGGTCGACCAGTTCGCGGGCGGTGCACGAAGGAATGGCGGGGATATCGTAGATGGGCTTGTCGGGATACAACTCGATACATTGGCCTCCGATCCGTTCGAGCGTATCGACGATCTGACACGATAAGCCGACCACCCCCGCCTCGAATGCGGCAAAGAGGCCTACGGGCCCGGCGCCGACGATCAGGACATCGGTACTTATCGGGGATGTAGGGGATGTAGGGGATGTAGGCGCTGTTGATGCGCCGACGCGTGTGTCTGATTCAGAAGTCATTCGGTATCCGTGGTGTGATGCATGCGAGCGCTGCGTCTGTTGATTCACCATACAGAACCTGCTGGTCCAGGGCAACGAAAGCACCACCAGCAGCGTGGGGACTTGCGATGGTTTTATTGCTCGTCTTGCAGACGCGCAGCGGTAAAGATGTCGCCACGGCATGACATTAGCAACGCATCGTCGGAATGATCCAGCGCGAATTTCGACGATTCAACTCACTGCTTATCCGCTCGCCGATTGCTCAGATAGCCGAAAGGCAGTCGCAAAATGTCGTTGCTGCGCGACGGGAATACCCAAGTGCGTCGGGAACGCAAGGCCCGCACGCCTTAGCCAGCGTGTACACCCCCATTTGCCATGCGCCGACATCGAACTCATCTCGAACGCTAGGATACTTCGCAATCCACAGATGACCATTCGGATCGACCACGCTGGCCTTGTGCCGGGCTCCGCCCAATCAGCCGCCAGGGCGATCAGCATCCGCAGCCATTCATCCGCTTCGCTCGCCGTGTTGTCTTCGTCGCGCTCCAGAGCCAAGCTCGGGGCCTCCGGAGGGCGAACTGGACGAAGGGACGCGCAGCGATATCGTTCTCATCGCCTAGAAACGGAGCCTTGTCGTTGCGTCGAAAACGAAGCGCCCCGGTGCGACACTTGTCGTGCACACCTAAGAGATTAAAAACGGTTTGATGCAATTCCTCTTCGGATACAACGTCGACGCTCACTGCTATCTCTTCAAACTTAAAGATTATGGCTTCAGGATCAATGGCTGGTCGGTCCGTGTACAAGATGAGCACGGAACCTTTCGGCGA
>Ga0302220_10000838_pt1 | contig 25057 bp, 30 predicted proteins | sample II_Palsa_E1_3_FD_194572 | JGI IMG/M metagenome (GOLD analysis project Ga0302220, IMG submission 194572) | Peat permafrost microbial communities from Stordalen Mire near Abisko, Sweden - II_Palsa_E1_3 | ecosystem: Environmental > Terrestrial > Soil > Palsa > Peat permafrost | place: Sweden...
GTCTCATCGCAAAACAGCGGTTGCTATCCTAGGGCACGAATCATTTTTCATCGCACGTCGTCTATAACTCTATGTACCGATGATTAGGCGGACCACTGCCAAGCGCTTCTTCAGGGTATTCGCCTTGCCCGGATGAAAACGGCCCAATGTTGAAACCTTCCCCACCACCTTTGGTATCCGCGCCTCTAAACTATTCGCGCTCTTGCTGAAACTGACGTCGCGCTCCAAAGCGTGTACCGCCGCCCGGATCCGCGAACGCTCAGCTTTCGCCAAGCCAGGTCTCTCGTTTACGGTCAGTTTAGTAACGACCATTCGACTGCCAGCGGTGGCGATCTCGTGCTTCTTGCGCTTCGGCGCGTAGCCGCGGCGCCCCATCATTGCGTAGATCGAAGCGATAGTTTCCGTCTTCCTCGTCGTTTCCATATGGGAGCGGGATGACGCAGCGACGTCGTCTACGAAACGAGAATAGACGATCCCTTTTTCGGCCAGAGTCGCGTGAAGCTTTGGCTCGTCCCGCCAAAACACTAGATTCGCTAATTGCGGGCTGGTGATCGCGCCCTGCGGCAATTCGTTATTGCGGGAAGTCAGTTGCGTAAGGCATCTTGCGACGGCGTCACTAAAACCAAAAAAATTCCGCCAAATATCAAAAACAATCGCGGTGGTCGTCGCCGGAAAGAACGTCCCGATATCCTCGGAGATGACTATCTTCGCGCCCTTATGGAGCGCTGCGTTCGTTTTGTAATCTTTCCCCTTGAGGCTCCCGGTCAGATAGTCGGGAAACGTCACTCGATCAAGAATTTCCGACTTGATCAGGCGATGAACGTCTTTGAGAGGTTTAAACGCATCGTAGGTAACCCGGATGGTGCCGTCGTCTTTCGTTATTTTCTGGGCGACTCGGTACAGTTTGCTCGCTCGCGACGCGAGGTCTAACATCGAGGCTTCGTCGGCGCGCAAAGCCATTGCCAAAGAATCTAGTCGCCCTATACGTTTGTGCTTATACGAGGGGCAGTTGATCGCTAAAGGGTTCACTGAGAAGCTCCAAAGCAGTTCTTGCCAGGTCTCCGGCAAGTTCTTTATCGATGCTGCCCAACTCCTCCCGCTCGGCAGCAAGAAAAAACAAAATTCCCATCGGAACATTGAGGCTATGGGCGATCTTCGTCAGTGTCGAAAGAGTCGGATCGCGCTTATTATTTTCCAACATCGACAAATACGAAACTGAACACTCAGCACGTTGGGCTAAATCTGTCTGAGAGACTCCCCGCCGCGTGCGGCACATCTTGATAGCTTGACCTACGTTCATTTCATTTGTCCCAGCGATATATACAAATATGTTGGGCCTGCTGCGTCTTGGCTCGTCTCATCACTTCATCAAATCGGTGAGTTTCGTCACCAGTTCGACCGTGCTGCCGATGATTTTAAGAGCTCGCATCGCGAGTTCACCGAGCGGAATATTCCGCCGTTCTGACCGAGCAAGCCTCGTGAGCTGTCCCAGTACGTCATCGAGTTCGTCCCGACTGCTAGCATCGAGTTGGCTGTGATACGTATCGCGCAGCTTTACTAGCGTTGCGATGGTTTTGATCAAAGATTTTCTCTCCATATGGAGCTCCTATTACGGCACGACGCCGAAGCCCGTTTAAGCGATTGGCCGAAAGGAGCCAACTCGATGCGCAAGCCCAACACCAGGTTTCTCGGCAATTGAAGCCCGTTTCTCCGCGAACTAAGTGAATCGTGGTCGACAACGATCCGCAGAGCTGCGTAGCTACTGGCTCGCCGCCGCCGGACGGACCGACTGCGACACCGAAGTTTCTCCAACACTGGACGAAGGAGCGGCCTAAATTACTCTAGGCATAAGCACACTGACCTTTCGCTTTTACGACAGGAACTCTTATCTCAAAACCGACCTAGGCGATTCGCCTAGCCGTGGATAATTAGAACAAAACGTCGCTACAAAGTCAATATATTTTGACTGGCAGTGAATATTTTCGCTCGATTGAAGATATTTTTCGTTGCCGGGCCGCTAGCCCCAGCACACCTCATCCTCTGTGCGAGTCTCGGCGTTGTTCGAAGCAGCAGACTATCGCGTCGCCCCCGGTACTGTCGACGATCCGCGAATATCGGCCGGGAATGGGCACATCACCGAAAAGTGCGGCCCTTCCAAACAGTGCACACCGCCAAAGTTATTCAAACGCCACACGTCAAATAGCTATTGATAAAATACATTATCAATAGCTAGCGCGCGCCGAAAAACGCGCCGATTTGAGGTCGAAAATGAGTGATTTAGATGTCTACGGGGCCGCGGGTGAAATGGATTTGTTGGTCCAACACGATCCCGGCAACCAGCGGTTGGTGCGCCGGGTGAGCCTCAGTGCTTCCGCCGACGGCAAAAGCGTAGTCTTGACGGAGATCGATGCGCGCAAAGTCGGCATCCAACGGGAACACCGCTATGAGATCACGACGGGCGAATTGATCGCCTTGATTCGCGCCCATGGCGCCGAGTTGCCGGGAGAAAGCCATGTCGATGCTCCCGTCGCTCCCTAAGCCGAGGCAAGCTCTTACCCCAACGCAGTTCCGTCAACTCGCCGCCGTCCCGCCCGAGGCAGAGTGGTTCGCCAACATCGACAACCCGCGTACGCGCCGCGCCTATCAAAGTGACATCCACGACTTCATGGGCTTCACGGGCATCCTGCGCCCTGACTCGTTTCGTATTGTTACCCGAGCCCACGTGCTGGCCTGGCGCAAAACCCTCGAAGACCGGCTGCTGTCGGGCGCCACCATCCGCCGCAAGCTCGCCGCGTTGTCGTCGCTCTACGAATACCTGTGTGAAAAGAACGCAGTCGACTTCAACCCGGTGAAAGGTGCCAGACGTCCCAAGATCGAAAGCAACGAAGGTAAGACCCCGGCGCTGGGTAATCACCAGGCGCGCGCCCTCCTCGATGCGCCCGATCCCACCACTTTAAAAGGTACGCGTGACCGCGCATTGCTTGCCGTGCTGCTCTACCACGGGCTTCGCCGCGAAGAGCTTTGCTTGCTCAAAGTGAAGGATATTCATGATCGGCAAGGTGTCCCGCATCTGCGCGTATACGGCAAGGGTAGCAAGCTGCGCTACGTGCCCCTGCATCCTGCGAGCGCCGCCCGCATCCACACATACCTTGAGTTAGCGGGCCACGGTGTGATACCGGATGCTGCGCTTTTCCAACCGGTGCGCAAAACAGGCTCGGCGATTACCGCTGATGGGGTCTATAAATGCGTTCTCGCACATGCGAAGAAAGCGAAAATCGAGGTACTCGGCTTCGGCGCTCATAGTCTGCGCGCGACTGCTGCGACCAATGCTCTCGACCATGAGGCGGATATCACGAAGGTCCAGGAATGGCTCGGGCACGCGAACATCGCAACAACCAGGCTGTACGACAGGCGCCGCAGTCGCCCCGAAGATTCACCGACATTCAAGATAATCTACTAATCGACGTTATACCGCCCGCGCTCCCTGTCTTTCCGCCAAACCAACCCATCGCGGTACCCTGAGGCGTGCGCATTGCGGAAGACTGATCTCGGGCGACACGACCAGCTCAGGTCGCCCCTAACGGTCAGGGAGCTTGACGCCATTGGACGGGCAGCTATGGGGAACAATGCCCAGAGGTGGCTGTTTGCGCTCAAAGGTCTATGTGCAAAAGCACAGTCGTTTGACCCATTACGCTAATTCGAATGCTAGATGGGGCTGCGGTCCCTCGCCGATAGGCTCGGTTACCGCCAAATGCGAATGCGCGTCTAAACCTCACGCAAATCAGCAATGCTGACGTTCGATTCACCGCGCACAAAAATAAACTTGACAATCTTAGTTGCATATACAACACTTGCCAGATGAAAAAGCTTAGCCCAGTCAGAGAAATAATCAGCGGTTGCCTGGCGGTGCGTGTGCGGATACTCGCGCGAACGGTGTCAGCCATATACGATCAGGCCATGGCAGGCCACGGCGTGACTGTCGCCCAAGTGAATTTACTTGTGACCTTGGGAGAAATTGGGCCCTGTACACCGCGCAAGATTGGCGAAGTCCTTCAATTGGAGCGCTCCACGGTGAGTCGCAATCTCGATCTGCTGATAAAGAATGGTTTCGTCGAAGCGGTCTCTTCGGACGCCAAGGGAATTCGAGAAATCGTTCTTACAGCAGCAGGCAACGCAAAAATTGAAGCCGTGCTGCCGGATTGGCGGATCGCACAAAAACAGGCTGCTCAGTTACTTGGGCCAAATGGCGTGGGGGCGGTCCGAGAAGCGTCAGCAACCATGTTTCCGTTCTAATCTAACGACGTTCCGTGCCTATCGAATTTTTGTCCTCGTCGGCACGGCGTTTTTTAGTCCGTTTTGTTGCACATACACCGATCGAACACGAGATTGGCGTCTCGGTTGAGGGCCTAGACGAGCACAGCCGTTTAGCTATTGGCAGTAAGCTACGCGAACACGCCACCGTGGTTCTTCGGGAGATGCTTCCTATGTCGCAGCTCAAATCGGTTGACCGCATCGAGATCCAAGTGCTGGTCGACAACGTAACGGACAGCCTCTCTTCGACTCCACCCTCGGTAACCCGAGAATGGTCACTACTTCAGAGTCACGGCATGCGCCTTATCACCGGCGGTGCCTTGTGCTGCGCGAATCATGGCCTATCGCTTCTGATAACCGCGCATGACGCCAGCGGTAGCAGGTCGCTTCTATTCGACGGCGGCCCGGTGGACTACGCAATCGAGCGAAATGGCATGCGCATGGGGGCAGATTTTGGATCGGTCGATGCAGTAATGCTGTCGCACGGCCACTGGGATCATGCCGGCGGCCTACCCCGTGCTTTCGGGATGATCCAGAGCGAGAATGGAGACAAGTCCGTCCCGCTTTACTTACACCCAGGCATGTTCGATTTACGCGGAGTGCGTCGCCCAGACGGCAGCGTCTTGCCAATGGAGCGGGTTCTGTCGCCATCGGAATGGTCGTTGCTGGGGGCCGATCCGGTCGTGACGACTGATGCCCAATTCTGCTTGGACGACACCTTTTACATCAGTGGCGAGATCCCGCGTATTACGCCATACGAGAAGGGGTTCCCCGAACACGTTCGGCAACGACCTGACGATGGCGTGTGGGTGCCGGATACGCTTCTAGTCGACGAGCGGTTTTTAGTCGTGCAGGTACGTAACAAAGGCCTGGTGATATTCAGCGCTTGCTCGCATGCGGGTATCGTCAATGTGCTTCACCATGCGAGGAATACTTTTCCGGGCATCAAAATACACGCGATCATGGGCGGGTTTCACCTTTCGGGAACAACCGAAGTGACGATTCCGGCAACCGTCAGCGACATGGGGACGTTTGATCTTGAGCTTGTCATCCCCGCGCACTGCACCGGCTGGCGCGCCGTGAACGCGCTGGAACGGGCGTTTGGTGAAGGGGTCGTCATGCCGTCCGCAGTCGGAAAACGCTTTACCGTTTGATACCGCTTTGCCCGTGCCATGAAAATAATCTCGAACGACCTTGACTTATCATGTTGCATATACAACAATAGATCCATGGACAAAACTAAATCTGACAATGTGATCGCTGAGATGGTCCGCAGTTGCATGATTGTACGTACGCGGATGATCTCGAGGGTACTTACCGGGATATACGACGAGGCTTTTCGGCCGTTTGAGATAAGTTCGGCTCAGTTTGCTCTGCTCGTTGCGATTTTCCACTTGACGTCTGCGAGCCGGGCGGAGATTGGCCGATTTGCTCACCTGGACCGTTCGACTCTGACACGTAACATTCAGCCTTTGCTTACTGGCGGCTGGATCGAGGAGATCGACCAGGGCGCAGGGGGAAGAAGACGGCCTATCGTGCTGACAAAAGCTGGCCTGGCTTTGCTGCATAACGTGGCACCGGCGTGGCGGACGGCGCAGGAAAAAGCCAACACGCTACTCGGCGAAGACGGCGCGACTGCCGTAACGGGAGTCGGCGATGACATTTTATTTTCCCGGTCCGTCGCGTAAAAATTTGTCGACTCTATTTAGAGGCGCAAAGTAACAGATAAAAAACTTTCCCCACATGTTGCATATACAACATATGGGTCAGCCAGAGGCGATGGAAGGCTTAATAGCCGTCATCCAACCTGATTTCTCAGCGATATATCAAGTAGCGTATCTATTAGGATTACTTAAAATGAAGACCATATTAATCACGGCGGCGAATGGTGACACCGGCAAGCCGACAGTAGAGCACCTGCTAGAAAAAGGATTTGACGTCCGAGCGCTGGTGAGAAAGGATGACGAGCGGGCCCAGCGACTCAGGGATTTAGGTGCTGCGGTCGTTTTTGGCAACATGCTGAGTTTGCGTGATATCCGCACTGCTATGGCGGGCGTCCAACGCGCCTATTTTTGTTACCCACTCGCGGAGGGACTCGTCGAGGCTGCGGTGATCTTCGCCCAAGCGGCCAAGGAGCATGAACTAGAGCTTATCGTGAATATGTCACATAAGCAGTCGCGCCCTTTCGCGAGAAGCAAGGCGACCCAGAATCATTGGCTTTCTGAGCAGATATTCAATTGGTCGGCTGTGCCCTCGACACATCTGAGAATTACGTTCTTTGCCGAATGGCTGCTCTACATCGCGCCTTTGATCCGCTACGGTCGATATGTGATGCCTTACAGCAAGGACAGCCGCTTCGCCCCTATTGCGGCGAGCGACATTGCGCGGATCGTAGCCAGCATTCTCGAGAACCCTGCAGCCCATGCCGGTGAGGCTTATGCCCTCCACGGCCCCGTCGAATATAGCCATGAAGAGCTCGCCGCTGTGGTCGGTCGTGTGCTCGGAAAGAGTCTGCCGTACGAGCAGGTCACCGTCTCGACCTTCCTTGAAATGCTCGGCCTTCAAGACAATACCTCCTATAGAAAGCACTTCGAGGCCGTCACGATTGATCAGCAAGAAGGACTCCTAGCAGGAACCGACAGCATCGGTACGGAAATCATCGGCCAGCCACTGAAGACCATCGAGCAATTCGTTGCCGAAAACCGATCGAAGTTTGTCGTCGAATATCCCAAGGTGTCGGTTTAACGTCACCCTCGGATCGGGCGGGCTGGTGCGGTTCCAGACATCCTGCTCGGCCCCCTTCGCCTGCTGTCAGTTCAGTTAGCGAAGTAACCCTTGTCTCACCCACTACGTAACCCACTGGAGATTCAAAATGTCTGAAGTCAAAAACCCGCGCGTCCACGCACAAATACTGCCCTCCCTCGCCGCTGTTGCCGCTCCCACGAACAAAATTCTCGCGATCGGTTCAGTGACGGCCAAAGGCACGCCTGAGGCGATCGCCCCGGTCTTGCCGTTCGAGGTACGCGCCACCGTTCGTAACTACCTCGCCGGTAAGATCGATCATTGGTATTTTCAAGCCGAGGGGTACGGAGTCGTTTTTATTATGAACGCCTCCAGCACTGCCGAAGCCCATGAGATTCTGGAAAAGCTGCCCCTAGGTGTGGCCGGCATGATGGAATTCGAGCTCATCGCTCTCTCCCCGCTGAAACCTCTCGCCATGTTGATCGGAGAGCCTCCCCGCGCTTGATGCAAAGATTCGATGGCGAATATCACGAGCGTAAGGCCCTGGATGTTGCTGGACCCCTCGGTCGGAAAAAATAAGGTGTTCGTCATCGACAGCAATCTGCAACTTTATGAACTAAAAAGGATATATAGAACGTGCGTACTAAAATGAGCTTGACGACCAAAGCGGGTGGCCTGTTGGCGCGCCTCATGACCCTCACCCTAGCCGCCACCTTGGCTTTCTCGGTGTCTGATGTTGCCTCTGCAGCGCAACCACTGCCGAAGGTTCCGACAACCAAGATCATTGCGATCGGCTCTCTAACACCCAACGCGACCCCGGAAGCCGTCAACGCTGTTTTGCCTCAAGAGGTACGCGAGACCGTGAAACTTAACCTCGCGGGGAAGATCGAGCAGTGGAATGTCCGAACTGATCGAGGTGGTGTCGTATTCGTTCTCAATATGACGGACGTGAACCAAGCGCGTGAGATGTTCGCAAAGATGCCTTTGGATAAAGCCGGCTTGATCAAATTTGACTTCATACCCGTCGGTCCGTTGGCTCCCCTATCGCTTCTGCTAGATCAACCGAGTCATTGACCATATTTTTAAGATTTTTGAATAGTTTTACTAATTATTTTTTCACAAAAATTACTAAGGAATTGCCATGACTATCATCAAAGCTGCCGCCGTTCAAATCTCCCCGGTGCTATATAGCCGTGAAGCCACGGTGGCCAAGGTCGTAAAGAAAATTCTCGAACTGGGCAAGCAAGGCGTTCAATTCGCCACATTCCCGGAAACGGTGGTTCCGTACTATCCCTATTTCTCTTTTGTTGAAGCGCCCTACCAGATGGGTGCACAGCACTATAAGCTGCTTGAGCAGTCGGTGACGGTTCCGTCGGAAACGACTCAAGCGATCGGTGACGCTGCCCGTCAAGCCAAAATGGTAGTGTCCATTGGCGTCAACGAGCGCGATGGCGGCACCATCTATAACACACAGCTGTTGTTTGATGCAGACGGCTCGCTGCTTCAACGTCGCCGCAAAATCTCCCCGACTTACCATGAGCGCATGGTCTGGGGATCCGGAGATGCCTCCGGACTGCGCGCGGTGGACAGCGCTGTCGGCCGTATCGGCCAGCTCGCTTGCTGGGAACATTACAATCCGCTGGCACGATATGCGTTGATGGCTGATGGTGAACAAATTCATTCGGCGATGTATCCCGGTTCGTTCGCCGGAGATCTCTTTTCGGAACAAATTTCGGTCAACATCCGCCAGCACGCTCTTGAGGCCGGTTGCTTCGTTGTGAATGCGACGGCATGGCTGGACGAAGAGCAACAAGCGCAAATCATGAAGGATACTGGCTGCTCGATCGAACCGATCTCCAGCGGCTGTTTCACCGCAATCATTTCTCCGGAAGGCGAATATATGGGTGAACCGCTGCGATCAGGCGAAGGCGAGGTCATCGCCGACCTTGATTTTTGGCAGATCGATAAGCGCAAACGGATGATGGACTCGCGTGGTCATTACAGCCGTCCCGAACTGCTCAGCCTGCAAATCGACCGCACGCCGCACGCCCACGTCCACGAACGCGGTACTCAGCCGGTAAAGGCGAATATCGAGACCATCGCAGACGTGAACAGCTAAGCGAACTTTTGACAGATTATCGCCTTTCGATTTGACGAGTAGAAAAGCGATATTGTCCTCGCGCGTATGAATTGACCGCTTTACATGTTTCGGCCTGTCATAGAAGGGTGATCCTGGTAGGTAATCCTTGTTCTGATTGGCTTATATTTCGTATACCTAATTTACCTGAGAATTATCATGCCCCGGATACCTGCACTTACTATCGAACAAGCTCCCGAAGCTTCCCGCCCTGTTCTTGAGGCGATTCAAAGCAACTACGGTGTGTTGTTGAACGTCTTCAAGACGATGGCGCATTCGCCTGCGTTGCTGTCTGGCTATATCCAGTTCTATCAAGCCATGGAAAAGAGTTCGCTGAGCCCTAAGGAACGCGAGACAGTCTCATTGGCGGTTTCACAGGTCAACGGCTGCTCGTACTGCATGGGTGTTCATACCATGATGGCAGCGAAGGGTGGGATGTCGCCCGAAGCAATACGCGCGGCCAGGGACGGAAAACTCGATGCCTACGCAGCGCTGGCACAACAGATTGCTTTGACGCGAGGCCAGGTGACAGATGAGGACCTCGCGGCCGCGCGATCTGCGGGCCTTACCGATGCCAAGATCGTCGAAGTGGTCGCGGAAGTCGCCCTGATGACCGTGACGAACCTGCTGAACAATGTCGCTCAGACGTTGCTGGAATTGACGCCGGTCGAGATGTAAATGCGTCGATGCATGTTGGGAGGCGCCTAAAGCACAGGCATCTCCCAACGACTCAATCTTTGGAAGGAGACGCAAGGTGACTAATCTAATATATGCCGAGCTATCGCTCGTAACGCTGGTCTGCGTGGGTTGCCTGACCGTTTGGCTAAACCATGTGTTGGTCCAGTCGTTAGAGGACGGCAAGAGAAGGCGCGTAGTGGCGAGTGTCTCAATCGCGCTTATCATTTGGCTGCTTTTTACTGGCGCATTGGCCAATGGCGGTTTCCTTGCCGTATGGAACGCCCGACCGCCGCGCTTGCCTGCGATTCCTCTGCTGGCCCTGATCACTATCATTCTGGTTAATCGGGCCGAAATATTTCAGAAACTTCTCAACGCAACGCCTAGACACTGGCCGGTCGCGATGCAAACGTTCCGCATCGGCGTCGAGCTGGCTTTCTGGGGACTTTTTGCCGCTGGCGGGGCGCCAAAGCAGGTAACGTTTGAGGGGCATAATTTCGACGTACTCGTGGGGTTGACCGCCCCCTTCGTAGCGCTTGCCATCGCGAAGCTCAACGTTCGGCCGAGCCTGGTCATCGCGTGGAATCTACTTGGCATCCTTATTCTGTCCAACACGATCGTAACGACATTGAGCTCAATGCCCGGCCCCCTGCATCTTAACTGGCCAGGCATGCCGTTTACCGCATTTGCCGCTTGGCCATTCGTCTGGGTGCCCGCCTTCCTGGCCCCGCTGGCGATCTTTATCCACGTATTCTCCATTCGGCAAAACACACGCCTCATCTGGAACAAAAAGCCTAGTAGCACGCTGCAGAGTTAAGGGGAACTCCCGCTGAATTGCACCGAGGCCCTTGATTGGGCCTCGTTGTGCTTGGTATTTCAGACAACTACGACCGGACCGCGCTGAAACGAAAAGGGCTGGGTCCCGTGCAATACAGGACCCAGCCCATTCAAATCGAGTTTCCTACTATCCAACTTCCGTGGAGCGGTTCAGTCCTACTTCGCGTTCGGCTGAAAACGCTCGATGTTGGCTTTGACGTATTCGGCAACCGTAACTGGCTTCCTACCGGTGATGGTTTCGACCAGGTCGTTGGTGCCGGCAAAGACGCCATCCTGATAGTCCTGATAAACGGCGACAAGGTGCTGGATGAAATGCTCAGGAAGCCCGAGCTGTGCCAAGCGCTGTGCAAATGCGGCGAAGGTCTCTGCCTCGTAGCGGATCTCTCTACCGAGCGCCACACTGACTGCCTTGGCGAGTTCGGCATGGTTCATCTCCACAGCGCCGTACAGCGGATAAGTCTTGCCTGCATGCGGAGTCGGATTCAGCAGAACGTTGGCGATGATGCGCCCTTGATCCTCCGCCGCGATGGGGGCGTGGCGACCATTTCCTGCTGGCACTTGAAGAAGGTCCTGATTGGCGATCTGCGGCAGTTGGAACCCGTACGTCAGCCATTCCATGAAAAATGTGGGGCGCAAGTGCGTCACAGGGATTCCTGCCCAGTCGAGCACTCGCTCACTGTACCAATGCGACAGAGCTGAGTGACTCTTGGCCTGCTGGCGCGCCGAAATCTGCGACATATTGACGATAGAGCGTACGCCAGCCTCCTTGGCGGCATTGGCGAAATACGCCGTCGCATCCACGATTTGGGGCTGCGTCACCGGGTAGACAAAGTAAGCGCCGGTCACATCCTGCAATGCATGGCGCACCGCGTGGCTGTCGAGCAATTCGCCCACGACAACCTGGACACCCTTGGCACGCAATGCCGTGGCGCGGTGGTCATCCTGATGGACAAAAGCCCGGACATGGGCGCCCTGCGACAGCAGTTCTTGAATCGCGTGGCTGCCGGTAGCGCCCGTAGCGCCGGTAATCAAATATAGGTCGTTGCTCATTTCATTTTCCTGAAGGGATTGCGTGGATAGGTCGTGACTTAAGTTCGACGATGCCGGCAGCGGGATGGGTATCAAGCTGGCCGCTCTTTTTAGAGTATCTTCGAACGCTAAATTTAGATTATACTTAAACTCTAAATAACGCAAGGTGATTTTTCAGCGGATGGAATGAGGAAGATGAGAAAGTCGAAAACCGATACACAGGAAACCAGGAAGCGCATCGTCATGGCGGCCTCCAAGGTATTACTGCAACATGGCCTCGCTGCAACGCGCATCGCCGACATCACGGCTGCCGCCGGCCTGACGCAAGGCGGTTTCTACAGGCATTTTGGGTCGAAGGAACAACTGATAGCGCAAGCCTGCGGTGCGGCGTCCGATCGGCTGCTGGATATGCTGGAAACGCTATCGGCTGGCCTGGAGCCTAGGCAGGCCATCGAGCGCATCGCCGCTCTCTATCTGCATCAGCGTCAAAATGAGGATTCCGCCCTGTTATGTCCTTTAGCCAGTCTCGGTAGCGAACTAAGGCATGCGGACGATGACATCAAAGCAATCTCCGTGGGCGGTTACACGCGTATGGTGCGTCTGGTTGCGGCTCAGACGCAGCGTCTTGGCATTGCCGAACACTCTGAGATAGCAGACGCGATTACGTCGACGCTGGTGGGGGCGGTGACACTTTCCCGGCTCGCTCTTGATCCTGCGATGGCAGAGACAATCCTGACGAATGCCCAGCGCGCCGTAGGTATGCTGTTGGCGCCTACGCCAAAGAGTGACATTCGAATATGCGCAAGCGCGCAAGCTCCCTTCGAAGCGGATTGGAGTATCATTAAACTCTAAATTCAGTGGGGCGTGGCCCTCGAAAAGGAACAGGCGGGATGAGAAAGTCGAAAATCGATACGGCCGAGACAAGGAAACGCATAATCTCAACGGCTTCCAAGGTGTTTCTGACTAAAGGTCTTGCCGCGACGGGCATCGCCGATATCATGGTTGCCGCCGGTCTGACGCAAGGCGGGTTCTATCGGCATTTTGAGTCGAAGGAGCAATTGATTGCAGAAGCCAACGAAGCCGCGTTCGATCAGTTGATGGACATGTTCGAGCGCGCCATCGCAGGTAAGCCACCGGCGCAAGCGCTTGATACCATCGTTTTTCGCTATCTCCACCAGCTTCAAGGGAGAGACCCCGTGTATTTGTGCCCCCTGGCAAATCTCGGCAGTGAGCTTCGCCACGCCGACGAACAGGTCAAGGCGACGACCAAAGACGGTTACGAACGCCTGGTGCGACTGGTCGCGCTGCAAACACAACGGCTTGGTATGCCGGGATACGCGGACGTTGCCAATGCGATTGTCTCTACGTTGGTGGGTGCGGTGACGCTTTCCCGACTCGCCGCTGATGCAAGCACGCAGAAAGCGATCCTGCTGAATGCGCACAACGTCGTTCGCGTTCTATTACAGGCGGCTCCACAAACCATTGCTCCTGCACGAAAGCGCCTTCGAGCCCGCACTGACGATACAGACAATGAAGTGCTAGGCGGCTCTGAACTACGCTCCATTCCGACCGATTAGGCGGTGATCGCCCTTGCCGATGCCTTGAGTTTTCCATCAGGTTCATTGCATGGGGATTTGAGGGACCGGTCTTTCGTGGAGTATCGCCACAGAAAGCCGGCCCCTATACAGGCTCGGAAGACGGGTAACCCGTTACATGATCCGCGGAGGCGCAATCGAGCCAAGGATCGCAGATACTCGTGCGGCGATATTCAGAAGATTGACGTCATCGCCCGGCTTTCCATCGATCTCCAGTCCCATGGGCAGACCGGCTGAGGAGAGCCCCATGGGCAAACTAATCCCGGGAAGGCCCGCGCAGCTCGACGCAAACACATTTTTTGCGATATTGAGGGACGGCACTACCTTGCCACGAACGGTGATGTCCGCGGCGGTGCCGATCGGGGGAGCGACGAGTGGCGTCGTGGGAAAAAGCAGCGCATCGATCCCGTTCGCCCGGTAAGCCTCTGCGTAGCGCTGTTGGACCGCCGGCCGGTGGACGGTCAGCGATTGCCGATATGCCTCATCCGAAATGTAATTAGGGCTTCCCGGCACGACTGCATCGCTCCAGAAGAAGTCCACGTTTGAGCCCAGCCCCTCATAAACCTCCTGAAATGTAGCAGGCGCCCCAATTTCCTGGAGGTACTGCGTAACATCCGGCATGGTTTCGTGGAAAAAGATCGGCCAGTTAGCTTGGTACGCGAGCGAATTGAAATCGTCGCCGAGATTGATCTCTACAAGCTCTGCGCCAGCATCCTTGAGTTTGGCAAGTGACTCCAAAAAGGCACGCTCAACTTCCGCATCGACCAGGTCGAGGTGCTGCCGCGGCGCATAGCCAAAGCGCACGCCCTTCAGCGATGTCCCATGCGGTCGAGCGCTCGATGACAGTGCGCCTGTGATTACTGCATCAAGCAGCGCAACGTCCTCAACGCTGCGAGCCATCGGACCGGGCGTGTCGAATGTATGGGAGATAGGCGCAATGCCTTTACCAGACCACCGACCTGTGGTCGGGCGAAAACCAACGACACCGGAGAAAGACGCCGGCACGCGGATCGAGCCAACCGTATCGCCGCCCAATGCTGCGGGAACGAGCCGGGCGGCGACCGAGGCGCCCGCCCCTCCCGACGAGCCACCTGTGACGCGAGTCTTGTCATAAGGATTCTTAGCCTGCCCGTAGTGTGCATTCAGACCCGTTAATCCGTATGACATTTCCACCAGATTGTTCTTTCCGAACACAATTGCGCCTGAGCTTCTCAACGACGCAACGATGACGGCGTCGTGTTTAGGCCTGAAGCCCGCCAGAACCTGAGTACCAATCGATGTCGGCAGATCGAAAGTATTCATGCTATCTTTCACCGCAATAGGTACGCCATGAAGTGGGCCTAAGGACTTGCCGGAACTTCGATGCTGATCCGCCTTCAAAGCGGCTTCCAGGACAACGTCATCGTCCAAGGTGATGAACGCATTTAAATCTTCGTGTTCACGGCTGCGACGCAAAAGGGCCGCAGCGTAGTCCTGCGCTGTGACTGAGCCGTCCTTGATTGCTGCGGCCGCCTCTGTAGCTGTGAGGTTATGCAACTGGCTCGACGAGTACGCGAGATCTTTCGACATGGTGGTCTTCCGTTTAGTTAAATTGAATTTCAATAAGCATGACGTAGCGTATCTTCTGTCCTGCAGGCAGCGCTCAGCCAGGGATGCCAAGCGTTTTGCTATGCGTGCCAATTTTGAAGACCAACATGTTCGATTCGATTAACGACGGGTGTCCCGCCAGACCGTTCCCTGTGTTTTCGGAAACGTGGTCGGCAAGTCGCTGCTCGGGCACGACCGGAGAGTGACGTGAGCACTTTTAGCGATGAAATCGCTGTCAAAGAAAGCGATAGCATTGATCATTGGCACGACCTGACCTGTCAGTACTACTCTGCCTCGGAATATAGGCGTGAATCGGACGCACCATTCAGCGCGCGGATATCGCACCGGGAATTCGGCGTGCTTGCGCTAAGTGACGTCTCGTCGTCGGCCTTCGGGAGGGCCCGCCTGGTCCGCAGCCCCGCAGCCATACGCACGGACCCGCGCGACCATTTCATGATCTTTTTGGTAGAGCGAGGCGGCGTAGGCTTGTCGCAAGACGGCCGGGAGATGTTGGCGCAGGCCGGCGATCTATTCCTTTACGACCAGGCGCGCCCTTTCACGCTGGAGTTTCAGGATCGTTACGCGGGTGTCATGGTGAACATTCCGCGTCCGCTTCTGGAGCTGCGACTGCGCGCAGCGAGCCAACTCGCTGCACATCGTATCTCCGGGGATTCGAAGTTAGGCGCGCTAGCAGGAACGATCGTGCGCCAACTTATTGGACTTGATCAGCCATTGAGCGATGTTGCAGTCGATCGTCTAGGCTCTTCCGCGCTGGACATTTTGGCGACCACGTTTGACGCGGAGCGGTCGGACGAACTTCTCTTGAGTTCGGGACGTCACCGCTTATTGAAGCCAGTTGAAAGTTACATGTTGGCTCATCTCCACGAGCCTGGCCTCGATATCGAAACCATCGCAAGAGCTCAGAATATGGCTCCGCGCACGCTCAATCGGGTGTTTGCGACCGAGGGCACAACACCTATGCGATGGCTGTGGCAGCAACGTTTGGCTGCCAGCTATATGGCTCTGTCAGAGGGTCGTGTGAGTAATGTCACGGACGCCGCTCTAAATTTCGGCTTTAGCGATCTTTCTCACTTCAGTCGAACGTTCAAGGCCGCATTCGGAAGATCTCCTCATGCTCTGGTACGGCGCTAGATAGAAATTTTCGCGCCCCAGTTGCTCACACGTCACCCATGCGTGTCGCCGCTCACCCCAGTTTTACCAGGCTTCGCAGAACGATCCGTCGCTCCGGTCGCTCGTCTAAACGATTGACACGCCGAAAATACGGGGATATCCTACTATTAATTAAGGGGATATCCCCGTAAAAGGATGCAATCATGACCAGTCTTACCGGCTCGATCGAGCTCAATCGATGTAATAACACCGCTCTTCGGAAAGCTGCAAGGCGTCTTTCGCAAGCGTATGACGAAATCCTGGAGCCATCGGGGTTGAAATCGACACAGCTCTCTATCCTTGCAGAGGTTGACCGACGCGGTGATGAGCCGCCAACTATGAAGATGTTGGCCGACGCTTTGGTGATGGATCGGTCAACGCTCGGACAAAACATTCGTCCTCTTGAGCGCGACGGTCTGCTCGCGCTTGCGGATAACCGCGCAGACGGAAGAAGCAAGCTCGTAGTGTTGACCAAGATGGGGAAAAAGAAGGTTGCGCAGGCCGAGATCATGTGGCGCACGGCACAGAACGTGTTCGAAAAGAAATTCGGGGCCAAGGAAGCTGCCGCCCTCAGAACAACCCTTCTCGAGATCGCGACCGACGTTTTTCCTGCGCGCACGCCGCGCGGCTCTTCCTCAAATACCCAATAGAAAACAACCATGTTTACAGGCAACGCAGAGCAACCCTCAGTTGGCGATGCTCGAAAGAAATTTGTAGTGCTCGTGACTGCTTCCGCAGTTTCATCGCTGATCATGCTCGACTCGAACATTGTCGCCGTATCGCTACCGGCGATTGCACGATCGCTAGGCGCGACGTTCACAGACATCGAATGGGTCGTCAGTGCATATGTCCTGACGTTCGCGGCATTATTGCTCGCCGCGGGGTCGTTCGCCGACCGGCACGGACGCAAGCTTGCAACGCTGATTGGACTGACGATCTTCACGATAGCGTCGGGTCTTTGCGGTTTAGCAACTTCGGCCATGACTTTGAATCTGGCCAGAGGACTACAAGGTGTGGGGGCCAGCCTGCTGCTGACTGCCGCTATGGCAATTATTAGCCACACATTCACGGGCGCTGACCGGGCAAAAGCATACGGTTTTTGGGGCGCCTGTTTAGGCATCGCGATCACCAGCGGTCCCATTGTCGGAGGCTTGATCACTGACGTACTCGGATGGCGCTGGGCTTTCTTGATCAACCTTCCGATCGGCGCAATTTTGTTCGCGGCGGCAGCTTGGATACTCACTGAGTCGCGCGACCACGAGGCAAAGCGGCTCGATATCTGGGGCATAGCGACCTTCAGCAGTAGCCTCTTTCTGCTGATCTGGGCGGTCATTGATGGCAACAGTCTCGGCTGGCGGACAGTGGCGATCGAATGGCGATTTGCCGCGTCGGTCGCTCTTTTCAGTGCGTTTGTGGCTGTCGAAGTTCGTCAAGAACGGCCCATGGTGGATTTCGCTCTGTTCAAACAGGCGAACTTCCTTGGGACAGTCTTCGCAATGTTGGGGTATGCGGGAGGAGCGCAGGTTATGATTTTCTATCTGCCGATGTTCTTGCAAAATACCTACGGCTTCTCGCCAGCACGAGCCGGGCTCGCCATGCTTCCGTTCGCGCTGCCGATGTTCTTCACCCCGCGGCTCGGTGCCAGTTTATCGACGCACTACTCGAGCCGGGCTCTACTGACAATTGGGCTGGCAACCACTTTTATCGGGGATCTGGCTCTGGTTGGGTTTGCGCGAGCGGGCGCCACATACCCCTTGTTTGCGATAGGCATGATGATAGTCGGTGCCGGTGCAGGCCTCTTGAATAGTGAAACCTCGAAAGCGATGCAGGGCGCGGTGCCGCCGCAGAGGTCTGGGATGGCATCCGGATTGACGTCGACCACTCGCTTCACAGGATTGCTACTGGCCGTCGCTGGGCTGGGCGCCACTTTGTCGTCAAGCGTGTCCCGCCATTTCGTGGCTGCTACAACTGCGTTGGGTCTTAACGCTAAGATTGCAGCGGCCGCCGCAACCAGAGTCGCCTCTGGCGATCTCGCAGGCACTATCGCGAATCTGCCCGATTCAGTCCGACCGCACGTGCTTGCCGCCGCCTCGACAGCCTTCGCACACGGTTTCGCGTCCGCCAGCCTTGTCGCTGCTGCCGTGACGGCTATTACCGGGCTGCTTGCCTTTGCCCTGCTCCAGCCACCCAAGACGGTACGCGCGGCTCAAGCCACCGCGGGCATGCCCTTGCTTCAGCCGATGGAGTAGCATTGACAGCGCGCTACACGAGTGCGGTCATGCGTGATCGGAGAGGATCGAGAGTGACTGTTCGATTTTCTCGATAGCGGTCACCACTCCATGGGCGGTTCTGGCAACCGTGTAGCCGGAGGATTGTCGCTTGGAGCACAGTGTTCGGAATTCTCGCGTGGCCCGACTGCGCGTATGACAATCTCGCCGGCATCCGTTACGTTGATATACATGTGGTCACCCGCTCGCAATGTAAGACGGTCGATAACGTACTGCGGGAGCCTCAAACCTAGGCTGTTCCCCCACTTATTGAGTTTTGTTGGCATGATGTCCCGCGCATGGCGCATTGATACACAATGGCTATCAAATTGCGCTGCTCTAGACAAACTGGGTCAAAGAGTGCCGTTTCGGCTGTTAGACCACCCACAACAGGGTGTCGAGCTGCGTGAGTGTGTCTAGAGCGGCAAGCGCAATTCCCACGCCCTTGCTCGGATCGATGCTGAACTCACGCGGGTTGATGCGGATAACGCGCGGTCCGCTGCGGACGCTCAAGTTACGCACAGTTGGAATGGCTCGACCGGCGCCCAACTCCACAACGACCAGCTTCTGTAACCCGGACAGCCAGCGTTCAAGTCGGGCTTGCTGCCAGCTCGCACGAGAGCCCACCCAATCCCAGTCGCCGAACATCAAGATATTGGGCCGAGCGACGGCGCCGCAGTCGGGACAGGTAGGGATGGCGGAGAGCAACCGGCAGCGCTCTTCATCTATTTCCGACTGCACCGCGTCGGCCGGCCACAACTTTTTCGTACATGTGTCTGTGCATTGAAGGCGGTGTATTGATCCGTGACATTCGGCAATTCGGTCCTCTTCAAAACCTGCCTTCGAGAAGTGCCCGTCCACGTTGCTTGTGAAGACGAAAGCGCCGTGATGCATCTCTTCCGCCCACTTGCTTAGCATCCCGTAACCCGCATGCGGCGTCGTGTGGCGATAGAGATTGAGCCGGTGGCCGTAGAAACCCCATGCCGACTCAGGATCACGCCGAAAAGCAGCCGGATTCGCGATGTCCTCGAAGTGGAGTCCGTCTGCTTTCAGCGCAGGATACGCCCGCCAAAACCCCTCCGTCCCTCGGAAATCAGGCAAACCGGAATCAACACCCATGCCCGCAACGGCAGTAATCAGCAGCCCATCTGCTTCGCGTAGCCATTGGACGGATTGCTTCATGGCTGCGTCCACCTGCATTCCAGAACTAGTCATCGGTTTGACTAGCAAGAATTGAATAGTCGTGAGTGTGCTTCCGGCATTTTGTGGATAGCGCTTGCGCATGCGCCATGCAACTCGCCCGGCCCATGAACTCCAATGCCGAGATATCACCGATCATGAGCATACGGTAGATTGCCGCCCCGCATAAACCCTTCGACTCTCGGTCGTCGCCGCCGGATTCGATTACGTGCTCCTAACGTAGGTCGTCTTTGGAGCACAGATAAAAAGCGCCACTCGCACGCAGTCATCGTTCTCAGTCGCATATTTGCCAGGATATAGCGTCGCCGACATACTCCAACGGGACCCACCACAGTGCATCAACAACTCTGTCGCCGAGGCGAACTCATCCACATACCAGCGTTTGAAAGAATCGAAGACTTCGCACTCCCATAGCATGTGCCGATCCGGATACACGACAACGAACTCAAGCCTGACGTTGTCATCCTCATAGCCGCCGACCACCCTGCGCGGTTCGGAGTTAAAAACCCGTAAGTCATAACACCGCCCCGCGTGGGAAACGGATACGCAGATGCTCGTGGTCGAAATGAAGAACGACACGGCCGGATTCACGTTCGCGAAACGTATTTCCGTCTCGGCCCTGCCGCGCCGGACCGGAAGCACCGCGCCCAGGGTTTCTGCATGCGCGTCTGCCCACGCGAAGAACGCCCTGCGCCGTTGCCCATACTGTTCGCGCTCACGCCACATTCCCGATGCCTTTTCCTCAAAGCGGGATCGGTCGTCGCGCTTATGCAGGCTGCGCGCCGGCAATGGGGCGGCGCGTGGGCGCTTCTCCGGGTAACGGCGACGCTCGACAGCATGGCTGGCGTATCTGCATCTACGTCGAAATGAATTCATCGCCAGTAGACTCCCCGCTGCTGAATAAGGTGGACGTCAACCCAAATCCCGCCGATGTCGAGAATCCTGTCCCAGTCGTTGTGCAGAACGTGGTCGGACAGGTCATGGAAGAGATAACAGTGGTGCTCATGCTGCAGGCGGTGCTCGTCACGGAACCGGAATTCGTTCCAGTTAGTGATCTCCGTGGAATCATCGTAGATCCCGTCCAGCCAGTGCAACTGCGCCACGATGTTGTCATCTTCCTCATCGAAGTCGGGATGGTCTTCGCGCAATATGCACGTGACCTTGACCTCGGTCTCAACGTCCTCCCAAAGTTCGTCACCGTAGCGTTGGTCCTTGACGCCACCAGCCTTGAAGTAATCGCTTAGGCACTGGTCACGACGCTGCAATACCCATTGCTCGACCTCGGCCAGTTTTTGATTGAGCAACCTTAATCGGGCGATTTCCGCTTCGGTCAGATCCTGCGACGTGCGCCGCGTTGATCGTCCGAATCGGCTGGCTATGTACATCTCGTTGATGGCATCTTCGACTCGCGATGCGCGGTGCTCTGAGACCGTCAGATGAGCAATGGCTGTCGCTCCGGCAAGAACGTCCATCATCTGCTCGATGGCCTCGGCCGCATCGCCTGCCAGTGAAAGAGGAAACGCACCGCCTTCGGAAGCATGATGAAGACGACGCATTAGTTTGCGCAGCCGGGTCGTGTATGCAGGCTCCGCATCTCCCGGAGAGTCGCCGCGCGATCGGCTTTCATGTCCACCCTCGATGACTTTTTGTTCGGTCATTTTGCCTTCTCCTTCTCAGGGGCGCCGAGCAGCGCGTCGAGCCGGCTGAGAACGTCGAGCGCGTTACCGGCGATGCCGACACCGTGACGTGGATCAATGGCGTAGTCGCACGGATTGATGCGAATCACGCGCGGGCCGTGGCGCTCGCTGAAGTAGCGCACCGTCGGGATTGCCCGGCCCGCACCAAGCTCGACCACGACCGGGCGACGTAGCGCGGCAAACCAGCTCGCGAACCGCGCCATCTGCCGGTCCGTCCTCGATTCGACCCATGCCGGATCGCCGAACATCAGGATGTTGGGTCGGGCGACCGCCCCACATCTAGGGCAGTGCGGTAGCGGTGACAGCAGGCGGCAGCGCACTTCGTCAACCTCCGGTTCCAGTTCGTCAGCCGGCCACAGATGCGATCGGCACAGGTCCGAGCACTGGAGCCAGTGGATCGAGCCGTGGCACTCGACCACCTGCTCGTCCACAAAGCCCGACCGCTGGAACTGTCCATCCACATTGCTCGTGAACACGAACGCGCCGTGTTCCATCCGGTTGCCCCATTGTCGAAGAATGCCAAAGCCACGATGTGGGACCGTGCGCCGGTAGAGATTGAGCCGGTGGCCATAGAAGCCCCAGGCCCGCACCGGGTCATGACGAAACGCAATCGGGTTGGCAATATCCTCAAAATGGACGCCCTCGGCATGCAGTGCCGGATAGGCCCGCCAGAACCCCTCCGCGCCGCGGAAATCAGGTAGGCCGGAATCGACACCCATGCCAGCACCGGCCGTTACCAGCAGACCATCGGCTTCGCGCAACCACTGAGCCGCGCGGGCTAGTACCTCTTCGATCACGCTATCAGTCATCACTGGCCTCGCTTCGGTTGCTCACATAGTCAGCGGTATATCGCCGGCACTCGACGGCAAGTGCCTGGGCATGGGCGAGAACTTCGCCGAGTTCGACCAGTAGCCGGCCCAGCGCCGCCGCATGAATCGCCTTTAATTCGCCATCTTCGATCTGCTGCGAGGTATGGCTTTGTAACCGCCCAATCGCCGCAAACCCGTCATGCACGATCTGTAGCACCAGTTCTGCCGACTCGGCAAGGCTTACCCGCAGATCAGGATCGGCTTCGGCCCATACCGGCTCACCGGACGCGCTAATCGGCAAGCACGGCAGTTGCCGTAACAGGTCGCGTAGTGGTCGCCGGACTAGGTTCATAGATGCTGCGGCGGGCGCTACTGGGAATGATGTCATGTCAGTATTCCTCCGGGAAAAGCAAGGTCGTGACACTGCGATCCGCCTCGGTGATGATCCACACACGCTTGCCCGCTAGGTCATAGCTCGACAGGATCCGTGCGCCGTGCTGGAGCGCGAGGCAGTTCGCCTTTGCGTCCTCCGCTGGCACCATGCCCCAGTCACCGGATACGTGGCGCTTGAGGTAGGCGTCGGCGGCGATGCCATGATGGTCTAGATGGGCGAGTACGCCGCGTGTGGCAACGATCTGCCCGAGCTGGAACAGCGGCTGCGCAGGTTGAAGCGAACGCGGACGACCCGGCTGATTGGGTCCGTTTGAAGTTGAACAGTTGCTAGACATGAAATGCTCCATGGGGTGGAAAGAAACCCGCCACCCAAAAGCACCAACTCCGTAAACGCAAAAAGCCAGAGCATTGCGCTCTGGCTTCGGTACAGTGGCTTCGGTAGCGGGAAGGGACGGCGCTAAGCGCCGGTGGGTTACGTCAAAAGAAAGAAATTTGTGAGTGCCGCGCAGGCGAGAGCGCCTGTTACCTTATTGTTCGTCGCCGCCGCTGTCACTTTTGTTGCCGAATTCGTTGCCGCCGGCCGCGATGGCTTGTGACTTTGTTCTGCTCCATGCGTACGGTACATACATTGGGTACTTCACGTCCCAGTTCAGCCCGAGCGACTGGAAGAACTGGCCAACAGGCGGTTCCCAGATCGGCATGCCATCCCTGCGGTGGAACATCACATGAGAGTCCTTGCCGTAGGTGCCGTAGTCGTACAGCGTCGCATGCCCTCCCGCGTCGTCGTACGCCTTGAGGTAGCCGCGCGGCACCGAGTTGGCAGGAACAGCCGAACCGTACATGTCGTTGTCGCCATACATGAACAGGGCCGGCACAGTGCTGGTCTTACCGAACGTAGCGAACGCCTCGGTCGCGGGCTCATACGTTCTCTGACGCGCCGCGCCGACGAAATCCACGATGCCGATGACGCCTGGGACGTTCATCGAACCGATGGCAACGGTCGTAAATCCACCCTGAGATTGGCCAATCACCACGATCCGACTGTCATCAACGTTGGGCAACTTACGCGCGTAGTCAATTGCCGCGATGGCATCGCTAGCCCACTCGCGCCCGAGTCCTGCTGTCGACGCCGGCTCATTGGTCAGATTACTGCCACTGGAATGCGAGTAGCCGGAACGATACGGCACGACGACGACATACCCGCGCCTGACGAACTCCAGGGCCTGCCCGCGAAACATTTCCAGCAAGTTCGCCGCGGATGGCATCTGCTCGTGGCCGTGGTTGAGCACCACGATCGGAAACTTCCCCTCCGCCTGTGGCGCGTAGATCTGCGTTTCGATCTTGGTGCCGAACAGGCCCGAGGATTTCTGCACCATCACCGTGTCTTCTCGAAACGGCGGCGCGGCGAGCGCATTCGCGGCAATACTGAGAAGCGCGAACGCGGTAAAGATTCGCTTCATGGATCTATCCTTTCCCTTGGTGCAAACGCCACCTGTATCGCTACTGGTGCCGTCATCAGCGGACAGTATTTCCCGTCACAGTATGGGCTACGCCAGCCCATCACCACCACTCCCGGCGTTTCAGCACGGTTTTGCGGAAGTAATCGACATTCGCGCACTGCTTAAACATGACGGCCGATACGATCCAGAGGAAGTTGTCCACGGGAACATTCAGCGCGTCGCCGGCCATGCCGAGAATGAGGTCGATCACCAGCGCGACAAGCGTCAACGTGATGGCCTTTCGCCACATGCCGAGATACAGGTAATAGAACGGCCCGAACACGAAAGCCCAGAGGTTCGACGTAATCAGCCTTCTCTCTTTCGACGTAAGCTGTTTCGCCTCAGGCCAGCGCCACCACCGCGTGCGCTCGCCGCCAGCTTTCTCGATGGCCGCGAAACGGCGCTGCCACTTCTCCGACAGTCCCGCAAGATCATCGGCCGGTGCAACCGCTGCTGACGTGCTAACTGGCTCGAAAGTGCCTCGCGGCACTGCCAGCGGAGCCGTCGCAGGGCTGCCTGCTGGTTTGCCACAACTACTACAGAAGGCTGCGCCCGCGCTCAACTGCGCGCCGCATTGCTCGCAGAATGCCATGGTTGATCCCCCGATCGAAAGTAACGCGCCGCCAGACGGCAGCGCTTCATGAAAGAAACAGCTTTTCAGCGACTGAGCGCGAGTTGGCAAGTGCGGAACTTCTCGCCAAGCCAGTTGGATAGCGCGCCATCCGCCTGAAATGTCGCTTGTTCCGTCGTGCCGGCAAAGTGACCGACGAAGTCATCGCTCCACGGATGCTGCGACACGGCGTTCTGCCCGGTGCCGGTCAGATGCAGCGATAGGTCAGCCGCGACGTTGCCCGAGAGAACCTCCCGAAAGGCACGCTCGCCCGTCGACTGCCGTACCAGCGTCGCCTGACCGTTGCGCACGGTCATCGCAATGTGCCGCGTCCATGCATTCGGGTCGGAGACCGTACCCGAACCGACGTACGGACCGCACTGATAAGTGCCCCGCCAGTCGCCCTCAAGTTCCGCCACGCCGAGTGGATGCGAAGCTGGTTGCTGCACGGGAGGAGCAGTTGGAGCGGTCGTGGGTGCCTGAGTGACCGTCGGCTTAG
>Ga0302220_10000839_pt1 | contig 25028 bp, 21 predicted proteins | sample II_Palsa_E1_3_FD_194572 | JGI IMG/M metagenome (GOLD analysis project Ga0302220, IMG submission 194572) | Peat permafrost microbial communities from Stordalen Mire near Abisko, Sweden - II_Palsa_E1_3 | ecosystem: Environmental > Terrestrial > Soil > Palsa > Peat permafrost | place: Sweden...
GCCGCGCTCGTGCGCGGGGTACAGGTCGGCCACGATCGTCATGGTGACGGGCTGGATCGCACCGGCGCCCACGCCCTGGATCAGCCGGAAGACTATCATCGCGGGCATCGACCAGGCAAAACCGGCCAGCAATGACCCGACGAGAAACACCGCGATACCGATCAGCATCACCGGTTTGCGACCATACAAGTCCGCCAGCTTGCCGAAGACAACCGTCATGGCGGTCTGCGTCAGCAGGAACGACGAGAAGACCCAGCTATAAAGATGCAGGCCGCCGAGTTGCGTCACGATCTGCGGCATGGCGGTCGAGACGATCGTCGCCTCGATGGCGACCATGGCCATTGAGGCCATCACAGATGCAATGACGAATGGTCGGGTTGATTTCGGGTTGAAAGACATGGTGTCCAAATGAGGATGTTGCGTCGAATCGCGAAGTGAAGCGCATGCGACTTATTCAATCGGCCGCGCGTGGGGCCCGCGCCGGCCGGTGAAATTATGAAGCTTTTCCTATAAATGTGCAGTCGATAGTAAGCGGCTGCTACATAAAAATCGGACGCACCATCCCCGGCCGGGCGTAACGCCAGCCGTTTTCGATCTATTGCTTTACATACTCGACGGGCAATTACTTGCCGTTTTCCGCTGCAGCAATAATTGCGGCTGCGACCTGCTGAGGCTGGGACAGCATCGCGACGTGATCGACCTCAAGCTGCCTTGGATGACGCAGTATTCGCGACGTGTTGCCCAGGTCTGCGCCGAGTGCTGTGCTTGCCTAGGCGTGGCCGTGAGTACGCAGCGCCTGGTGTATCGCGCTGGGCTGATTCACGGGATGGGACGCACATCGGTCTCGAATTCGGTCTGGAATGCGAGCGGAAAATTGTCGGCGGCGGCGTGGGAAAAAATTCGACTCGTGCCGTATTGGACGCACCGAGCCGGCAAGAATATCGCGGCGCTGGAACCGGAGGCCGCTATCGCATCGTTTGCCTACGAACGGCTTGATGGATCCGGCTATTTCCGAAGCGCGAGCGCACGGGAGATCTCTTTCGAGGCGCGAGTGCTTTCGACTGCTGTCGCGTGGATTGCGTTGCGCTCGCCTCGGCCGTGGAGAGCGCCGCTGAGTTTCGAGGAAGCGGCGTGCGCTTTGACAAGAGAGGCGCACGCGGGGCGGTTCGACGTGGATGTGGTCGAAGCCATGACTTCGTCAGAGCACGCGGCCTCGATACGCGCACGGAATCGTGTCAAGCGAGTGACATTGTCGGAGCGGGAAGTCGATGTGCTGCGGCACATCAGCCAAGGCGCCAGCAACAAAGAGGTAGCGCGTACGCTGGGGATCAGCATGAGCACGGTGGGAACGCATATGGAAAAGGTGTTTCGCAAACTCGATTGCTCGACACGGGCGGCCGCGACCTTGAAAGCTTCGGCGATGGGCTTGCTTTAGTCTGAACCCGACGCATAGTACGTCGGCCAGGTGCGGTGCAAAGCAGCGCACAGCGCGACATCACACAGCACGGCTCGCGATACGCTTTACCGCCTGGGCCCCTTCATACTTTCCGCTTCCATGGCCGCATGCCATTCCTCGTTGGCCTCGATGGGATCCATCGCGTCGTCGATGGAGGCCATTGCGCGCTCGGCGATCCCCAACGTTTCGTCCGGCGGGTCGTCGAACTCGTCGCCATCTTCGCCTGGCGGTTCCAGCATATCCCTGAGCATCGCCTTCAACTCCGGCGTGTCCCACGGCAGGCCATGTTGCTTTTGAACCTTTATGTAGTGCTTCACTTCGGCGTTCTGTTCCTCGGTAAGAGGCAGCCCACGGAAGGTGCTTTTGGGGTCAAGGTCTGGCATGGCTTTCTCCGAGGTTCCGTTGCCTCCAGTGTAGCGACATTGTGGCGCCTCGTGAGCGCGAAAATAGGTAATAGCGACGTCGTTTACCTGGGCGTCACACAATAGGAGTACGGTATGCCTTCGCGGTCGCGAAGCGCGGGTCGCGAACATCCAAGTCTGGCACCACTAAACTACTTGACGGAGTGACACCATGAGTATGTTTGCTACCCAAGATGGAACGCGCATTTTCTACAAGGATTGGGGCAAAGGACAGCCCGTTGTCTTCTCTCACGGCTGGCCGCTGAGCGGCGACGCCTGGGACGCCCAGATGATGTTTCTGGGTGAGCGCGGCTACCGCGTGATCGCGCATGACCGCCGCGGCCATGGCCGTTCCGACCAGACGTGGGACGGTAACGACATGGACACCTATGCGGACGACCTGGCCCAGTTGATCGATTCCCTCGATCTGAAAGACATGGTGATAGTCGGCCATTCGACAGGTGGCGGCGAGGTCGCGCGCTACATCGGGCGCCACGGAACCAAGCGGGTAGCTAAAGCCGTGTTGCTAGGCGCGGTGCCGCCGCAGATGTTGAAAACCGAGACGAATCCAGGGGGACTTCCACGCGAAGTTTTCGACGGCATTCGCGCCGGCGTGCTTGCCGATCGATCGCAATTCTTCAAGGATCTCAGCACGCCTTTCTACGGCTACAACCGGGCCGGTGCGAAAATTTCCGAGGGTGTGCGCGATTCGTTTTGGCGACAGGGCATGCAGGTCAGCATCAAGGGTGCTTACGACTGCATCAAGCAGTTCTCGGAAACGGACTTCACCGCGGATCTCAAGAAATTCGACATTCCCACGCTGATCGTCCATGGCGACGACGATCAGATCGTGCCCATCGGCGCCGCGGGCATGTTGTCGGCGAAGATCGTCCCCAATGCCACGCTGAAGGTCTATGCGGGCGCCCCGCACGGACTTGCCCAGACACGGCAGGACGAATTCAATGCCGACTTGCTGGCGTTCATCAAAGGTTGAAAATCGGTAAGCGTGTAGTCACCCCGGCGTAGTCACCGGGGAAGTCACTCTGTGTTGTCCTCCTCTTGCACTCCGGGACATCGCTGCCTGCAGCGTCACGAGCAAGACCATTATTTCCACGATATAGTCGTCGATAGACCTACAGTTTGTTCACAGAGTGACTAACCGTTAATTTTTTGAGCGATCGAACGTGCAGACACAGGAAATATCGGAACAGCCGACCCAACACCTCGCAACTGACCTGATCGCCGCGGCCGAGGCACTCGGCCCATTGATCGCCGCGCACAAAGGTGCCATCGCGCGTGGTCCCGACATTCCCGAAGAGATCGCCCGAGCGCTCGAAGACGCCGGTCTGACGCGCTTGTGGCTGCCGCGCAGTCTCGGGGGAGCGGAGCTGGCGCCGATGGATTATTTCCGCGTCATCGAAGCTGTCGCCAGGCACGATGGTTCAGTGGGGTGGTGTGCCGCGATCGCATCCACGGGGTCCCGCGCAGCGGGACTGATTCCGAAAGAAGCGGCAGTTGCATTGCTGGGCCGCGGCGGGTTTGTTTCCGGTAGCCTGGCTCCGACCGGTGTCGCGGTCAAAGAGGGCAATGGCTGGCGGGTCAACGGCCGGTGGTCGTGGGGCAGCTTTATTCGCTACAGCACACTGACACTCGGAGTCTGCATAGAGCACGCCGACGGCGTGCCGCGCACCACGGCCGCCGGTGCGCCCGTGCTACGCGGCATACTGGTTCCGACACGAGACGTCGAAATCATCGCCAATTGGGACGGCAGCGGACTGCGATCTTCCGGCAGTCACGACTTCACTATCACCAATGTGCTGGCGCCCGACGCGCACACTTTCTCGCTGACCGATTTCGTGGTGACGCCTCATCAGCCCGGCGCACTCTACGCATTGCCGTTCATTACCATGTTCGCGCTGGGCATTACCGCGGTGTCCCTCGGCATCGCACGCGGTTCGATCGACGCATTGACTGCGCTGGCTAAACAGAAGGTCGCAACGGGAACACGTGCACTCTTGCAGGAGCAAGTGAGCGTACAGGCCAGCGTTGCTGAAGCGGAAACGCTGCTGCGTGGCGCCCGTGCATTCCTCTTCGAGTCGGTTCAAGTGCTTTGGGATACCGAGGTAGCAGGACAACCGCAAGACATGGAGCAGCGCGCGCTGGCGCGCATGGCTAGCTGTAACGTGGTTCAAGTGGCCAAGAAGGTGGTCGACCTGATGTTTTCGGCGGCAGGTGGCTCCGCTACCCATGAACGCGGTCCGTTCGCAGCTCAAATGCGCGATGCGCAAGCTGCGGCCCAGCATCTTGCGTTTTCTTCCCGGAATATGGAGACTGCAGGGCGTGTTCTGTTGGGAATGGATCCCGGGACTCCGCGCTTCTGATCCGCGCTTCTGATCCGCGATTTTGATCCTCGATCATCACGTGCCTTCCTCAACCTGCTCGCGCCTGCGCGATGCCGTCCGAAATGGCGCCTTCGTGGTCACGTTTGCGCTTGCCGCCTGTTCATCCACGCCAACGCCGGCGCCCGGACCGATCGCCACGACCATAGCGGCAGTCGAGCGCGGCTGGCACACCGATGTCTGTATTCGTGCCGAGGACGCCGGCCCCTGGATTCTGGCGCTCGCGCACGGGTACGGGTTCGACGGGGAACATTTTCTTTGCTTTGGGTTCGGTGAACGGCAATACCTGCTCACGCACGACCACGGCCCGCTAGAGACGCTCTCGGCGCTGCTGCCTAGCCGGGCGGCGCTGTTGATGACGGTGCTGCGCGACTCGCCGGGCGCGGCGTTCGGCTCTTCCAACGTGGTCAATCTAGGCATCAGCCGCGACGGCTTGACGGGGCTTCAGGCGTTCCTGCAGGGGGCCGTGCAAACCGACAAGGCGGACCAACCCCAGGGCGACGTCGCGGACAAACCCGAGGGCGACCTCGCGGGCAAACCGGTAGGACTCGGGGAGGGCCCTTATCCGGGCAGCGTGTTCTTCGCCGCTACCGGCACCTACGACTTGTTCTACACATGCAACACCTGGACCGCGGCCGCCCTGCGTTCGGCCGGGCTACCCGTCAACACCACCGTGCTGTTCGCCGGCGGCGTGATGCGTCAGGCACGGCAACTCGCCGCTCCACAGTTGGGCAGCGCACCCTAGGCCAGCCTACTGGCAGGGAGAAGGGTTGCAGATCGTGGTGGTGCTGCCTGAAGGCGGCGTCACGACAGTTGTGTTATTGGGTGGCGGGGGATTGCTGCTGTTCAAGGAGAGGCAGCCGGTGAGAACAGACGGCAGCAGCAGTATGACAAACCAGGACCGTTGCATGATCACTTCCCCTTAATTCGACTGTTACACGAAAATAAGCAGACTTCACCCTATGGCGAACTGCGACACCGGTCTGGTCGAGCGAGAAGATGCCTTTACCGATTATAGGCAGTGAGATAGATGACAGACGCCAAAGTTCCTGTCTCAACCGGCATTGCAGGCATCGCCGGCATCGCGGACATCCCCGCCGCCATTTCCCATATGTTCGAAGAACCGGATGGCCCGCGGGTCGCCCACGTGGGCGGTATTCATCCGTACCCACGCGCACTGCTCGCCGCCCGGGCGGTAATAGCTTCCTGGCGCGAGCGTGATGCCGAATTGCACTGCCTGCTCCACCAGCACCATGGAATCGTCGATGCCGGGCACGCGGGTCCAGACAAAATTGCCGCCGCTAGGCTCATCGAATACTTCCCACCCGCGTCCTTCGAGGTGCTGCACGGCAGTCGAGAGCGCCCCGCGAACCCGGCGCCGTAGCCGCTCCAGATATTTTCGATAAGTGCCGCGTTCGAGCAACGCTGCCACGACGCATTCGCTGAAACGCGAGCCGCCGAGACTGGTGAGCACCTTCACATCGACCAGCCCCTTGATCAACTCGCGTTTTGCAGCGATGTAGCCGATACGCAGCGAAGACGAAAGCGTCTTCGACAATCCCCCGACATAGATAACGTGGTCGAGTTGATCGAGCGAGCCGAGTCGCTGTGTCGGCGTCGCCTGGTAATCCGCATAGATATCGTCTTCCACGATCGTGAAGTTGTGTTGCTGCGCCAATTGCAGCAGCCGGAACGCAATTTGCGGAGTGACGTTGGTCGCGGTGGGGTTATGAAATACGGTGTTGATGAAGAACAACTTCGGCTGGACGCTCTTGAGCAGATACTCCGCGACATCGACATCGGGCCCATTGGCCAGACGCGGCACACCGATGATTCTCACACCTTGAAGCTTGAGCAACCCGACCAGATTGTAGTAACCGGGATCCTCGACGAATACCGTGTCGCCCGGCTTGAGCATGAACCGCACGATCAGATCGAGCGCCTGGCTGGCACCGCTTGTCACGATGATGTTGGACATGTCGGCTTCGATGCCGATAGGCCCCAGGCGCATCTGGATTTGATGCCTGAGGTTCGCGTCGCCGTGCGGCATCGCATAGTCGATCACGCTGCTGCTATCCATGCGCATGACTTGACGCATGGCCTGAGTGATGCCGTCGAGGTCGCGCCACGGCTCGGGAACGAAGCCGCTGCTCAACTTCAACGTCTCGCCCGGGTAGTTGAATTGTTGAAGTATTTGATGCGACTCCTCCTCGGCCAAGCGCGGATCGGACCCGCCGGACGAGCGGATTTCGTTGCCGACATGAGTCGCCACGTAAAAGCCCGATCCGTGTTTCGGCACGATGAGACCCAGCGAAGAGAGCCTGTCGTAAGCCTCGATGACCGGAAAGCGACTGATTTGCTGGTCGGCCGCGAGCCCCCGGATCGACGGCAACTTTACGCCGGGCAATAGTTGACGCGAGCGGATTAGCGCGGTGATGCCGGATACGAGCTGATCCGTCATCGGGACGCCATTGTGCGCATCTACAACGAAATTCATCGCGTCTGTGCTCCAAGTGTTCGAGTAAATTGACTGAACAGTACGGCTAAAGTGTTCGCTACTGTGCATTCTCAATATTGGAGTTTAACGAAATAATGCTGTCAAGGGGTTGCCTCTTTGCGCGGCCGTCATTGGGAGAACGTTATGCGTGAAATCCGGACATTGGAGCTGCAACAAAGTGAGGTACCGGTAAGCTGGTTCATCGACCGTCCGCATACTTTGAGGGTTTGCCAGGGCTTGCTGTGGCTCACGCTTGAGGGTGAGCTCGACGACAAGTGGCTGAGGGCAGGTGATTCGGTGACGTTGCCGGCAAATTCGACAATCTGGATCAACTCGCCGGAAGCTGACAGTCGCTTCGCATTGGCATCTACGCCGACGAAACCGTGGGTCGGCCGGATCGCTTTTTACTTGCCGAGGATAGCGTTCGGCCGGAGCCGGGCGCGTGTTTTATAAGGGCAGGCGAAGCCTGGCGTGCATGAGAGGCCTCAAGCACTCTCATGCGCCCGGTTGCCTTCTGAGTTGCAAGGTATAGGTGAGGCGGTCGGCCGGAAACACACTGACGGTCACTTCGAAAGCCACGCCTTGCTGGTCTAGGTAGTGCCGCACGATCTCAAGCGCGTGAGAGCCGGCCGGGGCGCCCAATTTTTTCGCCAGAGGCTCCGGCACGCCGATAGCCCTGATCTCCTGCCTGATTTCGGCGACTAGCCGCCCATACTTTTCCTCGACCATCTCGCAGATCAAGCCCGAACTCTTGCGCAACTCGCGCCGCAAGCCGGTGCCGACGGCCGGATCCAGATAAACGTCGGTCCAGCAAATCGGCAGGGTGGGATTGTGCGGATCGATCCGCAGCAGCTCCACGCGCAGCCAGCGCAATCGATCCGGGTAGCCTAGCTGGCTCGCCAGAGCCGGTTCGAAGACGATCTCTTCGATCGACTGCACATGCCGTTCGGTTTCCACGGCAAATTGAACCAGATCCTCGACGCTCGATAGCGACTGCGCATAAGCGTGTCGCGGTTTGATCGCCTCGACACGAATTCCGGCGCGTTTGCGCCGCGAAATCAATCCCAGATCCTGTACCACCTGCAAGGCCGAACGGACAGTCGAACGACTCACGCCATATTGGGCCGACAACTCCAGTTCGCTGGGCAGCGCTGTTCCGATCGCAAATTTGCCGGCGCCGATCTCCCTGATCATTTGTTGAGCAAGTTCTGCGTAGCGGGGCTTCATTTGATGCTTTCCTGTTCTGGCGGAGGTCGGCGCAATGCTAGCGAGCGCGTGCGCATTTGCCAAGCGAATTTGCCGGGAGCTCTGCTTTGAAGTCGTTAGAAGCCAAGGTAAACCCTTGGTTGACACCTTTCGCATTTAAAAATATAGTCCGTACATAATTATAATGTACGAACATATTAAGCGGCGGATGATGGGGCAAATGAAGCTGCAAACGGCTCGGCTCATAAAGCCGCAGACCTCGTTGCACACCTCGTGCACACGCCACCTCCAGGAGACAACATGGCTACTCAAAGCGCAGCGACGGAGTCGACGATGCAAACTCGTCGCAAGCCCTTTTACGCAAGACTGGGCTTCCAGATCATTGCCGGCATCGTACTTGGCCTGGCGCTCGGCTTCATCGCGCCGCATCTGGCCGTGTCGATGAAAATCCTTGGTGATATCTTCCTGCGGATGATCAAGATGATCGTCGCGCCGTTGGTGTTCCTCAACGTGGTGCTCGGCATCGCGGCGGCGGGGGACCTGAAGAACGTAGGCCGCATCGGCTTCAGGGCGCTGATCTATTTCGAGATTGTTTCCACAATTGCATTGCTGATCAGCATGGTCATCGCCAACTTCTCGGGCGTGGGCGCCGGCATGCACTTGACGCCGGACGCCGCACAGGCCGCTGCTGCCCACGCGCAATATGGCAGCGTACATCCGGCAAGCTTTCAGCAATTCCTGCTGACCCTGGTTCCCGATAATTTTGTCGGCGCGTTTGCGAACGGCTCGCTGCTGCAGATCCTGGTGATCTCGATCGGCTTTGGGTGGGCGCTGCTGTTGCTCAAACCCGAGCAGCGCGAGAGCGTCGAACGTGGGCTGACCCGCATGTCCGACTGCTTTTTCAAGTTCGTCGACGTGATCATGACGTTTGCCCCGTTCGGCGCGTTTGGATCGATCGCCTTTGCGGTCGGCAGCAGCGGCATGAGTGCTGTGATTTCGCTCGGTTACCTGCTGCTGGTGATGTATCTGTCGCTCGCGTTCTTCGTCGTGGTCGTGCTGGGTTTGATCCTGCGTCTTTATGGTTTCAACGTGTTTCGCTTCCTGCGTTATTTCAAGGACGAAATTTTCCTGTTGTTCGCAACCGCCTCTTCGGAAAGCGCGTTGCCGCGGCTATTCACGAAGCTCGAAGCTTTGGGTTGTTCGCGTCAGTCGGTCGGACTGGTGCTGCCGACCGGTTATGCCTTCAACCTCGACGGAACCGCCGTCTATATGTCGCTGTGCGTCATGTTTCTGGCCAACGCGTATGGCGTGCCGCTCGATCTGCACCAGCAATTCGGCTTGCTGCTGTTGATGCTGGTGACATCGAAGGGGGCCGCGACGGTATCGGGCGGCACCTTCATTGTGTTTGCCGCAACGGTCACGGCGTCGGGTTTGCTGCCTCTGGAAGGCTTGCCCATCCTATTCGGCATCAACCGCTTTACCTCCCAGGCCGTCAGCATTTGCAATTCGCTCGGCAATGCGGTGGCTACGCTGGTCATCTCTAAGTCGACCGGTGAATTCGATGCCGATGCCGCGCGCGCCGAGTACTCGCGTGTATTCGGGCGCGAGTTCAAGACCGTGCTCTGAACCAGCGGTCCTTTTATCTTATTCACGAGAACCTCAAATGCAAATCACCGCGATCCATGAAATCTCCGTGCCGCTCGAAGGCAATGTGGCGAATGCGCTGGTCAGTTTCGCCGAACACGATATTTCGTTGGTGGCCGTGGTCAGCGACGTCATGCGCGACGGCCATCCGGTGGTCGGCTATGCGTTCGACTCGATCGGTCGCTATGCGCAGGGCGGCATCTTGCGCGACCGCATGATTCCGCGTTTGGCCAAGGCTGCCAAGGAATCGCCGGCATCACTGCTCGACACCTCGGAGAAATTATTCGATCCGGCCAAGGTATTGCAAACCGTCATGCGTAACGAGAAGCCGGGCGGGCATGGCGATCGCGCGGCCGCGGCGGGCGCCCTGGAACTGGCGATCTGGGACTTGAACGCCAAGATCAACGACGAACCTGCACACGTGACGATCGCGCGCCACTTCGGCCGCGCCGGCAAGCTCAATGGCGTCGACGTCTATGCGGCGGGCGGCTACTACTATCCCGACGAAAGCACTGAGCGGCTGGTCGCCGAATTTCGCGGGTATCAGCAGCTAGGCTTTAATGCATTCAAGATGAAGATCGGCGGCGCTACGCTGTCGCAGGACCTTGCCCGTATCGAGGCCGCGCTGACTGTTGCGGGCAGTGGCGCGCGCCTGTCGGTGGACGCCAACGGCCGCTTCGATCTGCCGACGGCGCTGAGCTACGCGCAGGCCATCGCGCCGTACCGCTTGCGTTGGTACGAGGAGATCGGCGATCCGCTCGATTTCGACTTGAACCGGCAAGTCGCGCAAGCCTACGAGTTTGCAATCGCGACCGGAGAAAACCTGTTCTCGGCGATCGACGTCAAGAACCTGGCGTTGTACGGCGGCATGCGCCGGGTCAAGGATATTTTTCAAATGGACCCAGGCCTGAGTTACGGCCTGCTCGAATATGGCCGCATGCTCGATGTCATCGAGCAGCATGGCTACAGCCGCGCTTGCGCCTATCCGCACGGTGGCCACTTGATCAACCTGCACATTGCGGTAGGTCTGGAACTCGGGGGCTGCGAAGCTTACCCCGGCGTGTTTCAACCGTTTGGCGGCTATCCGTCGAAGTGCGGCCTGGGCGACGGTTTGGTGCGCCCAACCGATGCCGCCGGTTTCGGCCTGGAAGAAAAAGAAGAATTGCGACCGTGGTTGGCTCGCGTTTTGAACTAGCCACCCATACCTTCACCGATATAGAGAGCTCATATGGCAACGACTGTTTTCGATTCCGTGCTGTTTCGCGATATGTTCGGCACAGAAAAAATGCGTGCGGTGTTTTCCGACACGGCATTTCTGGAACGCTGCATCGATACCGAGACCGCTCTTGCCCGCGCGCAAGCCAAAGCCGGGCTCTTTGCGCTGGATGCCGCGCACGAGATTACGGCCCGCTCCCGATACGCGGAACTCGATCTGGACGTGCTGCGCCACGAAACCGAAATTGTCGGCTATCCGATCCTGCCGCTGGTCAAACAACTCAGCGAGATGTGCGGGGACGCGGGCCGCTATGTGCATTGGGGGGCAACCACGCAGGACATCATGGATACGGCCACCATGCTGCAGTGTGCGCAAGCGGTCGAGATCATCGAAGCGCAACTGACCGACGTACGTGCCGCGTTACGGGACCTGGCCGAGCGCCATGCCGACACCGTCACCGCAGGCAGGACTCATCTGCAACACGCGCTGCCCGTGACCTTCGGCTTTCGTGCAGCGGTCTGGCTATCGTCGTTGAATCGGCACGCGCAGCGGTTGACGCAAGCCAAAGATCGGGCTCTGATGGTGCAGTTCGGTGGAGCGGCAGGCACGTTGGCGTCGCTGGGGGATCCGGAAAAAGCGCTCGAAGTGCGCGCGCGGTTGGCCGAGGAACTCGATCTGCGCGATCCGGAAATCACGTGGCATGTCGCCCGCGATGGACTGAACGAGTTGGTGTCCTTGCTCGCCAGTATCGGTGGGTCGCTGGGCAAGATCGGGCTCGATGTCATGCTGATGGCGGCCTCGGAATTCGGCGAGGTGGCCGAGCCTTTCGTGCCAGGGCGGGGGGCGAGTTCGACGATGCCACAGAAGCGCAACCCGATTTCCAGCGAACTGATGTTTGCCGCAGCAAAAATGCTACGTGAACGCGCTGGGCTGATGCTCGACGCGATGATGCAGGATTTCGAACGTGCCACCGGCCCTTGGCATCTGGAGTGGAGCGCAGTGCCGGAAAGTTTCATGCTGGCGTCCAGCGCGCTGTTTCAGGCGAATTTCATGTTGCGCGGACTCGAAGTCAATGTTGGGCAGATGCGCAGCAACCTCGATATTACCGGCGGCTTGATCGTTGCCGAGGCGGTCATGATGGGCCTCGCACCCACGCTTGGGCGGCAGCACGCGCATGATGCCGTGTATGAGGCATGTCGGGAAGCGATCGAACAGCGCAAGACGCTGTTCGACGTACTGGTCGTCAATGATGCGATTCGAAACACGATAGGCGAGGAGCGGCTGCGCGTGTTGACCGACCCGGCCAATTACCTCGGCGCGGCAGCCACGATGGCTCGTGCAGTGGCGGCCAAGACCGCGATCTAGTCGCGGGTGTCCTTCACGGCGTAGAAGGCGGCGGTTTCATAGGGGAGTGTCACGACTTCCCGGCCGTTGAGTTCCGGTTCGACCGCAATCAACGCGCTTAACTGATCGTCGATCTTCGCGCGCCCCTCGGCCGGCAGCGTTGCGATAAAGCTGACCGACCTTACCCGGTTCATGATCACGTCTTCGGGCGCGCCGGTATGACCGTGAGAGAAGTGCTCCTCATGCAGCGGGCCGAAGCCCTTAAACGGAAACACCTTGCGCCAGGCGCCTGTGTAATAGCGAGGCGTGTCACCTTCGGCCTGGTTCACGATTGCGTCGAGTCTTGCGACCCAGGGAACCCGCGCATCGCGCATGTTCCAGACCAGTCCGAGTTTGCCACCCGGCTTCAGCACACGATGAATTTCGGCCAAAGCCTCGGCGGTGGCGAACCAGTGAAACGACTGGGCACAGACGACGGCATCGACTGAAGCGTCAGGCAATGGAATCGATTGCGCTGAGCCTGAGAGCGCTTCGACGTGCGGCAATGCGGCAGACAACTCGCCGCGCATCTTTGGAACGGGTTCGACGGCAATGACCTTGGCGCCCGTCTCAATCAAGCGCCGCGTGAACTTGCCGGTGCCGGCGCCCAGATCCACGACGGTGATTCCTGCTCGCAGGCCGAGGCTGTCGCGCAACCAGTCTGCAACACCAGGCGGATAGTCGGGACGTCCGCGAACGTACTTGTCGGCCATCGTCGTGTAACCGTCAGCGGCTGTATGGTGGATAGACTGCGTTGCATCTGTCATCGGTGCACTCCTGTTCGATAGATCCATATATATCGTGAGCTGCAGGCGATCGCGCAAGGGATCGGCAGACCTGCCGGCTAGCCTATCGCCAGCATAAACAGGAATGCCTTTTTTACCATGCGCGTCGTAATAGAAGCGTAACGGCCCTCTGCTATTCTCAAGCATTACATCGTTCACTTCAACTAAACCATGTTCGTCCGGCCCGCAGTCGTAGAAGACAAAAACACCATCTCCAGCTTTCTGACGCAATTGGATTACCCAGGCACCGAGTCCTTCATCGCCGAAAAAATCGAGCGCCTGCTCGTGCACCCGGATGCGGTGCTGCTGGTGGCACAGGACAACAACCAAGTCGTGGGCGTCATTTCCCTGCATTTCATTCCCCAATTGGCAGTGAACGGCGACTTCTGTCGCATCAGTTACTTCTGTGTCGGGGAGGGTGCGCGCGGGAAAGGCGTGGGCGACATGCTGGAAGCCGCGGCCATGCAAGAAGCTGTGCGTCGCGGTTGCGATCGAATCGAAGTGCACTGCCACTCGCGAAGATCTCGAGCGCATGAGTTTTATTTTCGCCAGGGATTTGAAGAGTCTCCCAAGTATTTGATGAAGATGTTGTGAGCGCGAGCGTCGTCGCGCTTGCCGCGATCGACTGAAGCCGCTCAGGGGTAATGGAAGCGCCCAGCCTTTATGGACTCGGCGCTTTTATTCCCCGCTGTTATTCCCGTTTTGCGCCCGTGACCTTCACGACATTTGCCCAGCGCACGATTTCGGCGTGCAGGTAGTCCTTGAAATACTCGGGCGTTCCGCCGACCGGCGTCAATGCCTGAGAATCGAACAAGGTCTTGACGGCCGGCGTCTTGAGCGCCTTGTCGATCGCATCGCTCATGATCTTGACGTTTGCGGGCGGCGTGCCCTTGGGCGCCAGCACTGCGGTCCAGTTGTAATCCTGGATATCCTTGTAGCCCAATTCATAAAGCGTCGGTACGTTCGGCAGGCTCGCAACGCGTTCCTTGCTGGACACCGCCAAGGCCCGGACTTTGCCGGTCTTGAGATACGGCAGGACCGACGCGAGGGCCACCGAAGCCACAGGCGTTTCGCCGCCCAGCACCGCTATCGCCGCCGGCCCTGCGCCACGATAAGGGATGCTCGTCATGTTCGATTTCCAGACGACTTGAAACAGGTAGTCGGCGGAGAGTGCAGGGGTGGTGCCGGCCCCCGGAGTTGCATACCCTAGCGGGCGCTGGGTCGCCAGCACCTTCAAGTCGGCGAGCGTTTTAACCGGTACCGCGTCGTTCACCACGATCACGTTAGGCTGTGAACTGACGAGCGAAACCGGTACGAAGTCGTCTTCCGCACTGTAGCCAGCGTCCTTGCCCCACAGCGCGGGGTTGACGGCAAACGAAGTCGTGGTGACGAGGTACGTGTAGCCATCGGGTGCGGTGATGGCGGCGGCGTGCGCGCCGACGTTGCCGCCTGCGCCACCGCGGTTTTCTATGACCACCGACTGGCCCAGGATTTCCGTGAGCTTGGGCGCCACCATCCGTGCCGTGATGTCGGAAATGCCCCCCGGCGGATATGCGACGATCATTCTGATCGTCTTGTCCGGATAGCCGGCTGCCCGAACCACGCCCGGCGCTGTCGAACCGGCGACTGCCAGGGCAATCCAGCTGAATGCCAGCACTGCCCGCTTGATAATGTGCATCCTCTCCTCCCTATTTATGGTGTGGATACAGTGTACACATTTCGCGGAAATCTTGAGTGCGGCGGCGTCAGAGACCAAGGAAGTCAAGGAATATCGCCTTCGTCGAACAGTTTGTGCTGGACCGCGTATCGAACCAGCATCGCATCGCTTTGCATCTGCATTTTCTCGAGGATTCGTGCTTTATAAGTGCTCACGGTTTTCGCGCTGATGGAAAGCTGTAGCGCGATATTATTCACCGAATGGCCCTCCACCAGGCGACGTAATACGTCGAATTCTCGATCGGACAGCCGTTCGTGCGGTTGGGCGGCAACCGGACTGCTCAGATCTCGGGCGAGACGCTCGGCCATCGGCACGCTCACATAAATGCCGCCGCCAGCGACGCGCGTGACGGCCACCACCAGTTCCTCGCGGGCGGCTTCCTTCGTCATGTAACCGGACGCCCCCGCTGCAAATGCGCGCTTCGCATATTGCTGCTCCGCGTGCATGGTCAAGACCAGGATCTTCAAGTGCGGATGTTCGTCCCTCAATTGTTTGATGATATCGAGGCCATTGCGTCCCGGCATCGACAAATCGAGTATCAGTACGTCGGCCGACTGCACGCGTGCCAACGCGATGATGGAGGGGCCGTCGGCAGCGTCGCCCGCGATTTCGAAGTGGCCGGCTCTCGTAAGCAGATAGCGCAGGCCGTCGCGCACCATCGCATGATCGTCGGCGATCAGGACACGGATCATAGTTTTGCTCCGCTGAGCTGACCTTTCAGCGCGGCGGTCGATAACACCACGGTCAGCCGGAAACCCTTGCCGGGCGCGCTGACGATGTCGAGATCGCCGTCCAGCAAATGGGCGCGCTCGCGCACGCCGAGCAGTCCGAACGAATTGCTGGGCGTTCTCGCATCGCTGGTGACGCCACAGCCGTCATCGCTTACCTGGACGACAAAACCACGTTCTTCGAGGCGCAGCTGCACGTTGACCGTCGTAGCGTGCGCATGTCGGGCGACGTTGGTCAACGCCTCCTGCACGATCCTGAAGATGGCGCTTGCTGCGTCCGGCGTAAAGTCGATGTGATGAATGTCCACGCTATTGGTCACGGCGATGCCATACCGCTCCGAAAAATCGGTGATCAGCCATTCGATTGCGGACTCCAGCCCGAGGTCGTCGAGCATTGCGGGCCGCAGATCCGACGCGATGCGTCGCACCGACGAAACGGCCCGGTCTAGCAGGGCGTACATCTGCTGCACCTGCTCGAGCAGCACCGCTTTGTCGGCGTCCGCGCGCAATTCGTATTCGAGGATGGTGACATTCAAGTTGAGCGCCGTCAGTTGCTGGCCAAAGTCGTCATGGATTTCGCGCGCAATGCGCCTTTTTTCCTGTTCGCGAGCGGCCTGGATGCCGCCCGACAAACGCCGCAAGTCTTCGCGCGACGCGTGCAGCGCATTCTCGGCGCGCACGCGCTCCGAGATGTCGCGCAGCATCACGGTGTAAAGCTTGCCATCGCCGACCGCAATTTGGGAGATCGATGCTTCGACGGGAAACTCCTCGCCATTCGCACGCAGGCCGAACAATCGACGCTGGCCGCCCATGGGCCGGTCGGAAACGCCGGTAGTACCGAAACGCTCGACGTGGGCGCGGTGTTCGACCCGATAACGTTCTGGCATGAAACGGCCGAGCGGCGCGCCTATCATGTCCGCGGCCGCGTAGCCAAACACGCGCTCGGCCATCGGGTTGAAGATGACGACGTGCTGCGTTTCGTCGACCACGATGATGACCTCCATCGCCGAGCGAATGATGGCGCGTAATCGCGCTTCGTCTTTTACTGCGCGCGAGTTGGGCATTGAAGGGTCCATGGCGGAAAGTTCGCCTGCATTGCTGCTCAGTACAGGCATGAGGGCATGGACGGGATCGTGCTGCCCACAACGGTGCAACGATGGTGTGTAGTTGCGACATTCGCCGATGCGACGTCGCGACAACAGGACTCAATGCTTGATACTGCGCCATTCTTCCGCAATTTTCCAGCACATTCAGGCTGGGAGCGGGTGGGCGCCAAGCGGCACGTGACGGCTCCCGATGGTACCCGACCGCTTTCGGCGGCACTCAGCCGTGCTCTAGGGAATTCCCTACACGCGGCGTAGCCATACCCTACGCAAACATGCGTCACGTCCGATATCCAAAAAAATACCGCGCACCGATACTGGCTATAGGGAGTCGTTCCCATCGTTCGTCGCGATGAAAGCCGGTGCAGGGCGCGGCGCGTGCCATTTCTTCGACAAACCCATGGAGCTCTACCGGTTCGCGATGCAATCGGGATGAGGGTCGAGAAATCAATGTAGCAAGCAGGAGAAATGCCATGATGTCGCTCGATAGTATGTTAGCCCAGCCCCTGGCGTATCGGCCCCTGGCCGGTCGTCGATCCACCGATGCGGTGCATTGTTCGAACTGTGCGACCCGCAATATCTGCATGCCCAGCGGCCTGAGCGCGGCGGACTTTGTCCAGCTGGACGCGATGATCTGCACCACGCGCAAGATTAGCCAGGGCGAAGCGCTGTATCGCGCTGGGGATCTGTTCCAAAGCCTCTATACGATCAAGGCCGGTTCTTTCAAGACTGTGATGGTGCTACGCGACGGGCGCGAGCAGATCACCGGGTTTCAACTGGTGGGCGAGCCGCTGGGCATCGATGGTGTGAGCACCGAGCGGCACATGTGTGACGCGATCGCACTTGAAGACAGCGTGCTATGCATCATCCCGTTCCAGATGCTCGAAGCCGTGTGCCATGAAGTCATGACCATGCAGCGCCATCTGCACCGGCTGATGTGCGGTGAAATCGCGCGCGAGTCGGGGCAACTCACGTTGTTGGGCAGCATGCGTGCGGAAGAGCGCGTGTCGGCGTTTCTGCTGAATTTGTCGCTGCGTCTACAGGTACGCGGTTATTCGCCCACCGAGTTTCAGTTGCGCATGAAGCGCGAGGAAATCGGCAGCTTTTTGGGCATGAAGCTCGAAACCGTGAGCCGCATGCTCTCGAAATTTCAGAAAGATCATCTGATCGAGGTGCAAGGCCGCCTGATCAAGATTCTCGATGTCGACGCATTACGCCGCGTCAGTGCCGACGGCCCGATGCCGTCGTTGGCACCGGCTCGTGAATGTGTCGCCCAATAGGCGAATCGCGACTTGGCCCACATTGATCCCTAGCGATCGGGGCCGCCTTAATGCGACATCAGCACCGGGATCGTCATCGAGGACAGGATCGTGCGCGTGGCGCCCCCCAGCACGACCTCCCTGAACCGCGAATGGCCGTATCCGCCCATCACGATCAGATCGGCGTCGCAATCGAGCGCGTGCGATAGCAGCGCGTTGCCCACACCGAGATCGGAAGGCGTCGTTTGTTGCGAGACCTCTATCTTGATGCCGTGACGAGCCAAATAAAGCGCGATGTCCGTACCCGGCTGCTCGCCGTGCACCCACGGTTGCTTCTCGGCGTTGAAGACCACCACCTGAACGAAATCCGCCTGCTTGAGTATCGGGATCGCCGCGGTGACTGCACGCGTTGCGCCCATGCTGGCGTCCCACGCAACGAGTACGCGCTTTCCGACGTGCGCAAAGTGGCCCGTATAGGGAACCATCAACACCGGGCGACCGGAATTCACGAGTACATATTCCGGGAAATCCGAACCCAGGAAGAGCGCGGGCGCGTTGGCATCGATTTGCCCGATCACGACCAGATCGGCATAGCGCGCTTGCAGGCTCAAGCCAGCTCCCGCATCGTCGTCCATGACGCGTTTCTCGTACGACGCGACCTCTAACTTGCGCGCGATGGCTTCGAACTTTGCGAGCACGCTATCTGCGCGCTCTCGCAGCGGCTCGAGAATCGAGGTCAAGTTGAACGTGCCATCGCCCATCGCACCGGGAAAAGAAAACTGCGCCGATACACCGGTCGCGGCCAGGCCGATCAAATGCGCGTCGTATTGAATCGCCAGATGCGCGGCAATTTCGATTTGCTCATCGACGTGAGCGGATTCGTCCACATGGACAAGTATGGTTTTATAGGACATGCGACACCCCCGGAGTTGATCGGCTCAGACGATCGGCGCCGACAAAGTATTTACGTGCGTAGGCCAACAGTTGCAGATCAGTGGGGTGATCGACGGTTTCCAGACTGATCACCTGTTCTGCGAGATCGTGTTGGTGTTTCAGCAGGTATTTTAGAAAAGCGAGCTTTTCGTTACCTGGCCCCACGATCAAAATCTCAAGCGCACCCTGGAGCGCGTTTGCGATATCGTTGAAGTAGGGTTTGCTCTCGTGACGGCCGCCTCCCGCTTTTTCCGATTTCGTATGTGTCGAGTGTGTCTTGATGATTTCGTTCGCCGCCGTCTCGGGGGTGAAGTGAATGACATGCGCTTGCGCGTGGTCTAGCCACACGATGACGTGGTCGAAAGACATGGCGTTGATCCTTAAAAAAGAGGGCGCCGCATGCACGTGGCGGCGCGCCCTATGCGAGTTCAGGACACGGACAAATTGTCGACGACTTCCGTGACCCCGGGAACGGCCCATGCTGCGTCTTCTGCGGTGCGGCGTTCGTGCCACGCACCGACCCGGCCGTTGAGCGTGATCTTGCCGCCTTCGACGAAGACCTTGATGCCCGACGATTCGAAAGCGGCATTGCGCTGATAGGCTTGGGTAATGCGCGCGTGCACGTCGGCGGTCGTCACTCGCGGCTCGATCTTGATGTGATTGCTCACGAAGACGACGCCTCCGAGGCCGTGCACGGCGTTTTCCACGGCTTGTTTCTGATATTGCCACTTGACGTTGCCGCTGAGCGTCACCCAGCCTTTTTCGACTTTCACTTGAACGCTGTCGGCCGGCAGATAGATGCTCCATGCGAGGACGTCCGCGGCGCGGCGCGCGATCTCGTCGTCTTCAAATTTCATGTCGAATGGCAGACGGACTTCGATGTCCTCGGCGATGGCCCGCAGGTGCTTCACGCGACCTACGACGCGTTCGGCCGTGACCTTCTCGACGTAGGAGGCGACGTGTCCGGTCAGGGTGGCGACACCGTCCTTGACGGCGACACCGATACCGGCCGCATCGATACTGGGTTCGAAGTCGAGTGCGCGTTCGATGTCAGTGCGAAGAATGGTGTCGCTGGTCATGATTGATGCTCCTGTCTGGGCGTGAAAGTACGCTCAGTCATCATCTCAGGCTGGTAGCGGAGCAACTTGATCTAGCGCAAGGAGAGGGCGATGATCGTCCAGGGGCGCAGCACGCGAGCGAATGGACTTGCATCGGCCTTGCATCATGTGACCGCGAGACGCTCAAACAAGATGCCCTTTACGGCGTCGAGGATAAAGGCGAAGACGATCGCGGCGAGCAGCAGGCCGGCCACGATGCCGATCGGCAGCGCCGTCATCAGAACGCCATGGGTGGCCAGTACGACGATGATCGACAGGTCGGCAATCGAAGACAGCACGAGCCATAGTCCCGGACGAGAGCTCCAGATATGCTGCCGTTCGCGCGCGACGTAGAACACCGCCTGTGCGCTAAATACCAGTGTCACGACGGCCAGCGTACGCAGGGTATCGGTGTCGAGGCCGAGCGCGAATTTCCCGGTCGCCAGGCAGACCACGCAAAATACCAAATCGACCACGCCCATCATGACGCCGGCAGCCGTCAGATTACGAATGCGCCAGATGTTCGGTTTGGGGGACGGGCGCACGTTATCGGTCGATGACGACATGGCTAGAAAGTCGCCGGTCACCATCATCAACACCATGAGCGTCGGCGTCAGGATGGCGTGACCGGTAATGATCAGGCCTGCGGCCAGAAAGAGCACCTGCACCACCTTATGGATGATGGATCGCAGCGTGTAAGTCAGGATGCGCTGGAATGTCGTGCGTCCTTCCTTGAGCAAGGTGACGATGCCGGCCAGGCCCGGTTGCGTCAACACGACGCCGGCCGCCGACTTCGCGACATCGGTTGCGGTGTACACCGCAATGCCCATTTGCGCCTGGCGCAGCGCCGGGGCATCGTTGGCGCCGTCGCCACACATACCGACGATATGCCCGCTCTTTTGCAGCGCCTTGACGAGGCTATATTTGTCCTCCGGGAGTACGCCGGCGAAAATCGAGTAGGTCTGCGCCTGCAGATCGTCGGGCAACGGTGTCTTGGCCCAGACGGGTCCTGAAATGCCGACTGCCGCGGCGACGACTTCCGCGGTGGCCTGGGCATCGCCCGTTACCATGACCGTGCGTACCCCCAACTGCGCGAGCTGTGTAATGAGCGCCGCCGAGTCTTCGCGGGGCGGATCGCTGAGTGCGATAAACCCGGCCATCGTCAAGTCGTCGGCGGGCCCCACGGCCACGGCAAGGACCCTGAAACCCTGGGCCTGCAGTTCGTCCACGATGGGCGCTGCGCCCGGGGCCGCGCGCGACAGGCCGGCGATGGCGACGAATGCACCCTTGACGACTCGATTCGTGACACCGTTTGCCTGTCGCACCGTGGCTTCTGCCCGCTTGACGGTGGGGTCGAACGGGACGAACGCTACCAGCGTGGGCGCATCCGCGGCCGGTGCATTCGATGCGGCCCGGCGAATGGCCGCGTCGACCGGGTCCTGTCCGCCGTCCGAACTCGCCAGCGCCGCCAGCGCCAGTACGTGCGCTTCATCGAAGCCCGGCATGGTGCGTACCGACATCACCGCAAGCTCGTTGCGCGTGAGCGTGCCGGTCTTGTCCGAACACAGGATGTCGATGCCTGCCGCTTCGTCCACCGCGGACAGGCGTGTCGGCAAGACGCCCTGGGCCGCCAGCGCACGCGCGCCGACTGCGGCGGCCAGCGTGAACATGGACGGCAGCGCCACGGGAATCGAAGAGAGTATCGCGACGAGCAAGAGGGGGACGAGCTCGGGAATCGGCATACCGAGCGCTGTCGCGTAGACCGCCAGCGCGATGGTTACCGCGCCGTTGAACAGCGCGAGGTTGCGCACCACATGCAGCACGGTCTTCTGTTGCGAGCTCTCGACCTTGGCCGTGCGCACCAGCTCGGCCGTACGCCCGAACTTCGTGCGCTCACCGGTGGCGCTCACGCGCGCTACCGCTTCGCCGCGCCGCACGAGCGCACCCGCGTAGGCCTGGGCACCGGCCCCGGCTTCGGTCGGGATCGATTCGCCTGTCAGCATGGATTGATCGAGCAGCACCGATCCGTCGATCACGCGCACGTCTGCCGCCACGACGGTGCCTAGTGACAGCTTTACGATATCTCCGGGCACCAGATCGGTGGCCTGTATCGTCGTCCACTTGCCGTTTCGCTTTACAGACGCGACCAGCGCCAGGCGCGATTTGAGCGCGTCGAGCGTCGCTTGCGCCCGACTCTCCTGGAAAAGCCCCAAGGCTGCGTTGAATACGAGCAGCAGGGCGACCACGCCCGCCTGGAGATAATCTCCGAGTGCGAGCTGGAGCACAATCGCGGCCTCGAGCATCCACGGCACCGGCGCCCATAATTTTTTCAAGGCCAGATATACCGGGTGCTCGGTGACGTCGACAATCGCGTTCGCGCCACCAAGCTCCAGGCCGTCGCGTGCCTCGGCTGTGGTCAAACCCATCGATGATTCAATCAAGGACGCTCCCTGGGTCCGGCGAATCGAGACCATGCGCCAGACCATGCGTTAAAAAGTCGACACTCGTTTTACATGGTCGATGTTCGCGGCTTGGAGGGGTTGATGTAGGTCAAACGTGCCGAAATTGGCGCAAATTGTATGCGTCACGCATGGAATTTGGGGGATTTCGCGAAAAATCGTGGATCTGGGGCCCGATTTATCGCCATTTCCGGTTGCTGACCATTAGTGCGCGCATACTAGTTGTCTACTCCTTTCGGCGCGCAGCTTTCATGCTTCCCATCCCAGCGTCGCTTCCGATTCACCCCGGGTTCTCCGCGTCATCCGAGCCAGCTACCCCCGATATCGTCGCAATCGGTAGCTCGGCGGGCGCGCTGCCCGCTTTGAAAGCGTTCTTTCGTGCGTTCGAAGCGATCCGGCATGAGATCGCGTTCGTGGTGGTGGTTCACTTGCCCCCCGACTCGCACAGCAACTTTCCCGAACTGCTAGGCATGGATACTGAACTTGCCGTATCGGCCATCGAGAACGGCATGCGGTTACGAGCCAGGCACATCTACGTCATTGCACCGGGAACACGGGTTGAAATTGTCGAAGGTGCTTTCGTAACGCATCCGGCCGTCGAGCGGCCAGCGATTCCGATGCCGATCGATTTCTTGTTCCGGTCGTTGGCGAAAGACCAGGGCGAACGCGCGATAGGCATAGTCTTGACAGGGGCGAATGCCGACGGTTCGGCTGGGGTGAAAGCGATTAAAGCTCAGGGCGGCATGGTCATGGCGCAAACACCGGACAGCGCCGAATTCGACGAGATGCCAAAACGCGCCATTGCGACCGGGCTGGTCGATTACACGTTGCCGGTTGCAGAAATGCCCACTGCGCTTCTTGGTTACCTCGATCGTTTCGCCGCGTTGGGTGACACTGCGGCCGCTGCGGTACCCAACGCCGCACCCAACGCCGCGAACGTGGAAGAACTCGACGATCTGGAGTCCGTAGTCGATACGCTTCTAGCTGCCGGATGTGATTTCCGCGGCTACAAGCGCGGCACGCTGCAAAGGCGCGTCGCCCGCCGCATGACGGTCAATCGCGTCGGTGACCTCGATGCCTATTGCGAAATACTGAAAACCACGCCTGAGGAGGTGGATGCGCTGGGTTTGGACATGATGATAGGCGTCACGCAGTTCTTTCGCGATCCCGAAGCGTGGGAAGCGCTAGCGGAACATGTGCTCAGCGACTTGCTCGCCGAACCCGATAGCGCCCAACCGGTGCGGATCTGGGTGCCCGGGTGCGCCACCGGTGAAGAAGCGTATTCGATGGCCATCTTGCTTACTGAGCAGATCGAGAAACGGGGCGTCAAGCGCCCGTTTCTGATACTCGCAACCGACATGAACCGGTTGGCCCTGAGTCGAGCACGGCTCGGTATCTATTCGCCGAGCGTCGCGTCGTCGCTTGGAGGGACGCGTCTGGCGCGCTTCTTCAACGTCCACCGCGACGGATTCCAGATCCGGCAGGAACTGCGCGCAACCATACTGTTTGCGCCACAGAACTTGATCGCCGATCCGCCATTCTCACGCATCGATTTGGTCAGTTGCCGAAATTTGCTGATTTATCTCGAGCCGGAGGTGCAGCAGCGGGTTTTCGATTTATTTCATTTTGCGCTGAACCTGAGGAAATATCTGTTCTTGGGGCGCTCGGAAAGCACCGATCCAAGATCTCACCACTTCCAGGAAATATCGAAAGAATGGCGCATCTATCAGCGTAGTGCGTCCGTCGTCCCCGTGGAAGCCCACTATCAGTTTCCGATCACGGTGGTTCGCCGCCAGGGTTTTCCCCTCAGCCATCATGCCGGTCCACGCAGCAAGGGGCATGCAGAACTGGTCAATGAAATCCTGCTCGGCCAGGAGCATGCCGCGTCGGTATTGATCAACCACGCGCGTCAGGTGCTCTATGTCAGCGGTGCTACCGATGAATACCTGAGGCAGCCGGCGGGTGAGCCGACGATGAGTCTTCTCGATATTGCCCGTGAGGAGTTGCGCCTTAAATTGCGCGTGGCGTTGCGCCGGGCGACTGAGGAAAAGACGGCCGGCAGCGTGAGCGAAGTGGTACGTGGCGCAGGAGAGCCGGCGGTAAAAATCACCGTGATGCAGCCACCGGATTCCATGCGCCTGGATCGGGGGCTGCTCGTCGTTTTTTCTCGATTGCCGGAGATAGAGCGCTCGGATAACGTCGCCGTGTTAAGCGAAGAATCGGATATCCGTCACCTCGAATACGAACTTCGTACCATTCAGGTGGAGTTCGGTGGCGCGGTCGAGGAACTCGAAAACAGTAACAGCGATTTGCGCGCGTCGAATGAAGAAATTCTCTCGATCAACGAGGAACTGCGATCTTCCAACGAAGAACTTGAAGCCTCCAAAGAGGAGCTTCAGTCGGTCAACGAGGAGGTCGTTGCCGTCAATTCCGAGCTCGGCAGAAAGGTTCACGAACTCGAAGTCATGAGCGCCGACATCTCGAACCTGCTGGCCAGCACGCAAATCGCCACCTTGCTGCTCGACGAAAACGGGGTGATCAAGCGCTTTACCCCGAGCGCCGCCCGAATTTTGGGTTTGGGCCAGTCGGATATTGGACGCATGATCGTCAATATTCCATGGAGCCCGCTGGGCACTTCCTTGCTCACCGACGTGCTGCAGGTGGCTTCCAACTCCGCCGAGCAAACCGAAAAGGAAATCGGCACCGCTACGGGCGAATGGTATGTGCGCCGCGTGATGCCTTGTC
>Ga0302220_10000846_pt1 | contig 24899 bp, 19 predicted proteins | sample II_Palsa_E1_3_FD_194572 | JGI IMG/M metagenome (GOLD analysis project Ga0302220, IMG submission 194572) | Peat permafrost microbial communities from Stordalen Mire near Abisko, Sweden - II_Palsa_E1_3 | ecosystem: Environmental > Terrestrial > Soil > Palsa > Peat permafrost | place: Sweden...
GCGCCCCAAAACAGCTGGATATTGGAGATGTGATACGACGTTGCGATGGGCGCCAGATACGCGGTAACCACCAGCCCTCCGGCACACATCAAGAGGTCCAGCAAGTAGAGGACCCAGAAGACGCGGCTGCCCAGCACTTCACGGGCTGTATAACTACGACTGGTCTGTTGCACTTTGACGCTGGCGCTTTCCGGTGCTTCGCCCCGATGCGGATTTCGAATGAATTGGGAGACGATGAGCACAACGCCACCCTGGATCAACCCAAACCATAAGAATGCGGATGCGTAACCGCTTTTCGCAATCACCATTTGTATCGGAATAATGGTGAGCGCTGCCCCGGCGCCAAAGCCGCCAGCCACGAGTCCGACCGCCAAACCGCGATGATCCTTGAACCATTTCACGGCGGTTCCGACCGCCGTACAGTAGACCGCGCCTGATCCGAGACCGGACAGGGCTCCGCCGATATATAGCGCCGGCAGAGAAACCGCGTATGAGTTGATGATCCAGCCTAGGCCGACCAGCACCCCACCCACACCCATTACGGTTCGAGGCCCGACGTCCGGGCCCAGCTTGTCGGCAATCCAGCCATTTATCGGAGTCGCCCAAGTCTCCAAGGCCACGAAAATCGTAAAGGCGATCTGAATCTCCGAAACCGACCAACCGCGGGCCTTTTGCAGGGGGAGGACGAATACTGACCATCCATATTGCAGATTCGCGATCATGATCATGCAGACCACGCTTAAGATCAGGTGCCGCCATCGCTGGTTGTCGGTCTGCGCGGCGCTGGCGCGCGGAGGAGTTGCTATTGTGTTCACGATGACTCTCCAAATTAGAAAGTTGTTGAAGATGGCTTGATACGCCATGCGTGGCCCATCAGGTCGAGTGCGGAACTGTTCGTAATCAGCAGAACTTATAGATGCTCGGAAAATTCTCTCCGCAGTGCTTCGCCATGCTGATTGAGTTTCGGAGCGCCGACACGTGTCGGCGGATCGTCGTATCCGGAGATCTTCACGGGGTTGCCGGGCATCCGGATACCACCTGCTTCGATCAACATGTTGCGGGCCTTCGTTTGCGGATGTTCGGCGGCTTCGGCGACATTCAGCAGTGGCGCCACCGGAACACCGGCTTCATGGATCACGGTCAGCCAATACGCTGCGGGCTGTTTGATGAGCGTAGCCTCAAGCTCTACCTTGAGAATTTCGTTGTGCTCCGTGCGCAGAAGATTCGATTGAAAGCGCTTGTCGGTAACGAGATCGGGTCGATCGATAACCTTGCAGAGTTCGACGAAGAGATGATCGTTTCCACAGCAAATGACGAAATCCTTGTCAGCCGAATGGAATACGTCGAAAGGCGTCATGAATGGATGACGGTTACCGATTCTTTGCAGTGGTTTGCCCGTAGCCACGTATTCCATAAAACCGTGTTCAAGGAAGGCAAGCGTCGCGTCGAACATCGCAACGTCGACATGAGCGCCTTTCCCGCTCTTCTCGCGCGCATAGAGTGCACTGGCTATGCCGGAGAACATAAACACGCCGGCGCAAAGATCGGAAAGGGAGGTTCCAACGCGGGTCGGCGGACCGTCCGGGAATCCTGTCATGCTCATAATGCCGCTCATGGCTTGGACAATGGTGTCGTAAGCCGGGTAACTGGCGAGCGGCCCGGTTTGACCGAAACCTGAAGAGGATGCGTAGATCAAGCGCGGATTGATCTTTGCAAGTTCCTCGTAGGCGAAACCAAGATGCTTCATCGTCCCCGGCCGAAAGTTCTCGGTGAGCACGTCGGCGTGGCCGACCATGTTGAGAAAGATCGCCCGATCGGCATCATCTTTCAGATCGAGGACTATGCTCTCCTTGCCACGATTGACGAAGCTGAAATAGAGAGACTGCTCATTGAGGAAGGGGCCATAGGTCCGCGTATCGTCACCGTGGCCCGGGGGTTCGATTTTGATGACGCGAGCACCGAGATCGCTCAGCATCGTCGTGCCGAAAGGACCGTTCAGCACATGTGTCAAGTCGATGACGAGCAGGTCCGAGAAGGGACCGGCAATCCGCTCGTTTTTGGTTGATGGCATCTAAAGATTACCTCGCTAAATTGTAACGACCGGCCCTGCAAGTCTTCGCCGCCCGGCGAGCGCGCTCGACGCGGATGGTCTGATTCGAGCGTCGCCATATCGGCGCGGCGATAGGACTCACGCAGCGGCCCGGACTATCCGGATACGTTCGTCCAGGGTGCGCGCGAAGGTTTGCAAAGGGGTTTTACGAGGTCGCTGCGCCGCTGAAGTTGAGTTCATTATTCGCGGCTAAGACAAGCAGAGGATGATCTATATCAACAAATCAAGTAACGCCGACTCCTTTTTTCATAAGTCGCGCCAACCCGTCTTCGTTCAGCGTAGGGATGCGGCTGAACGCCGAGCAGCGCGGCTTTCTCTCGGCCTTTTGGGAAGAACTCAATCTAGGCGATCACGTCGTGCTCGTGGTACACGACTGGGATCTGCGTCGGGCTTCGATTGGACGAATCAGAATCGTTAGCGCTCAGGTCGGCGTGTGGTCTTGCCCCTCGTACGCCTTGATCGCCTCGGACGCGACGCGAAACGCTGCTAGCGCGAGCGGCGCTCCGCAATATACCGCCGCTTGCATCAGTACCGCGCGGATCTCATCCGTGGACACGCCGTTTTTCACCGCGCCTTTTACATGCACGCCCAACTCGTGGTGCTGGCTCATCGCAGTCAGCATGGCGATATTCAACAGGCTACGGGTTTTGAAGGTAAGCGTTTTGTCGCTCCAAATATCATCCCAACAATATTCGGTGACAAACTTCTGCATCGGTCGATTGAAGTCGTCGGCACTGGCCCATGCTTTTTCGACATGGGCAGCCCCCAGCACTTGCTTGCGGTTTTCCAGACCTCGCTCAAAACGCTCATTGTCTTGCATCGCATTCCCCTAGGTTCGTAGTGAAAAAATCAGGACATTCGTGGCCGCTCTTCCTGATTATGCGACGAGTGTGCAATGTGAGCTCAGATAGGTCAGCCCTAATGCGAGTGCGTCCTCGATGCGTGGATCAAAGAGCTGATAGAAGCTACCGAACCGTGTTCAGCGCAGCGCAAACGGATCGGGCTCGCGTCCATCGCTCACGATATAGAGCTTGCGCCGATTGTCTGGAATATAGAGTTCCTGATAGTACACAGGGACGTTACGCCATGAGAACGCCGATACCTCCAGCAATTGCCCTCGCGTGCCTTCCGCGCAGGCAATGTGGGCGGCCAATTCGGCATCCAGTTGCAAGCTTGAAAGGTAATGACAAAGCCGGCCTATCGGTTGCCCGGTCTCTCTCCAGATGATTTCTTTGAAGTTTTGTGCGGAGAGTTCTTCGGATGGCAACTCTGCAAAACTCGGGATCGTCCGCGCGTCGACGTAGAATCGGCTGAATACGTTGAATTCTCCGCCGATGCTGATCACACGCTCGACGCAAAGAAGCGGCATGACGCCCAGATGGCGCTGCCATGGTCCGGCTTGATCCACGGTATAGCGCGCCGTGACCGTAGCGAAAATCGGCATGAATTGCGAGCCGGTATCGTCGACGAAGCGGCAGTGCAGCGGTTCATTCATCTGCCCGCTACTGCGCTGGGCCACGAACGTGCCCTGTCCAGGATTGCGCACCAGTGCGCCGTCATCTGCCAGCATGCGCAGCGCACGCTGTACCGTGCCCAGGCTCAACCCAACCGCGGCGGCGAGATCGGGCTCGTTAGGCAAACGCGTTTGTGGGGGCCACTCGCCCGACGTAATCGAATTCAGCATCGCATCTTTTAACGCTGCGTACTTCGGTACTCCGGGCCGCAGGTAACGAGAAACCTGCAGCTTGAGCTCCGATAGCGGGTATACCATCATTTTCTCCACTCTATTACTATATAGTATCGTAGTTGCGTCCACTTGAATGATCTTAACGGATAGATAAGCACTATGACGAATTTGCTTGTAATTATGTCTGACGAACACAACCCCAAGGTTCTCGGATGTGCGGGCCACCCCGTGGTCACGACCCCCAATCTTGACGCGCTCGCCGCGCGTGGCACCCGTTTTACGGGCGCCTACACGGCCAGCCCCGTGTGCATCCCGGCGCGCGCGGCGTTTGCGTGCGGCAAATACATTAACCAGATCGGCTTTTGGGACAACGCCGATGCATACGATGGCTCGATACGAAGCTGGCATCACGTACTGCGTGACCAGGGCCATGAAGTGGTCTCGATAGGCAAGTTGCATTTTCGCAAGCCGGACGAAGATCACGGCTTCAGCGAAGAGCAAATCCCGATGCACATTCTCGAGGGCAAGGGCGACTTGATGGGACTCATACGCGAGGACTTGCCAAGGCGCGGAGGGGCAAAGAAGATGGCCGCGATGGCGGGCCCGGGCGAGTCGGCCTATACCCTTTACGACAAGGAGATCTGCTCCAAAGCGCAGATATGGCTGCACGAAAGAGCCCAGAGCACGCCGGATAAACCGTGGGTATTGTTCGTCTCCTTCGTGGCGCCTCATTTCCCGCTGACGGCACCTCCTGAGCACTACTATCCATATTGGAACCAGGAACTGCCGATGCCCAAGCTGTACGGACGCGAAAGCAGGACCGCTCATCCTTACCTGAATGACTATCGCAACAGCTTCTGCTACGACGATTACTTTGAAAACGAACAGGATGTGAAGCGAGCGCTGGCCGGCTACTTCGGGCTGGTTTCATACCTCGATTCGAACGTCGGAAAAATACTGTCCGCGCTGGAACAAGCGGGGCTCGCCGGCGACACGGCGGTGATGTACACCAGCGATCACGGCGACAATCTTGGCGCCCGGGGCCTTTGGGGAAAATCGACGATGTACGAGGAAATTGCGGGAGTGCCCTTGATCATGGCGGGGCCTCATCTTCCCGCAAACAAGGTCGTGAAGACTCCGGTCAGTCATGTCGACGCCTATCCGACCATACTCGAAACGGTGGGCGCCCGCCGCGAGGCAGGTGGCGGGCAGCACCCCGGTTATTCGTTGAATGCCATCGCCGAGGGCCTGCAGCCTGAGCGCACCGTATTGTCCGAATATCACGCCATGGGTTCGACCACTGGCGCTTTCGCGATCCGCAATGGTCGCTACAAGTATGTGTATTACGGCAAGTACCCGGCCCAGCTCTTCGACCTGGAGAAGGACCCCGAGGAGATGACCGACCTTTCCACCCATTCCGATTACGCATCCGAATTGCAGGAATGCCATCGCCGCCTGCTGACCGTTTGCGATCCGGACAAAGTCGACCGACGGGCCAAGGCGCGGCAGGCCGTTCTGCTTGCCGAAAACGGCGGTCGGGAAGCGGTCATCGAACGGGGCGACCTTGGGTTCACGCCGGCACCCGGGGTGGCCGCCGATTTCCAATAGACGATCTGGAGCATGACGTAAGCGCGGTGCTCAAGCCTGTGCGCTTCACTCGTTATGCAGGAAGAATCGGAGCAGTGCCTATTTTCTGCACTGACTCCGACGCCTGCGAGCAGCACGACATCAAGAGGAGACAACCATGTCGGGTATGGAAACCTTGTTGGAGAGTCCAAGCATAGACTTGGCATCGAGGGAACGCGATCGTATATACAACAAGATGTTGTGGCGTATTGCGCCGTTCGTGCTTGCCTGCTATCTCGTGAACATGGTGGACCGGTCCAACGTCAGTTTCGCAAAGCTGATGTTCATGCACGACGTGAAGCTGTCCGAGGCCGCTTACGGGTTTGGGGCGGGGCTTTTCTACATTGGTTATATTTTGCTCGAGGTACCCAGCAACCTCTACCTGCAGCGCGTAGGCGCTCGCCGCACGCTGCTGCGGATCATGGTGATCTGGGGCTTTGTATCGGCATTGACCAGCTTGGTGCGCACACCTTACGAGTTCTATGCGGTCCGCTTCGTCCTGGGTCTTGCCGAGGCCGGCTTCATCCCGGGCGTCGTGCTGTTTCTGACCTATTGGTTTCCCGCCGCTCGCCGCGCCAGCGCCATGTCCATGTTCCTGATGGGCAACGCCATCGCAGGAATTATCAGCGGTCCCATAGCAGGATGGATCATGCCCACGTTTCAGGGGATAGGCGGGCTGCAGGGATGGCAATGGCTGTTTATCACCGAAGGTGTGCCGGCAATCTTGCTCGGTATTGCATGCTTCTTCTATCTTCACGACTCGCCGGCCGCGGCGAAGTGGTTGAGCGAGCGGGAGAAAGCCATCGTTCTCCACGATCTCGAGCAATCCCGTGGTGGCGCAATGGTGCACGCGGACTTGGCCGATGTACTGAAAGTGCTGCGTGATCCGCGTGTGTACGCCATCATCCTGACGTATTTTTCGATGCTGGCTGCAAACAACGCAGTGGCTTTGTGGATGCCATCCATGCTGCGCAACATCGGCGCGGGCGACGTCGCAACGATAGGGCGGCTGGTCAGCGTCGCGTACGTGGTGTCCGCGATCAGCATGTATTACGTTGGCAAGCATTCGGACAAGACTGGGGAGCGACGCTGGCACATCGCAATTCCGCTGTTGTTGGCCGCCATCAGCTTGACGCTTCTGACGGTCTTTCCCAAGAATCTGGCCGTTTCGGTCGTCTTGTTCTCGATTGCGGCGGCGGGTTCACTCGCTGCGTTGGGGTGCTTCTGGACCATTCCGACCGCTTATCTGAGGAAGAACTCTGCGGCCGGCGGTATCGCGGTCATCACCAGCATCGGCGGACTCGGTGGCTTTGCAAGTCCGGCCCTGCTCGGTTGGGCAGTGAGTCAAAGCGGCGGCCTGGCGTTCGGTTTCATGCTGGTGAGTTTCATTCTTCTGGCCGGAGCGCTTGCGGCCATTTTCGGTGTGCCTGCACGCCTGCTTGGCGATCCGGTAAAGGAATAGTCTTGCGGTGCTCGCATCGGCCGACCGCCGGTGCGTCCGATCACATTACGTTGTCGGCAAAATATCCCTGATCGACGGGCGCCCGCAGCCTAGCTAGCAGCCAACGATTCCTTGTGCCACTGCTTGAGCAAAGCCCGAGTCTGCGTACCCACGATCGCCTTGAGCATGTCTGCCTTCTCGGTATCGATCTCGTCCCAGCCGAGCAAGGCGAGTGTCGTGCGCGGCGAGACGTGAAACATCAGCAACTGCCCGTGCAGAGTCAGCATCCGAATTAGGGTGACCGGATCGTCGGCCTTGGTGCCCGTGATCCGTGAGATCAAGCCTGCGCACACATCGTTGAGCGGTTGTCGAACACGTCGCGTCAAGACTTCGGACGCGATGCTGGGCTCCTGGCCCGCCTGCTCGCGTGCAAAGAATAGCCGCTGATTCGGCATGCATCCCTTGATGAACATGCGGTCCGCGACCGCTTCCTGGATGCGCACGAACGCGTCGATCAGCGCCGGCGTGCTGCTGTCACTGCGTAGCACTTCCGTGGCATGAAGCACGACGGGCTCGAAGTTCACCCACGCTTCGTCCGCGATGTACTCGGCGCAGGCGCGATAGAGGCCTTCCTTGTTCTCGAAGTAATACTGCAATGCCGGCGCATTCACGCCGGCGCGTGTTGCGATGTCGCGAGTCGAGGCGCCCTCGAAACCGTGGTCGCCGAACAATTCGATCGCGGCGTCGATGATTCTCTGGCGCGTCTCGTCGCCTCGCGCATAGCCGCCCGCCGACGAACGACGCAACCGTTTTAAATCGTTCATGCCCATCTCTCCAGCGTGTCTTTATGCCTAAGTGAAACAAATATATCACTTGACACAATTTTACCAACTGGAATAATTGTTCCAATTGGAATAATTGTTCCAATTGGAATAAATTGGACAGGCAAAATGTCGACAACGGTTGGTTCGCCCCCGCTCGCGCCACAAGATTTGGCGGTTCCGCCGACCCGACGATTGGGGCGGCGCGGGGTCATGATCGCGATCGGGGCCGTCGCGCTCGTCGTGGCCGCCGTCTGGCTTGCTCGGTGGTGGACGGTCGGTCGGTTCATCGAAGGTACCGACGACGCCTATCTGCAGGCGGATAGCGTCACCGTCGCCCCTAAGATCAGCGGCTATGTCACCGACGTTTATGTGGGCGAGAACGCGATGGTCAAGGCCGGCGATCCGCTGGTGAGGCTGGACACGCGCCAATATCAGGTCGCGCTCGATCAGGCCCAGGCCACGGTCGACGCGCGCGCGGCGGATATCCAGCGCGCGTTAGCCGATATCCAGCAACAACACGCGAACATCGAGCAGGCCAAAGCGCAGCAGCAAGTCGCGCGCGTCAGCGCTCAGCATGCGCGCGACGAAGTGCAGCGCTATGCGCCGCTTGCCGCCACTGGCGCCGAGACTAGCGAGCGGCTCGCTGAACTCACCAGCACACGGGACCAGGCGCTGGCTACCCTGGCGGCGAACACCGCTGCGCTCGCTGCGGCCCAGACGCAGATCGCGGCGACCACCGCGCAGATCGCCCAGGCGCGCGCGCAGCTCGAAGCGGCGCAAGCGAGCGCTCAGCAATCTCGCCTCGACTTGCAGGACACAGTCATACGCAGCGCGTTGACGGGCAAAGTGGGCGATCGCACGGTGCGTGTCGGTCAGTATGTACAACCGGGCACCCGGATGCTGACGGTGGTGCCTGTGCAAAGCACCTACGTCGAGGCCAATTTCAAGGAGACGCAGGTGGGCCATATGCGCGTCGGCCAGCCCGTCACTTTGCAGGTGGATGCGCTGCCCGGCACGGATCTGCACGGCGTGGTCGACAGCTTTGCGCCGGGCACCGGTTCGCAGTTCGCGCTGCTGCCACCCGAGAACGCCACCGGCAATTTCACCAAGATCGTTCAACGCGTGCCCGTACGCATACGCATCGAGACCGGTCCGGAAACGCGTAGCGTATTGCTGCCGGGGTTGTCGGTGACGGTGGACGTCGATACGAAATCGGCGCGCGACCGTGACCGGCGCATCGAGGAAGAGAACGATCATGGCTGAGGCGATTGATGGAGCCGGCGCGGGGGTCAATGCCTCCAGCGGATCCGGCGCGGCCACGGTAGCGCGCCCGCCCGCGGCTCCAGAGGCTGAGCGTGCGAGCGTGGGGGACTGGATTGCCGTTGCTGCGGGCGCATTGGGCGCGTTGATGGCAACGCTCGATATCTCGATCACGAACTCTGCGTTGCCGCAGATCCAGGGTGAAATCGGCGCGACCGGCACCGAAGGCACGTGGATTTCCACCGGCTACCTGATGTCGGAGATCGTCATGATCCCGCTCGCGGCGTGGCTCACGCGCGTGTTCGGGCTGCGTAATTTCCTGCTCGGTAATGCCACGCTGTTCATCCTGTTCTCGATGATGTGCGGGTGGTCGCACAGTTTGCCCATGATGATCGCCGGCCGAATCGGGCAGGGCTTCTGCGGCGGCGCCATGATTCCGACGGCGCAAACCATCATCCGTACGCGCTTGCCGCGTTCGCAGATGCCCGTGGGCATGACGATGTTCGGCCTGATCGTGCTGCTCGGCCCGCTGCTTGGGCCGGTGCTTGGCGGATGGCTTGCCGAGAACATTAGTTGGACATGGTGCTTCTTTATCAACCTGCCGGTCTGTATCGCGCTGATCGTGTTGTTGATTTTTGGGCTGCCGCCCGAGCGGCCGCAGTGGAGCACTTTTTTCACGGCGGACTGGCTCGGTATCGTTGGCCTTACGATCGGGCTGAGTTCGTTGACTGTCCTGCTCGAGGAGGGGCAGCGCGAACGCTGGTTCGAGTCCGACATGATCGTCGCATTGACTTGCGTGTCGTTCGTCGGCATGGTGCTGATCGCCATATCGCAACGTGTGGCCAAGAGGCCGATCATGCGCCTGAGCCTGATGCGCAATCCGCGCTATGCGAGCGTGATCATCATCGTGTTCGCGGTCGGTGCGGGCCTCTATGGCGTGTCGTATCTGCTGCCGCAGTTCCTCAGCCTGGTGTCCGGATACAACGCGCAGCAGTCCGGTGCAATCATGCTGGTGTCGGGCGTGCCGGCCTTCCTGATGATGCCGATCCTGCCGCGCATTCTGGGCAAGCTCGACTTTCGCATGCTGGTGATCGTCGGGCTCGTATTGTTTTCCGGCAGTTGCATGCTCGATATCGACTTGACCGCGCAGAGCGTGGGGCACGATTTCTTCTGGTCGCAACTGATACGTGGGGTGGCTCAGATTCTGACGATGATGCCGTTGAACCAGGCGTCGATGGCCGCTGTTTCGCGCGAAGATTCCGGCGATGCGGCTGGCCTATACAACATGGCGCGCAATCTGGGCGGCTCGGTCGGCCTGGCTATCATCGGTACCGTGATCGATCGGCGCACCACATTTCACACCGCGACGATACGCGAATCGTTGACGGCGAATTCCGTGCTGGGCCAGGAGCGTATCGCATCGAGTGCGGCGAACTGGTTCGCGCAGACCGGCGACATGGCATATGCGAAGATGCGTGCACTCGGCCAGATCGCGGCGCAGATCCATATGCAGGCGACCGTGATGACGTATTCGGAAACGTTCTATTTGCTCGGCATCGCGCTGCTGGCCTGCATACCGCTTGCGCTGCTGTTGAAGACGCCGAGTGCGAATACGCCGTCTGCTGGTCATTGATGGCTCTTAATGTACCTATGAATGTACCTATGATGCTCGTTCGCTTTCCTCGTCCTCTGATTCTCACTCTCACGTTCACGCTCACGCTAATGGCTTGTGCGTGCGCCATGTCGGGCTGCACCGTCGGCCCCAATTACGCGGGAGCGCCGCAAGTTGCGCCCGATGCCGTGGGGGCTAAGGCTTTTGTACGCACGCCGGTGACCGGTATCGTATCGACGCGTGCACCGAACCGGTGGTGGCTCGCGCTCGACGATCCGCAATTGAATGCGTTGATCGACGCCGCGTTCGCGCATAACCCCAACCTTCATGCGGCACAAGCACGTTTGCGCGAGGCACGCGCACAGCTGCAAGTGCAAAAGGCGGACGCGATGCCGAAAGCCTCCGTCGATGCCGCTGCATTGCGCACGCGTGAGCCGAACCTCAGTGCTTTTGAAACCTCGCAGAGTTCGTCCGGCAGCGGTTCGTCAAATGGACAAAGTCAAAGCTCGAGCGGTGGTGGGCCGCTTCAGCTTTATACGGCGGGGTTTGATGCCTCATGGGAAATCGACTTGTTCGGCGGTACGCGGCGCGCGGTCGAAGCGGCCACGGCAGAAGCGGACGCGGTGCAGGCCGACTTTGCCGATACGCAGGTGTCGCTTGCGGCCGAGGTGGCGCAGGCTTATGTCGGTTTGCGCGATGAGCAACAGCGCCTGATGCTTGCGCAACGTTCAGCGGAACTGCAGCAGCAGATGCTCGACTTGACGCAGCAGCGTCGCGCGCGCGGGACGGCAGCCGAGGTTGATGTCGAGCGGTTGACGACGCAGGTCGAAGATACCCGTGCGACGTTGACTCCGCTCGATGCGCAGGTCACCGATTCGCTCGATCAGCTTGCTGTGCTGACAGGGCAGGCTCCGGGTGCGTTGGATCAGCAGTTGTCGGCCTTGCGCCCGATACCGTCGCTACCTGCATCGGTGCCGATCGGAGACCCTGCCTTGATGTTGCAGCAGCGGCCTGATATTCGCGCGGCCGAGCGCCGGCTTGCTTCGAATAATGCGCAGATTGGCGAGCATGTGGCTGATTTTTTTCCGAAGGTCACTTTGTTCGGGGACCTAGGCTTTAGTGCGGCGGATCCTGGTCATCTTGTTCGCAAGAGCAATTTCACCTGGATCGGCGCGCCGTATCTGCAATGGAACGTGCTCGACTTCGGGCGCACGCTTGGGAGCATCCATAACGCGGAAGCTTCGCGTGACGAAGCCGATGCCCGGTATGAACATACTGTGCTGGCTGCGCTGCAGGATGCGAACGGGGCGCTGTCGCGCTATGGCCACCAGCGTGAACACCTGATCACGCTGCAAAAGGTGCAGGATTCTGCCGATCGCTCGGCCGTGTTGATGCGTCAGCGGTACAAGGCCGGGGTGTCTAGCTTGATTGATTTGCTTGATACGCAACGTACGCAATTCAGCGCGCAGCAGAACGTGGTCGCTGGGCAAGCAGAATTGTTGAAGGATTTTGTTTCGTTGCAGAAGAGTTTGGGACTGGGTTGGCGGGTGTAGTAACGCCAACCTGTGTGGGTCGCGGCGAGCCGTCTCGAACATTAGATTGCGACGGCGTGTCACCGCGATTTACATGGCGTTTATTGTAGGATCGCGCAATGGGTCGACCATGTTTTGCGTCGTCCGCAGTATGCCCTTGTCGTCGAAATAGAAGTTGTACAGCATGTACCAGTAGTTGCTTTGCAGATATCGATAAGACCAGACGGTGAGCTTCACTCCGGCGAAATAGCCGGTTTCTTCTGGCAAGCCGAAGCGTGTCTGCACGTCCTGTTGAGTCCATACGCCGATTTGTGCCTGGGCGAAATTCTCGGCTGTCAGCGCTTGCTCTATATTCACGACGACACCGGCCGGGTTGACCACCGCAGCGGTGGTCGTTTCTCCGAATGGGTGAGTTGGCCACAGCAGCCGTTTGTTGCCGTCGGGAAGTGTATAGACTTCTTTGGGCGGCCCCAGCTTCGCGACCAAATCGCTCTGAGAGGCGCCTGCTTGGAAGCGTTGCCATGGATTGGCGCAGCCTGCCAAGAGCAGGGCTGCGGCGCTGGCGAGCATTAAGCTTCGCGTAATGGTACGGGCTTGGGGCAAGCGTGAGTGAGACATCATTGGCTCCTGGGCGGGCGTTTTCAAGTTATATGGCGCCCGCTGCCGTGCTCGGCACATGTCTAGCGTGCGCCTGATCGTGCTGAATCTATATCATAGCGTCGTCCGGCTTTCCCTTCGCCGATCAAGCTCAAGTATAATCGAGCGCCTACACTCATTATTCCGGCCGTGTCCAAAACTCCAAAACACTCCGCCCCTGAATCTGATTACCATTTCTCGGATCAGATCGGCCACTTGCTGCGGCGCGCGTATCAGCGTCATGTCGCGATATTTCAGCAGGTGACACCCGATTCCCAATTGACCGCCGCGCAGTTTGTCACCTTGTGCGCGGTTCAGGAACGCGGCTCGTGTTCGTTGAACGAAATCGTCAAAGCGACCGCGATCGATCAGGCGACAATACGCGGGGTCGTTGAGCGTCTGAAGGCGCGTGGCTTGATCGATGTGGCGGCCGATCCGAGCGATGGCCGCAAGGTGCTCGTCACGCCCACGACCGAAGGCGCCGCGCTGATAGAGCGGACGGTGCCGTTCGCACATCAGATATCGGAAGAGACGTTCGCATCGTTCAATCCGGCGGAGCGGCTGGCGATCGTCTATCTCTTGCGCAAGATGGTCAACGGCGAACCTGACTGACAATGTCGCACGCGCGGTGAGCGACGTCGCCGATCTCAAGGAGGTATTGAATGTCAGTCAATGTAAGCACATTGCGCTGGAAAATCGTCACGCTGCTCATTGCGCCCATTACCTTCGTCATGACGCTCGACCGCGCGGCGATGACGGTCGCGGCGCCAACGGTGCAAAAGGAATTCGGTTTGTCGCTAGTCGAGATGTCGGTGATCTTGACTGTGTATTTCTGGACGTACGCATTGGGACAGGTGCCTGCTGGCCGCCTTGCAGAACGGATCGGTTCGCGCAAGGTTTTGTTCGGCACCAGCATCCTGTGGTCGACGATGATGATAGTGACGCCGCTAGGGGGCACCTTCTACTGGCTATTCGGTTGTCGCGCTCTGTTAGGTGGCGCGCAATCGGCCGACTGGTCCAGCGGCGTGCTCGCACTCAAGCGCTGGTTTCCGCGCAATGAACGCGCGACCGGCAATTCCTTTCTGCTGGGCGGACTGTATCTCGGTCCTATCGTGTCCGCACCGCTGACCGCATGGATGATCATCCATTACGGGTGGCACTCGGTGTTCTACGGTTTCGGCGCGCTCGGCGTGGTGCTCGGCATCGCCTGGGGGATCGGCTATCGCGACAATCCAGCTAGCCACCCGTTGATCAAACCGGAGGAAGCGGCCTATATCGCCGCGGGTCAGGCCGAAGAGCAGCGCGTAAAAAAAGGCGCTTTTCTGAAGTGCTTCCGCATGCCGCGCTTCTGGATCTTCGGCATCCAGTACTTCCTGCTGGTGTTGATTCAAAGTTTTTATACCACCTGGCTGCCGACCTATTTGATGAAGGCGCGTGGCTTGTCGCTGCAAGCGATGGGCATCTACACGTCGCTGCCGTGGGTGGCCGTGTTCCTGGCCGTGTTCTTGGCGGGCATCGTATGCGACCGCATCTTGAAGAAGACCCAGTCCGTATGGCTGGCGCGAGCGCCTGTCGCCATGATCGGGTTCTTGGTCAGCGCGATTGCCTTGATCGCGGCGTCGCGCGCAACCACCATGCCCTTCGTGATCGCCTTCCTATGCCTGTCGTTCGCCGCGGTCGGCTTTGTGCAAGTGGTGGTCTGGTCGGCAGCGCAGGACTTGGGCCGTGAATATACGGGCGTCATGTCGGGTTGGACGAATCTGTGGGGCGCGGCCTCCAATGTAGCGGGTCCGGTGACGGTCGCGCTGATTGTCAGGCTCACCGGGAACTGGTCCAGTGCGCTTTTTGTGATCGCCGTTGCAGCCGGTTGCGGCGCCGTGCTGTGGTTGTTCCTGCATCCCGAGAATCCGTTGTTGCCGGACGCGAGCCAGGAAGCACTGACTAACCTTTCGACGCCAGATGGCGTGAAGCCCGCATAGCTTGATTAGTCGAATGCGCGTGAGCCGCTGATCGTGGTGGTGGGGCGAGCTTGCGGCACCGATTTTCAAGCGCTACGACCTGCATTTCGACGTAGGCGGTCGCGCTATAATGAACCCGGTAGTTAAAAAAAGAGAGTTGCTAGGTGAACTCGATCAACGTTTCAAGTTGGAATGAATTTATATCGCTGACATCCGAGCTGGATGGTTGGGCCTTCCGTGGGCAACAGAACGCAACGTGGCCACTGTTAAGTTCATTGTCGCGCTATTTCAACGCCTTCAGCCAGAAGAAATCGAGCTGGCGCATGCGCGAAGAGCGGGCGCTGCGTATCTTCCGGCGCAAGGCGCATAACTATCTGCCTGATTCGAGAGTGCTGGACGACGACCTCAGGTGTCTGGCTTTAATGCAGCATCATGGCGCGCCCACCCGGCTACTCGACTTTACCAAGTCACCGTTCGTCGCCGCGTTTTTTGCACTGGAAAGCGCTTCGACCGATTCAGCCGTGTTCGCCTTGAATACGCCGCTATTGTGGAGCGGCAATGCGACGCCAGTGGACAATCCGAAGCTGACCCGCGAAGCGATCGATCCGCGGCAGAAAGGCAACTTCGAGCGCTACTTCATACAAAACACCAACCAGATAATCTGGATCGGCGAACCTGCCGAAATGGATAGGCGATTGGTTGCACAGTCCGGCACATTCGTGGTGCCGGGCGTCCTCGACAAATCGCTCGATGAAATATTGAGTCAGTACAAGTTCGAAAGCACGTTGATCAAGAAAATCATCTTGCCGCAGGCGATTCGTCAGGAAGCGATGCGCACGCTGTATCGGATGAATGTCACCAATGCGACGCTGTTTCCCGATCTGGAGGGATTGGCCAAATCGATAGGCATCGAGCTTGAGATCATCTGGCCGGGAATGATGGACGGCTCCGCCGAATCGGACGGCGCGTGATGCGGATGACTAGAGACAGACGGTTGGCCAGCCGCTAATTGCGGTGCCCGACCGTTTCCGTTGTTGTATGCGGCGCGGGGACGTTGGCATCCACATCGGCATCGGCTTGCGCTCGCGCTATGCGCTGCTGCCACCCGTCGAGTATGGTTTTGGCTAGAGCGCTGTAGTCGCGTCCGAAGTGATGAGCACCCGCAGTGCGGATGACGTCGACACCCGACCCGGCCAGCGTTGGGCAAAGCGTGTCATTCTCTTCCTCGCCATAAAAGCATTGAACCAGCGCTGCAGGCACTTTCGCAATCTCGGGTGCCGCAGGCAGCGCGCCGCGGCTGGCAGGCAAGCCCAGCCAGCCGGTCACGCGGATCTGGAAATCGGCCGCATGAGCAAATCCCAATAGCGCGATCAGCGAGACTTTCGCTCGCAACGCTTGCGGCAGCCGGTTATAGGCGAAGGGCATGACATCGGCGCCAAACGAATAGCCGATCAACGCGATATGGCGCGCATGCCAACGCGTTCCATAGGTCGTCATCACACGGGCAAGATCATGGCTGGTCTGCTCCGGTGGCTTCTCGCTCCAAAAATACCGCAGGCTGTCCCAACCGATCACCGAGACACCTTTCTTCTGGAGTTGCTCGGCGATGGTCTTGTCGAGATCGCGCCAGCCACCGTCTCCCGAGATCACGATCGCCAGTATGTCGCTGGGATGAGCCGCGGGCAGTTCGATCAAAGGAAGATCGGCGAGATTTTCATCGCGGGTACTGCGATCGCGGATATGCGGCTCGAGCAGGTCGAGCAGCATTTGGGCCGTCGATGTATCAGGTTGAAAGCGATGTATGTTTGCCCAGCGATGGGTTTCGGTCCCGCTGCTTGTGGTCGCGTCAGTTGCGTTGATTGCGTTGGCTGCGTCGGTGGTCGTTAGACCGATTTCCCAAAAGCCCGGCAAACCGTTGCCCCGGCTGATCGTTGGGTCGGGAGGGCAGGGGTTGAAACGTGGGTCCAATTTCGGTTCGCGCTCGATCGACAGCGCGCCGGCAATCGTATTGGCTGGTGCCTGAGCCAGTATTTGCTCGGCCAGCACACCGCCTTGGCCGACGCCCGCCGCGATCGGCGGGAAATACAGATTGGAGTGCTGCTCGCGTTCGAGTTGATGGCTCATGCTTTCGACGTCGCCGACCAACTGATGGCAAGTCTCTTTCGTCGCGGCCAGCGTGGCGGCGTAACGAGCGGTATCCACACCCACCACTAGTGCCCCGTTGAGCGCGAGCAGGTCGGCCGCTTGCTGGTCGGTGGCATTCCAACCCGATGCTTTGGAGAAGAGCACGACGAAGGCGCGCATCGGGCCCGACGGCTCGGTGACTTCGACGTTGCCATATCGACCGCCGGGCACAGAGGTGGCGTGCGCCGACGGCAATGCGGCGGTGTACGCAAGCGTTGCCATGCAGAAGAGCATCAAGCGGCGCAGGTATTTCATGAGCGCCAGCCGCTCGCAAGCAAAGACAGATCGGCCAACGTAACCACGATACCCACGGAGCCGGACGCGGCCAGGTAGCGTGGTTCCCAGACAGGTTGGAATTTGCTTTTGAATGTGCGTAGTCCGCGGAAGTTGTAGAACCGTCCGCCAAAGTGCCATACCAGGCTGGCGATGCGATGCCACGGGGACGCAAGCGCGCTCGGGCTCAGGCCAGACAGCGGAGCCATGCCGAGACTGAGCTTGAGGTAACCGGCTCGCTTGAGATGCAAGGCCAGCTGGGTGAACAAGTATTCCATCGTATAGGGCGGTGCATCGGGAAGATGCCGCATGATGCCGACAGTCGCTTCTATATTCAGATCGGTGGTCATAAACGTAACGAATGCAATGGGGGTGTCGCGTTGCCGCACTACCATGATCGCTTGCGCCGCAACATAGTCCTTCATGAAAGCGGCGACCGAGAAACTCTTCTCCCGGGCGAGGCGATGGTCCAGCCACGCATCTGAAATTTCCCCTAGCGTGCGCAGCAGAGCAGGTACGTGCTCGGGTTCTACAATCTCGACCGTCAGTCCATCGCGTTCGCTGCGGTTGAGTGCATAGCGCAGATGGGCGCGATGCGATCCGGCCAGATCGAACTGCGGCAGCGCGATGTTGGCTTCCTCGCCCAGCTTCATCAAGGTGAGCCCGGCGTCGAGATAGAGCGGCAGCGTGTCGGCGCGCACTTGATAAAACGCCGCGCGTCCCGCATGCGAGTGAGCCAGTGCGACAAATTTACCGATCAACTCGACCCACTCCGAGCGCGGGCCGACCGGATCGTGCAGCGCGGCCCAGGTGCGTCCGTGTTTCGCGTACATCAGGAAGGTGTTGCGCGACGATGAGAACAGGAAGCTCTTGTCGCCCATCAAAGCCAGGGCCGCGTCGCTGCGTTCCTGCACGCGAACGATGCTGGCTGCGTGAAGTAGATCGTCGTAGGCGGGTTTGACGAAACGTCCCGCTGCGGGGCGCAGTAGTTGCCAGCAAGCGATACCCGCGGCCAACATGCTTGCCGCCAGTGTTGCACGCAAGGCGCGAGGCGCACCCTCGTCGAATGCAAACTCCCACCAAAGGCGGTGGCTATAGGGCACGTCGCGGAACGCGAAGAACAATATCCAGAACGCGAGCATCAGAACGATGCCGACCGAAACCAGCCAGGTCAAGGTGAAGCGTCCGGCGAACAGCGATGATGAACGATTGAAATGGCGGCGCGTGGTGGCTAACAACACGATCAGCACGGCCAGTACGCCGAACTCGAAAAACGCCAGCCCTTTGGCGAGCGAGAGCGCCAGATTCGCCACGGCGATGATGATCGCAAGCCACCAGGCGGCGTCGAGTCGACGCAGCAGACCGCGGGCGACGAACAGCAGCAGTACGCCCAGTACGCTGGCCAGCAGTTGCGAGCCCTCGAGCACGCTCAGCGGCAGCAGCGTCTGCAATTCCGCGAGCCGGCGCCCGAGCGCCGGCGTGGCACCGGATACCACGAGCATGCTGCCGACGACGAAGGTAAAAATACTTAGAAACGTTGGCGCTAGCCGGTTGATGCCGCGCGAGCTTCGGATCGCGAGTCGAGCCGTGAGAGTGCGGCCTTCGAAAGCGGCGAGCAGCGCTGCCGAAAGCGCCAGCGGTGCGCCCAGATAGATGGTGCGATAGGCGAGCAGCGCCGCGACCATCTCCGAGGTGTGCATGCTGCCGCCGAGGGCCAGCACCATCGCGGCTTCGAACACGCCGAGTCCTCCCGGGGTGTGCCCGATGATGCCTAATAACATCGCAGCGGAAAAAATGGCGATGAAGCTCGCGAAACCGATATTTGCGTGAGGTAGCAGCACCCACAATGCCATGCCGGCCGTGATCACGTCGATGGCGGCGAACACAAGCTGCGCCAACATGACGGAGCGCGCAGGAATATCGAATCCGATTCGGCCCAGACGAACCGGTCGGGCCTCACGGCGGCAGCACAGCAACAGGATCGCCAAAACCGCAATGCTTATACAGCCGCCCACATGCAATAGCGTTTGCGAAAGATGGACGGCATGGCTCAACATTGGCGCCGCGCCGATTGCGCCCAGGCTGGTCAGAAAAACCAGCGCGAGCGCGAGAGTCACGCTCGTGAATGCGGTGAGTCGACCGACTTGTGCGGGCTTGATGCCGGCCGCGCCAAACACGCGGCATCGTACTGCGCCGCCTGTCAGCGCGCCGAAGCCGGTGGCGTTGCCCAATGCCGAGCCTACCGTTGCTCCGATCCAGAGCAAGGGGCGCGGCACCTTTGCGTCGATATAACGTAGTCCGATCGCGTCGCGCGCAACCAGCGCCAGAAAACTGAGCGTGGTGGCCAACAGGGCCTGTACAAGGACGGCGGGTTTCAGGTGGTGCAAACTTCGGACTATCGAGTGATAGTCGATGCTCAGGGATATGTGCTGGAAAACCAGCAACAGCAAAGCGCAGACGAGCAGGGCGAATGCCGGAAGCGCGAAGCGCCGCAGGGCAGGCAGGCCGAATCGTCGGAGACCTTCATGACCGGCATGAGGGCTCGATATCTGTTGCAGATCGTTTGCTTGATTCGTGTCTGGGGGTGTTGCAGTAATGCTGGGCAAATCTGTATCAAACGGTTTCATCGCGAGCGAGTAATTTGTGCAATAAGCGGCGCGTCGATGGCGCTCTATTCATAAACGGCATTCGCACGACTACACTTCCCACGAGCCATTTATACGGGTCGATGTGCTTTGCGCATCTATGAGCACGCAGTCAATTTCAATATTTATGAATATTGCTGTGCGCGTTACATATATCACGTAGCGATATATTTGTCGATCATTGCGGCGTGTTTTGACGCGCAAGCGGCAGCCGTAGGGTGACATGTCGCCCTGAGCTGCGTTCCGGCGTACTCAGCGAGACCGAGCCATTGTGTGCACTGACGATTGCCAGGCCGAGTCCAGTCATGGCGTCCAAGGTTGCGCTGGCCGTGGTCATGGTGTTTTTCGTTGTGTTCGGCAATGCGTTCCAGGGGGTGCGGGAAGCTGACCGTTACATGATCGCCAATATGCAGATTTTGGGCGCGAGCAAACGGCAAGTGACGATGGGCGTAGTAGTGCCATCGGCCCTAAGCTGGATCTTGGCCAGTTTGCATGTGAGCTTCGGTTTCGCATTGGTTGGTGCGGTGGTGGGAGATTTCCTCGGATCCAAGCAGGGCATCGGCCTGTTGATCTCGACTGCACAAGGCGCGTTTAATGCGGCGGGTGTGTTCGCCGCAATGATCGTGTTGGCGGTGGTTGCCCTGGCTACGGACTATCTTTTGACCACGTTGGAAAAGCGTTTGCTCAAATGGCGGCCGGCGGCGTTTTGATGTGCGTTTTGGTGTTCGGGTTGATGTTCGCTTTGATGTGCGTTTTTGATGTTTTCATGCAGCGGCACTTCGGTGCCGTTGCAATTGGCGGATGCATCGGCACTCCGGTGACGTCGGGATAGGCGATTTATTGCCGCGCCTCACGATTCGCGCTTGGCCGCGGCCCTTGCAGGTTGCTCTGGGATCGGTCGGCCGCGCTTGTCATGCCAGGAATCGGCAAGGTGATTTCCAGCGTTTCCAGATCGACAAACGTGAAGTAGCCGTTGCCCGGTAGCCAGCCCCGGGTGTCGATGTGATAGACATTGCCGAGCACCAGCGGATGAATAATGGGCGTATGCCCGACGATCACCGCGCGCACATCGGGCACGCCGCTGCGATCCCCCGTCTCGATGCGTTTGCGCGCCCACAGGCATTGATCCGTAAGCCGGAGCAGCTCGTACTTGCTGGCGACATCGGCAAAGCGTTCGACCATTTCGCTCCACGTCGAGCAAGGGCAGTCCGCGTGGATGATGCCAACCATTCCGATTTCGGTCTCCACCTCGATTGCATAGGGCAGCACCGCCAGTTCGGAAACGATAGCGTTCTGCTGATCACGTTGCATATCGATGAGCCAGGAGCCGCCGTTCATTTTGTAATTTTCGCAGCTCTGCTTGCCCGAGTTGACATGGTCGATCGCCATGTCTTCGTGGTTGCCCTGCACGGCATGAAACCAGGGCAGCGCGAGCCAGTCGAGCACCGTGTCTGATTCCGGGCCGCGGTCGACCAGGTCGCCGACCGAGAACAGCCGGTCCAATCGCTCGTCGAAGCCAATGATGTCTAGTGCGCTTTTCAGCGTGCTGAAACAACCGTGGATATCGCCGACGCAGTAATCCTTACCCGTCGGATTCTTTCCGTAGCGGTCGACATAGCTGCTGATCATGGCGCCTCCAGCCCGTTGAACACGTGCTTGTCCGTTTCCTGTCCGTTTGATCGAAAAAAACGCGCTCGGTGCCCTGATTTCACCACTAATTCGGGGGGTTGCGCAAAAAAACCAAGCAAAAACCACGTACAAGTCAAAAAATACGCACAAAAGCCGCGCGCTATACATATGGCGACGCGAACTCGCAAGCTGCCGCCTAAGTGAGTTGCAGGATCGTTTTGATGACCTGTTCGTTGGTAGCGCGGACTTAGAGCGCCGCTTCCACATGAGCGTGCACCTGGGGCATCGCGTGTCCCATAGTCACGCACAATGCAATCAAGATCAGTTCACGAGTCGTTAACTCAAGGCCCGGGCGAGCCATGATGGACCCAATGGACCAGTCGATAGTCATTGTCCACCAAAGCAGGGCAGACCTCCCGCATTTCAGTGCGGCGACTACGCAAATTGGAGGTAGCAGTTCGTTTGCTGCATCCATGCGATAGCGCGAGGGAACCACTTTTTCCACCCGGATTAAACATGAGCGTCGCGCTAGCACTATAAGTAGGTCACGACCCAATTGACCGTCGCCGTAAAATTGCCGGTGCGCGGTGGTTGCGATGACGTTTGCACCAAGGTCGCTTTAAAGGCGACGGATTTGTCCGGCAGACTATTGTTCACATCGTCGCCGTATATCCGCATGACTCCCCAAAGCGTCGGATGCGATGGATCGAATGAAACGGGACTGTCATTAAGGCCCCGAATGCGGATGCCTATACCCGTGGGCACATTCACGCCATTCTTTTCGGTCGTCGCCTCTATGACATCACCGTTCACGGTGCTTGGTGCGACCGGAGAGAAGTACCCGTTGATATTAGTGGCACCGCCACAATTGAAATGCAGATCGATGATCATCGGACGGATAGATTCACCTTGACCTTTAAAATCCGAGATTGGGATGCTCCCCCAACTGATCGCAGTATTCGGAGTGGTAACCTCACACGAATGTACTATCGTCACGTCGTAATAGGTAGAAAAAACGATATTTTGACCGCCATTATGCGGCCTCAACTCGAAAGAGCCGTTTAGTTTTCTGCTCAGGAAATCCGAGGCGTGGACATTTCTTGTCAAATACAGGGACGTGGTAATTGTCCACGGACCTGTCGGTGCATATATTACCGATCCCTTTCCATCAATTGCTGGTCTCCCGACCTCTGGAATGGCAGCTCCGTTGTCCATAGTGGCGCTTAGCAGAACGTTCGATACCCACACACTACTCTGAGGATCAGGATTGTTGGTTACGTCGGTTGTACCACCCGGTAGCGCCCCGACAAAATCGAATGTGCAAGCGCCACTTCTGGAAATCGTGATTGTTTGTGGGGCGATCGGGACCCCGGATGGTTCGGATACGTAGCTACTGCTGGTGAAGCTATAAGCCTTAGTCGGTTGCGCGGGTGTATAGGTGATAGTCCCGCATCCCGGCCAATTGATTTGATCGGCTACAGCCATTCGGTGCACGCAAAAAAACATCGAAAGTAGAAAGGCTAAGCGTATTACGAGGCGAATGATGAACTCCGACTTGCAGGTTCTGCTCGATGGGCTGGTGGTTATGTACATAGTGTCTGTCTTCGATATGCGATGACTCATCGCGATGGCTGGACTTGGCTGGACGATAGCGTCACTCTGGAACGTTGGCGACGCACGATATCGTCGACATCACGATTCGCATACAGGCGAGTGGTATCTGGCCAGCAGTTCCAATGCCGAGCAATGCTGCTTGATGTTTTTTTGGTCAAGGTTACAGCTGCACAATATGATTGGCGATTTCCTTGCCCATTCGGAGAAGGTTCTTGCGAGATTTTTTCGACCATGCTCGAATTTCGCATACTCATGCGAATCTAGAACGATGGGAACGGCGGTGTCCGCATAGTTCGTTATGCAGCCGTGCAGCTTCAGATACGGTACAGCGTTTTCTTCAGCGAGAGCCATATCCAATTGCTCACCATCCTTCGTGACCGGTGCGAGCTTTTGTAGCGGTCTGCGGCAATTCGCGTACGCACGCTCTACGACCAAGTCGTAGTTGGTCGAAACGATTGCGCGCCAGCGGAACTTTGGAATGTTCAGGTGAAGTGCTGCAGGCGCGAGTGGAAGGAAAATGTTGCGCACGAAGGCCTGAATTTCGACAAGGGACGCCTCATTACGAGCGTAGTCGGCAACCGTAGTCAGGTTTCGCTTCTTATGCTCTCCACCCAGAAATTCGTCGCATAACCGATCTCTTAAAGTATCTGCATAAATGTGCGCGGGGGACGAGTCGATGAGCGCACTGTATGAAGCCTCCGCTCCCAAGAACAATATCGCATTGCCGGATTCCACGACTGTTCTTACCCGTTCCTGCATCTGTACGGTCATTGTCGACCCCTGTTGTTTCTTGCTTTCGAAAAGACGAAGCGGTGTTTGTCCCCGCTCGCCGGTTTTTATCGCTCCCTTTCGTAGGAACAAGAGCGGTACGATCTCTTAAGCCCGAGGCCATGTCGGCCTTCGAGCTCAAACGAATGAGTCAGGCAACGGACAAACAATCTGCTTCCGCGACCCTAACCAGGTTCGCTGCGTATGCCGTGAACACAGGCGGCCAAGTTGATCAATTGGAAGATACCTGCTGCCAATTCATGTTGCTCGGGCTCGCATAGTTTTTGAATACGCTGGAAGTCTTGTATTCAGGCTGGGCCGGCTTGGTCGGCTCCGGATTCTTCGTCAAGACAACAGAGGGCGCGCACGGTGCATCGATCGATTCGTAGGCCGCATCCTGTTCGGTCGACGCCGGGAACTCCACGCGCACCGCGCACGATCCCGCGGTGCGTCCTTCCCATGAAACGTGGATGGTCCCCTTGTCGGAGAGTCCTTCGACGAAAGCTGTCTGGCTCGGACCGACCGTACCTACCTGCTGACCTTTATCGTTTTCGACGAGAGCGCCCATCGGAATCGTCATATTTTCCGGAGTCGCCAACCGGATCAGAGCGCTTCTGCCGGAAATCGTATTGAACTTGGCGACAGCGACGGCGTTTTCGATCGGCACGACTTGCTTGACCGTCTCTGAAACAAAAGTGTTGGAGCTCAGATCGGTGGCATTGAACGCGATTCGGTTGTAGTGATAGGGTTGTGCAAACGGCACGACGGCATAGCCGCGACCATCGGTTTCGACGCCGGAGTAGCCTTCGATTTTCACATGTGCGGCGCCGGGGGCTTCCACCAGCACTGCCGCGCCTGTAATCGGCTGCGATAGGGTCACGCCGTGCTGGTGGACCACTGCGCTGCCTTCCATCTGAACGCTGGTCTGGCTGCTTCCACGTGAATAGTTATAACTGCCACCGACCGTTCCTGCACGACCGACATACTGAGCACTGCCCCCTCCACCGATGGCATTCCTGCTGCCGCGCTCGCCGGTGGAAAGGTCGCTTTGCACGCCGAAGGACAAGCGATTGTCTTCGAGCGCCGAGCCCGTCAAGCCG
>Ga0302220_10000847_pt1 | contig 24891 bp, 25 predicted proteins | sample II_Palsa_E1_3_FD_194572 | JGI IMG/M metagenome (GOLD analysis project Ga0302220, IMG submission 194572) | Peat permafrost microbial communities from Stordalen Mire near Abisko, Sweden - II_Palsa_E1_3 | ecosystem: Environmental > Terrestrial > Soil > Palsa > Peat permafrost | place: Sweden...
CTGCTCGCTTTCACTTTGAGCCAGTCCCGCGCAGCCTGACCAAGCTGCTTTTATTAACCGCTTATTCGTATGAGTGCGGCGCCATTCCTGGCGCCGCACTCACGTATCACTTCTGCTGCAACATCTGCTCGATCTGCCTTAGGATGTCATCGCGCTTTTCCTTCGACAGACCCTTCAGCCGGAGTTCGATGCGGTCATCGCCGTAGGACTTCAGGTCGCCAACCGCCACACCATCCAGTTTGATCTCGAGACGCTGCGCATAGCGTTGCCGTCCCGCAGGCTTGGTGCTTTCCTGCGCGCTTGCCCGACCCTTCACGATGTCGGCAACCTGGCGCGTACTCAGATCGTCCGAGAGGATCTTGTTGATCAGCCGTAATGTGGAGTCGGATCCGCGGGCGGCGTGATACCGGCCAACCTGATAGGCCATGTTCGAGCCGAAGCGATCCGTTCTCGCGACCATCTCCTGCATGACAACCTCGGGCAACTTGGCAATCGACAAGGCAACCGCGACCGTCGATTCGTCCAGCCCGAGATGCTCGGCCAGCTCCTTCTGACTTTGGAAATACTTCTCGTCCAGAAAGCGTTTCCATACGACGGCGTTGTCAAAGACCGTCTGCGAGTCGCGCTGCACGTTAAGGTCGTAGCCGAGCTTGTAGCTCTGGAGGCCGATCGGCAGATCAATGACGATGGCCTTCACCGACTCCTTGTTGGCCTCTTTCAGCGCGCGCACGCGGCGACCGCCGTCGCTCACGAAATACGTGCCGGGATTGTCGTAGTCAGGGATCACATGGATCGCCTGCTGCTGTCCCTGCTTCGCCAGATTGACCGCAAGCTCTGCAATCGACGACTTCAGATAGAAATGGCGCGGATTGAACGGGCTGGGCTTGATCGCCTTCAGCGCGAGCTCAATCACCTGTCCCGGGCGGTAGCCATGTTCGACGCGCCATGCGTGGTACGCGGCAGACTCGTGCAGCGTTTCCGCTGTGTCCGCTTCGGCAACGACGGGGGCAGAAACCGGCTGACTGGAGCGGCCTGCGATGTCGCTTGCCTTCGGTGCATTCTGTACCAGGCCATCGATGGCGTTGAGGCGGTCAAGGGCGGTTCGCTTTTCGCTGCTAGTCGTGTCCGGACGTGCTTGAAAGCCTTTGGCGAATTGGGAGGGTTTCATTCAGTGTCCTTTATGCGCATAAATTCAGGGGAGCAGGGCGGCGATTTCATCAGCGAAGGCCCGTACTTCGGCGGCGGCGAGTTTGGCGCCGCGGTCATTCATTTGCAGCACGGTCTGCCCTAGGGCCATGGCCTGCTTATAGGCTTCGCGGGTCGGGATCTGGGTTTTGAGCAGCGGAAAACCTAGTTCTTCCAGCGCGCGCTTGAGTTCGCGGGTCAGCATCCGCTTCTCTTCAGTCTTGTTGAGCAGGAAGACCGCTCGGAGGTCTTCGTTCATCGCCTGGGCTTGCTGGATCAGTTTGACCAGCCCCACGCTCGACCAGTAATCGGCCGGTGAAGAGGAGGTCGGGATAATCGCCACGGTTGCGGCAAGCAAGACCACACCAGAGACTTTTTCGGTGATGGAGGGCGGGCAATCCACGACGATGATGTCGTAGTCCCCCACGAACTTCTTGATCTCGCGGTGGATCTGGCCGCCGAACTCGGAGAGGTTGACCACCGGAAAGGGGATCCCATTTTCGCTATCCGACGATGCACTGGTCCAATGAACCAGCGTGTTTTGCCCGTCGGCGTCAACGACAAGGACACGCTTACCTTTCTCATGAAATGCAGCGCCGAGGTGCATCGCGACGGTGCTCTTCCCGACCCCGCCCTTCTGTTGAGTTACCGCGATGATTTCTGCTGCCAATCTTCACCTCCTCTTTTTAGACGCTGATGGATTCTACCTTGATGAATTTGTATTTCAATGAGTTTTGTCGTAAACGCACGACGTGTTAGCCATTCGGCAGCGGTTTATGCGCATAAAGAGACGTCGTCGCTCAGGGCGGTGGTCTCAGGGTGCGCACGAGTAATTGAATGGGCCACGGCTACGAGTGCGAGTGCGAGTGCGATGCCGTGGGCCGCGTACCGTCTCATCAATAGGCCGGGTCAAACGGTGACATCTTCCGGCGGCCGCGATGTGTTTGTCCCTAGGTCGATGGCTCGTGCCAATTGGTGCGACGAGGTAGACGTTGGCGAGTCTGCCCTACGAACTGCCTTCTCAGGTCTGCAAACGCGGCGCACTCCGAGTGCGCCGCGGCGGATCCCCGTTGGCAGGCGCGATCACAGAGCATCATGTGGAGACGAGCGGCGCGTGTAACTTTATGCGCATAAACGTTGCACGGACGCAGAGGTTCAGCGCGAGCGCGGACGCGTACACGTACACGCTCGATCGACCCGCTTGGGCTTCGGCTATCCCGGGGAATTCCATCGGCCTGCTCACCGGTCCAAATTCGCCCGCATGTCAGGACTCTCCGACGCCCAGCCATTGCGAAGCCGGCGCCTGCTCCCCTTCGCCTCTGCCCCTTCGTGCAACCCAGAGTTGGACGCTAAAATCGTCCCTCCGTATGCTCACCTCTTCCACGCAGAACGCCGCCATGATCACGATTTATCACAACCCCCGCTGTTCCAAATCGCGCGGTGCATGCGAGTTGATCGCCAGCACCTACAACGTCGCGAATGAACCCGTCGAAATCGTCGAATACCTGAAGCATCCTCTATCGGTTGCGGAGTTGAAATCGCTAAACGCAACGCTGAATTGTCCTGTCCGCGAGATGGTGCGTGACACAGAGGCGGTGTACAAAGAATTGACCCTCGACGATGCCGAGCTCTCTGACGATCAGTTATACGAAGCGATCGAAAAACACCCCATCCTGATGCAACGTCCGATCGTCGTACGCAATGGACGAGCGGTCATCGGACGCCCGCCCGAGAATGTCAAAGCGCTCTTCGACTGAACACAGCGCTTTTATTCACCTGACCGGCTAGCGCGCTGAAGCCCGGCACAACATCAGCACAAAAGCGCTCGTTATCGAAACAACAACGCGTCGCACACCGACACCGCATCCTCAAACACGAGCGCCCAAAAGCCCCTGCGGCCCTTGCCCCGCCCCGCCCCGAGGCCCGCTACAATCGCCGTCAGCCGCGCGTAGCCGCGGCCGCATCAATCAACAAAAAGGGACATCGTGCATTTACCGACAACACTCGCGCCGTGGTCGCCCCACGACACCCAGCTGATCCTATCGTGCGTGCTCGGGCTCGCGCTGATCATCGTTTTCATCAGCGCACTGAAACTCGCGCCGTTCCTGTCGATTCTGGTCGGCACGTTCGCCGCAGGTTTCGCGGCGGGCTTGCCGCTCGAAGCAGTGGCCGGCGCATTCAGCAAGGGCGCGGGTGCACTGCTAGGCGACGTGGGGATCATCATCGCGCTGGGGGCGATGCTGGGCGCGCTGATGGCGGAGTCCGGCGCCGCGGACCGGCTCGTCTCGACGATCCTCAAACATTCCACGCCGCGACTGCTGCCCTGGATGATGGCGCTGGTCGCGATCATCATCGGTTTGCCGCTGTTCTTCGAGGTCGGGCTAGTGATGATGGTGCCGATCATCTTCGTCATGGCGCGCCGTTCCAAACAACCGATCCTGCTTATCGCGATTCCCGCGCTAGCCGGCATGACGACGCTGCACGCCCTGTTGCCGCCGCACCCGGGTCCGCTGATTGCCGTCAGCGCATTGCACGCTGATCTCGGCCTGACGCTCCTGCTCGGGCTGATCGTCGCAATTCCGGCGGTGATTCTGGCCGGCCCGGTTTACGGCGTCTGGCTATCGAAGCGCATGCATGTGAGCGAGCCGGAGGAGATGGGCAAATTGTTCACGGCCCAGCAGGACGCTGCCGAGCCGCCCAGCTTTGGCATCTCGCTGATCACGATCCTGTTGCCCGTGATTCTGATGTTGGGTCGTACGGTCGCCAAACTCCTGCTCCAGCCGGAAACCTTTCTCTTTAACACGCTCAACTTCCTCGGTGAGCCCCTGGTTGCCCTCGGGCTCACGGTGCTGTTTGCGATCGTGGCGCTCGGCTGGTCGCGTGGCATGCCGCGCGATCGCGTCGGCGGCATCCTGCGCAAGAGTCTGCCGCCCATCGCCGCGCTGCTGCTGACCATTGGCGCAGGCGGAGGGCTCAAGCAGGCGCTCGTGGTCGCCGGCATCAGCACGACGGTCGGCAAGATTGCGGTAGGCGCCCATATGCCGCTGATTCTGCTCGCCTGGTTGATCGCGGTCGCGTTGCGACAGGCCACCGGTTCGGCCACCGTCGCGACGACGACGACGGCCGGCATCGTCGCCCCAGTCGTCATCGGCCTGAGCCCCACGCATAATTCGCTGATGGCGTTGGCGATCGGTGCGGGCTCGGTGTTTTTCTGCCACGTGAACGACGCGGGTTTCTGGATGGTGCGCGAGTACTTCGGCCTCAAACTGAAGCAGACGGTGCTCGTCTGGTCGGTCCTGCAGACCATCGTGTCGGTGGTCGGACTTGCGCTCACGCTCGTGATGTGGAGCGTCCTGACCTAAGACGGCTGCCGCGCTGACGCAACGCCGGCGTCCCGCCCTTGTCCGACGCCGACTGCAGCGATTGATGCCCAATTGGCATATCGCGCGCCCGGCACCGGCCCACACTGCTTCGTATCGGAAGGTGCCGTGAAACGCGCCTTTTTCTTTCTCTGGATGCGAAGGAGCGTGTGATGCTTGAACTGAGGCCGTCCTGCGAACGATGCGGCAAACCATTGCCGCCGAATGCATCTGACGCGATGATCTGCAGCTACGAGTGCACCTTTTGTGAGGCCTGCGCGTTAAGCGCACTTAGCAATGTGTGTCCGAATTGCGGCGGCAACTTCCAGCACCGGCCGATCCGTCCACGCGCGATGCTGGCGAAACATCCCGCCGGCACGCAGCGGCGCGCGCCGCACGTCGACGAACCCGCCCATGCGGCCTATCTCGAACGGTATCGCACGACCCCGCCCAACGAGCGCTAGCCCGTTGCGCTATCGACACCGCGCCGTGAGTCTCACTCTTCCGAGCGGACTTCGCTGGCGCCGTCGAGACCGCTGACTTCACGCGACGCCGCCCGCAGCAAACCGATGTGCTTGCGGTAATTACGGCAACCGCTACAGGTCGGCAGATGCAGACCGACGGCGATCCATTCGCCGGCCGATAACGGCCGATCAAGCGCGTCCGATAGTAGACGCGTGATGTTCTTACACTTCCCCATTCGCATCCTCTCTCGACAGGCCTTTTTCGGTCAGACACGTGCGCAGCCTGAGTCGCGCGCGATAGATCAGGACACTGCAGTGATTGGCGGTCATCTGCAGCTCGGTGCAGATCTCTTCGGTCTCCAGGTCGAGGAACTCGCGCATCATAAAAACCCGACCGATATGCTCGGGCAGGTGGTCAAGACACATCTCGAAGAGCTGCCAGAACTGCTGCTGACGCAGCGCGGTCTCGGGTGTCGGCCAGGGGCGCGGTTTTGCCTCGCTGGACCAGTGGCCGTTGTCCTTGAAGAGTTCGCGGTCGAGCAGCGCTTCGCCCTCGAGTTCGGAGTCCAGCTCCGACAGGTTCACGGTCCGTTTGCGGGCGCGCAAGGTATCGACAAGCTTGTGCCGCAGGATGCCGAACACCCAGGTCTTGTGCTCCGATTGCCCGGCGAAGCGGTCGGCTTGCGACCATGCAGCGGCGAGGGCCTCCTGCACCGCGTCTTCGGCAGCGGCTGCATCGCGCAGTTGCAACCGCGCAAAGCGCAACAGGTCGCGCCGCAATTGCATCAGATAGAACGGGTCGTCGAACGCGGGGCCAGCCGTCTGTCTCATGCGAGCCTCCGGCGCGACGCGGCCAGCCTTGACCCAGCCGACGTCCGTGCCGGTGTGATGTGTCTGCCCGCGCGTTGTGCAAGATCGATAGTCTTCATGAGTGGATGTTTCTCTGGGCGCTCGGGGTGGGTCGGGCGTCCATTTTCTCGCACGCGCCTGCCGGAGCGAACTGGAATTCAACATGACCGCGCCCACCATCGGTGACTTCGACAGAGATAAGTCGTTCGAAGGACGGATTTATGACAGCCGGTGGCAGCAGAAATTAGTTATTGCGGTATTTGCAACTACCGCTCGAGGACAGTCGTCGCTCCGCCTTGTCTGGTAAGCCTCCCGCGCCTGCGGACCGCCCGCTCGGCCTATCCCGATAAGCCGATTATTGCATCTACGTAGAGAATGTCTTCTCAACTTTGCGGTTTTTAAGGAGGGGCTTCATCGATATTCTTCAACCACCGAATCGATCGCCCGTGATCGCGAAACCTACGCTGAGTTGAGGAGTATCACCATGAAACGCATCATTTCCGCCCTGATCGCCTCCGTCGCCCTTTTTGCCGCTGTCTCGAGCGTGGCTGATGCCGCCACCGCTCCGGCCAAATGCAATGGTCCTGCTTCGTATTGCAACGTGTTCTTCGGTCAGTAACGGCTGGCGAATCCGCTTAAAAATGGGCGCCCGCGAGGCGCCCATTTTTTTACTCAGGAAAGCAGAATATCTGCTTTCCTGACATAACAACCTGCGTTTCACGCCCGCCTGCGCTTTCTCCGCAGGCCACCACCTTCAAATGTCCCGGTCCGGCAGGCCGCATACGTGCTACAGTGAGCCAGCCGCTTGTAGATCTCTCGCGCGCTTGCGCCGACCCGCCCAAGTCTTCGCCTTATTGCGCTCCCCGGATCGACCAGGATCCCTTCTTTCATGTCACTTCGCGTGGCCGCCAGTCCCGTCTCATGGATGCGACCGTCGTGCGCGCTTATCGACCCCCCCTGCGCCCGTCGCAGGACCGCCTGCCGCGGAAAATGCAGTGAGCAGTAGTGTGGGCGGCACAACGCCGGCGCTGCTGCCAACGCTCTCGCCTGGCAGGTCACTCAACGGAGACGACTACCATGAATAACATCATAAGAAGCTACCGCGGCCTGGAGATTTATCCGTTGGTGTATCCGCATCAGCCGCGCGGCGCGAACGGTACACGTCACTACGATGCGGGTTTCGATGCGGCGGTGAAAATCTGCCGCCGCGGCACCGACAACACCGTGACGACTAGCCGCGTGTTCCGCGTGCCAAGCCGCTCGCCATTCGGCACGACCGGCGACGCGCGGATGGCGTCGGCGAGTCACGCCGAACTCGTCATTGACGGCATGATTGCCGGACAGTCGATCGTTGGATTGTGAGCCGCGCATCGATGGCCTATTCAACCCATGCGCGTCGCGAGGCGCTGCACAACCAGCCGGACCGCTCAGGCCGGGACAACTACCTCGTCGCGGTGTCGTCGCGCCGCACGTCGAGCGGGACCGTGCCCACGCTCAAGGTCACGCGGTTAAGTGATGCCCGGATTATCTATCCGTTCCAGGGGCACGCCGACATGCCGTTCTTTGAAAGCGCGCAAGCGGCCGAGCTGTTCGCGCAAACCTACGGCTTGCAATTGGTAGATGGGGATATTGCGGTGCCGGAATAAAGCGCCGGGGCGATCCGCGAGGACAAAAAAAAGCCGCTGGGACCTAGCGGCTTTTTCATGAAACAAATCAGGTAGCTTAACGAGGCATCTTCGTCGTCGGAGTCAGGGGCCTGTAGCGCCACTTTTCCGCGCCGGGATCGATCTGCGCATCATCCTCTTTGCGCTTTTCCGCTCGGGCCTGATCGGCCTCTTGCAACTCCGCGCGTTTGTCCTTGAGAGGACGCATTGTATCTACCCGGTACGACATAAAGCCTCCATTGTTGTATTAAGTTAGGTTGAATCGAACGAGGCGAACTACGGCTTGCCGCCGCCGTCCATGCCACCGCCGTCGATACCGCTGCCGCTTCGCCATACCTGCTTGCCGCGCTCCGACAGTTCGCCGCAGCTATGCTGCGCGTCGGCTTGCGTACCGTCTACCGCCATCTCGCCACCGGCCGATTCCTGCGATTTCTGCTTCTGCTTCTTGCGGGCGGCGAAGGCTTCATCGTGTGACTTACCAGCGTAATCGGTTGTCATGGCTGCATTCTCCTTTTTGCGACATCTACATCGGCGCAGGCCGCTGCGCGCGTCCACTGTTGCCGCGTGGGCGCTCACCGGGCAACGCAGGGTATGCATGTTCGAAACGGGCGCCGGTCACAAGTTCGGATTTATCTTGTAACGCTTTCCTATGCATTCTTAATGAAACGGTCATTTGCCTGAAATCATCTCAGACCGGAGACGTGCTTGACTGGAAAGGCAAAACCCCCAGTTATCCACAAGGTTATTCAGTGAAATTGTGGATAACTTTGTTGTGGTCCCAGTTATCCACTACACGTTCCGCGAAGCCTATAGTGGCCCCAATTTCATGGCGTGGCGAGCGCCGGGGTGTGCGTCAGACGTGATGATGTCCCGTCACGCGATCCCAGCCGTGCCGCACCGCTGCCTTGAACCGCTCCCACGTGTCGGTCGCGCCGGGTGAGGTGGCCTCCCAATGGCGCCGTGCTTCCGGCTCCACTTCGTCCCAAGGACGGTCACGATAGCGCAGATCACGGGCGATCGTCGCGCCATACCGGTACGCAGGCACGTAGTCCTCATAGCGGGCTTGATCGGTCGCGTATTGCTCGTCGTAGTGGGACCGGAAGTCCTCCTCGTACTCGAGAAACTCGTCCGGAATCGCCTGTTCCTCAAGGGGTTCAGGACGTCGCGCCGCGGGTGCGGTTTCGAGAGGCGTGAACACGGCGCCAAAGCCCGGCGCACTGCCGGCGGCAATCGTGTTGAGCGTCGCCGCCTCGCTGAGCGGTGGCTGCGGCATCAAGGGATCTTCGATAAGAGGCTCGGCCGGCACGGGCGACGCGCGCCGCAGCGGATCGTCCACGGGCTGGGCTGCAGCGGGCACCCGGGCGGGTGCCTGATTTGCACTACCCATGCCGAGTTCGTCGAGCACCGAGTGTTCGCGGCGCATATCGGGATCGTCCACTGCCGTGTCCCAGCCCGGCAGGCGCTCGCCGATCTCGGTTGCGCCCAGCCGCGCCAGGGTCTGGCTGGCGAGCTCCGCATGCGATTCGCTGGCCGCGCTGACGCAGACCAGCACGGCGCCCCGCCGCACCGCGTCCGCATAGCGGTCAGCCTCCGCCGGCCGAGGTTCCTTGGCGAACAGGCTGGCGATAAAGCGCTCGATGTTCGCGAGGACGCTGGCATTGGCGACTGCATCGGTCGCCGCAGTGGCGGACGGCGCCGGATTGGCTTGCAGTTCAATGGTGTCGCTGGCGAAGCCGGTCTGCACGAGCGTGTCACGCGCGTGTTCCGCCTGAGAATAGGTGTCGAATAAACCAATCACGGTATGTCGCATGGCTGTCTCCCGACGTTTTTACTGACGGCCGCCGCGATGGCGCGGGGCCTTGCACCCATTGGGAGCCGCAATGATCATGCCGGGGCCCAGCGGCCTCGCTTCAGGGTCCCAGCAGCGCGATTTCGCGGGGGGTGCCCAGCGGCGCCGTGGGTGGCCGCCGGCTACGGGTGGAGCGCTTTTACAACATCCGGTAATTAGCGCAGCAGCGGACTGAGCGCTCAGTCCGCAGGATGCGCGCTGGTTTGCGTCAGTTCGCGCTGAAGATCCTGCAGCAGCTTCTCGAGCAGCGCGATATCGAACGGTTTCGACAGCACCCGCACGTCGACGTGGCGCGCGCGGTCGAGTTCTTCCGCATAGCCCGTCACGAGGATCACCGGCAAGCGGGTTTCGAACCCCTGGACCGCTTCGGCCAGATCGATCCCGTTCGTCGCGCCGGGCATATGGATGTCGGAAATCACGAGGTCGAACGGCAGCGGCTCGCCCGTGCGCGCCTGCTTCGCGTGGGCGTCGTCGAACAGACGCAACGCGGTATCGGCGTTGAAGACGCAGGTGACCTGATGGCCCATCATCTGCAGCAAGGCTTCGGTGCCGGCGGCGACCTCGTCGTTATCCTCGACTAGCAGAATGCGCAGGCCGTGCGGCGGGCTGGTGTCTTCGACGCTAGGCTCAGCGGGACGCTCGGCTTCCGGAAGGGCCGCCGCGCGCGGCAGGTAGAGCCGTATTGAGGTGCCTGCGCCGATCGCGCTGTCGATCGCGGCGAGGCCGCCCGAACGCTCGCAGAACGCGAAGACCTGCGGCAGGCCAAGACCGGTGCCCATGCCCTTCGGCTTCGTCGTGAAGAGCGGCTCGAAGGCCCGGGCCAGCACATCCGGCGGCATGCCGACACCGGTGTCTTCGAGCGAGAGCTGCACGAAGTCGCCCGTCAGCGGAAAGCCTTCCTCATGACGGAAGGTGATATTGGCCGCCCGCACCGTGAAGCGGCCGCCGTTGGGCATCGCATCGCGTGCGTTGACGGCGAGATTGATCAGCGCGAGTTCGAGCTCGGCGACGTCGACCCGCATCGGCCAGACCTCGGTACCGATGTCGATCACGAGCGAGACCTTCGCGCCCAGTGACGCTCGCAACAGTTCGCGACAGGCCGGCAGCCAGCGTTCGACCGCGAGCGTCTCGTTGCGCAGCGGCTGCTTGCGCGCCACGCCAAGTAGCTGTCGGGTAAGCGACTGGCCGCTTTTGAGCGCGCGTTCGATGGCAGACAGCTCGCGATCGAGCCCCGCCGCACCGCGCCGCCGGGCAATCTGCACGTTCGCGGAGACGATCATCAGCAGGTTGTTGAAATCGTGCGCGACGCTGCCGACCAGATTGCCGAGCGCTTCCATCTTGCGCGACTGCCGGTAGGCGGACTCGATCGAGCGGCGCATCGACGCTTCGGCCTGCCAGCGCTCCCACGCTTCCTCTTCGGCGCCCAGACGCCGCAGCGACAGCCAGATCACGCACCACAGCACGATGGACGGCGTGAACATCGACAGGATCAGCACGCTCAGATGGCGGTACCAGCCCGCCCAGATCGCTGAGGTGCGGTAGCCGCACGACACATACACCGGATAGGCGCCGACCCGCCGGTAGGCCACGATCAGATTGTCGTTGTCGAATGCGGACCGCGTCCGGACCACGCCGGCACGGCTGCCCTTGGCGAGCGCGTCGGAAAGCGCCGTATGCGGCGCAATCATGACGGGCTGGTCGGGCGCGGATGGGTAGTGGGCGAGAACCGCGCCATCGGCGCGGGTCAGGCTCATGGTCATCGGCGTGTTGTTGCCGCCGAGCAGTTCGTGGTAGAACGCGCTGAAATAGCCAGGCCGCAGCGCGACCGAGACCACGCCGGCGAACGCACCGTCCGCGCCGCGCCGCGGGACGCCGGTATTGAAGACGTTTTCGCCGGCGACCTGGCCGACCATGTCTTTCGAGACGTGCTCGAGCACCTGGCCGTCGCGAATGCCGGTGAAGTCGTCGCGTTTCGCAATCGAGAAGGGTGGGGCCGGGTAAAAGCGGCTGCTCGCGAGCAGCGTGCCGTCCTGCCCGAAAATCGACACCGCCGCGACCTGCGGGTAGCCGCCGCCCATGGTACGCAGCTTGTCGTGGATGTCGGTTTCGCGCGTGCGAATGCCGTCGTCGTCAAGGCCTTGCACCAGATCGACTACGCGTGCATCGAGCGCTTCGTTCATATCGAACACTTTCAGCGCGTGTTCTTCAGCAACCCGCACGGTGCGCAGCGTCAGGTCGGTCGCGTCGGCTTCGCGTGCCCGCAGGTCGCTGTAGGCCATGGCCGCGACATACACGCACGGCAGCACGATTGCCGCGATCAGCAGGGCGATCAGCGTCATGCGCCGGACGTGAAAATTCTGTTCCGGCACAGCCGGGAACAGCGACTCGTCCTCCCGGTTAGGGGAGAGGCGGCTCGCTTCGCGCGGGTCGGACCGGTCGGGTGTCATCTGTTAATACCGCTGCAATCGTCAAGAGACGGAAAATCTTACAGTCGCCATCATACGAGAACCCGGAAATCGCCGAGAAGGATCGATCGGGTCGGTAAGAATAGACCACACAGCTTATGCGGAAGTTTTTCTCCAAACAGCGACGAATCCGGAAGCGCAAACGTACACAAAAGTATAAACCGCGTAATTCGTGAACCCATGAATGAAGAATGTCTTATAAATGCCAATGTGCGAGTTATTTCTGTTCGTTAAATCCATTTTGACGAGTTGCCTTTTCGCTGGATTAATTTAAGAATCTCACTACGATAAATTAGTGCGTCTGCCATGCTCGGACGCATGTGCCGCGAGGGCCAGCCAGATAACGCACACAAGGCGTGACGGAGGGGGTTCGCGGAAACGCGCGCGACAGGCTGGAGTTCGCCTTTTCCACTCGGCCGCGCAGAACCACCTACGGGGTAGGCTCGAACATGCCGGTCATCGCTATCGTCCCGCGTGCGCCCATGCGCATCCGCATCGTTCCTCTCGCGCGCGCGACAGCGTGCGAATTCTCCGGCTGTTTGCAATCTGTATTCCTGCTCGCATCGGAGGCTCCTTGCGCCGGTCCGGCTTCGGCCCGCTAAAGAATCTTTGATCTAAGCCGTTAACGCGACCGAGCCAATCCCGTTTACTAGACCCTCCGCCATGTCATTGCCCATTGTGATCGCCGACGATTCGCTGCTTGCCCGCAAGGTGCTCACAAAGGCGCTGCCCGCGGACTGGGATGTTGACGTCAGCTACGCCTCGAACGGCCGCGAAGCCCTCGCGCTGTACCGCGAAGGCAAGGCGTCAGTGATGTTCCTCGACCTGACCATGCCGGACATGACCGGCTATCAGGTGCTGGAGGCATTGCAGCACGAGGACCTGAACACGTTCGTGATCGTGGTGTCCGCCGACGTGCAGCCAATGGCGCAGGAGCGGGTGCGTTCGCTCGGCGCTGTTGCCTTTATCGCCAAGCCTGTCAGCCCCGAGGCGGTACTACCCATCCTCAAGGAGTACGGGTTGTATGTCTGAGCCAGTCCTCAACGAAGATCAGCGCGACGCGCTGCAAGAGGTCGCCAACCTCGCGATGGGCCAGGCCGCGACTCGTCTGGCGCGGCTGCTCGATACGTTCATCGAACTGTCGGTGCCGCGCGTGCAGGTCGTGGAGATCAGCAAAGCGGCGGCGGCGTTGCGCGAGATGACGGGCATCCAGGAGTCAGTGAGCGCGGTGCGTCAGGGTTTCCGCTCGGACATCAAGGGCGAGGCGCTGGTGATCTGCCGCAGCGGCAGCATCGAGCAGCTCTGCGGACTGGTGAACGACCCGTACCCGCGCTCCGCCTACGAGAAGGTGAGCCAGCAGGAAGTGATTTTCGACGTCGCCAACGTGCTGACGGGCGCGTGCGTCTCGTGCATCCTCGAGCAACTCGGCCGCACGCCGGTGTTTTCGGCGCCGGGTTTGCTCGGCGAGTCGATGTCGCTCGACGACGTGTTCCAGCCGGGCGTGCTTGCCTGGGAAGTGGCGCTGCTCGTCGAAGTCAATTTCGCGCTCGAAGACCAGAGTTTCCGGGCACATCTGGTCATGCTCATGGCTGAAGAGTCGATCCGCCATATGAATGACGCGCTTGACGCGTTGCTGTCGAGCCTATGAATGTTCCCCCTGCTTCGTTAAGCGATCTCGTTGTCGAGCGTGTCGGCTTCGGTATTTTCGTCCTCGACCGCGAGATGAACGTGCTGATGTGGAATCGCTTCATGCAGGATCACAGCGGTTTGTCGGCCGAGCAGGTGGTCGGCAAGTCGATCTTCGCCAGTTTCCCCGAGTTGCCGCGCGTGTGGCTGACCCGCAAGCTCGAGAGCGTGTTCCAGCTCGGCAGCTTCGCGTTCAGCTCGTGGGAACAACGTCCCTATCTGTTCAAGTTCGACCACGACCGGCCGATTACCGGCGGCGTCGATTTCATGCAGCAGGACTGCACCTTCATGCCGCTGACGCGCGAGCGCGAAGTGGTGGCCGTGTGCGTGACCATCTCGGACGTGACACACGTCAGCATCGTGCAGCGCGAGCGCGAAGAGGCGGTGGCCAAGCTGCAGGAGTATGCGGATCGCGACGGCCTGACCGGCATCGCCAATCGGCGCTTTTTCGAAGCGCGGCTGCGCGACGAATATACGCGCTGGCAGCGCTATGGCGGCGACATGTCGGTGCTGCTGTTCGATCTGGACCACTTCAAGAAGATCAACGACCAGTTCGGCCACGGCGTCGGCGACACGGTGCTGCGCGAGATGGCGCAGCGGGTCGCCCAGGTGGTGAGGGTGCAGGATACGTTCGGCCGCTTCGGCGGCGAGGAATTCGCGCTGCTTTTACCGTGTACGCCGCTTGAAGACGCGATGCTGGTGGCCGAAAAGATCCGCCATACGATCGGCGACGCGCCGGTCGACGTGCAGGGCGTGTCCGTGCCGGTGACGGCGAGCGTCGGCGGCGCCGCGGCGCGGGTCGGCGTGCCCAACTACGACGTGTTGATCAACGAAGCGGACGCGGCGCTCTACAGCGCCAAGCGTCAAGGCCGCAACCGGTCGGTCGCCTTTATCTGAGGACCGCCGCGAGCCGCGCCAGCCGTGCCGTACAGCGCATGATTCGGCAATAATGGCCGATTGGCTCCGCCCCAAACTGCGTTATCCCGCAAAGGTTGTTATACTTTTCGCCGTTTCCGGCATCCTGGCCGGTGTATTTGCGCGTGCGCGCGCGGCTTGCCCTGCGGGTAGGCCCGACTTCTTGACCGCCTCCAGAGGGCCCCCCAGCGGAGATCGTCTTGGCCGTTTCCAATCTTGTCGTGGACGATACAGAAACCGACGCCGCTGCCGCCACATCGGGCAGCTCGTTCTATCTTGCGATGCGCATCCTGCCGGCTGCGCAGCGCGACGCGATGTATCAGGTCTACGCTTTTTGCCGCGCTGTCGACGACATTGCCGACAGCGATCTGCCGCGCGCCGAGCGCGCCGCAGGCCTCGAACGCTGGCGTGCCGACATCGACGCCTGCTACGCCGGCGCGCCGCGCGCTTCATTGCGCGCGTTGACGCGGCACATCCATACGTTTCATCTGCAACGCGAGGATTTTCACGCGATGATCGACGGCATGGCGATGGACGCCGCCGCCGACATCTGCGCACCGGACGAGGACACCCTCGATCTGTATTGCGACCGGGTCGCGAGTGCCGCAGGCCGTCTATCGGTGAGGATATTCGGGATGCAGGAAGAGCCTGGCCGCCTGTTGGCGCACCACCTCGGCCGCGCGCTGCAGTTGACCAATATCCTGCGCGATATCGACGAAGACGCCGATATCAACCGTTGCTATCTGCCGCGCGAACTATTGGCGCTGGAAGGGATTGCGACCACCACGCCGCATACCATCGCCGACGACCCGTCGTTGCCGCGCGTCTGCGCCAAACTCGTAACGCGTGCCCGCGAGCACTTCGCTCAGGCGGACGCAGTCATGGACGCCGCGCCGCGCAACCATGTCCGCGCCCCGCGCATCATGTCCGGGGTCTATCGCTGTCTTCTCGATCGCACCGTTGAGCGCGGTTTCGATCTGCCGCGCACGAAGGTCAGCAAGCCGCGCGCGCGCCTGCTGTGGATCGTGGCCAGGTACGCCTTCTTCTGATGTCGAAGCTCGTCCACGTGATCGGCGCGGGCCTCGCCGGCCTGGCCGCTGCGGTGCAATTGCAGCGGCGCGGTGCGCAGGTCGTGTTGCACGAGGCGGCCGCGCAGGCCGGTGGACGGTGCCGGTCGTATTACGATCGCACGCTCGGCGCGACCATCGACAGCGGCAATCATGTGGTCCTGTCCGGCAATGCCGCGACGTGGAATTATTTGCGGGCGATCGGCGCGGCTGACGAATTGACGGGACCGGCACAGGCCGAGTACCCGTTCATCGATCTCACGACGCGGGCGCGCTGGACCGTGCGTTTGTCGCCCGGGCGCGTGCCTTGGTGGATTTTCGATCAAACGGCGCGGGTGCCGAACACCCACCCGAGCGACTATCTGCAACTCGCGCCGCTGTTGTTCGCCAAGCCCGGCCGCACCATGGCGCAGACCATGCGCTGCGACGGGGTGCTGTGGGACCGCTTGCTGCGGCCGCTGTTCCGGCTGGTGCTCAACCACGAACCGCGTGAGGCCACGGCTGAACTGGCAGCCGCAGTGGTACGCGAGACCCTGGCGGCGGGTGGCCCGGCGAGCCGGTCGCTCGTCGCACGCAATGGGCTGGGCAGCGCCTTTGTCGATCCGGCATTGCGTCTGTTGCAGCACGGCGGTGCTGCGATCCGGCTCGGCGCGCAGTTGAATCAGATCGTGTATGCGGATACGGGCCGCGTCAGCGGGCTGGATTTCGCCGGCGAGGCGCGCCTCGAACTCGACGCCGGCGCTGCCGTGGTGCTGGCCGTGCCGCCGGACGTCGCGCAGACGCTGGTGCCAGGTCTGCAGGCGCCGCGCCGTTTTAGCGCCACCGTCACCGCGCACTTCGCCGTCGAACCGCCGTTTGGCGTGCCGCCGCTCACGGCCCTGCTCAACGGGACGGCCGAATGGCTGTTCGCGTTCGACGGGCGCCTGTCCGTCACGATCAGCGGCGCGGACCGGCTGGTCGAGACGCCGCCCGAAGTACTCGCGAAGACGATCTGGGCGGAAGTGGCCCTGACCGCCAGCCTGCCGCTCGAGCCCATGCCGGCCTGGCAGGTTGTCACGGAACCGCACGCGACTTTTACGGCCGTGCCTGGCGAGGAGATGCATCGCCCGGGCACGCGCACACGCTGGAAAAACCTCATGCTCGCGGGCGACTGGACGGCCACCGGCCTGCCCGCGACGATCGAAGGGGCGATCCGCTCCGGCCAGAAGGCCGCGGATACGCTGCTGAACGAACCGATGGAACGTAGATGAACGACTTATCCCTTGCCCGGACGACGGGCAACGAATCGCCCGAGACGCCCGACTCTCCCGAGACGCCTGCAATCGTCGCTGGCGCTGGCGCTGACGCCAATGCTGACGCGGCGGCCGCAGCCGCGACGGCACCTGACGCTGCAGTGAACCCGGCTGCCGCAAGCGAAGCCGCATCGGCGACTTCACCTGACGTCACGGCAGACCCGGCGACGCAGGCCGCCGCTGCACTCGACGCCGCCGTCACGCGAGCGACCGACGCGATCCTTGCCGCACAGAAGCCGGACGGCCACTGGGTCTACGAACTCGAAGCCGACGCGACCATCCCCGCTGAATACGTGCTGCTGGTCCACTATCTCGGCGAAGAGCCGAATCCGGAACTGGAGCAAAAGATTGCGCGCTATCTGCGCCGCATCCAGTTGCCCAACGGCGGTTGGCCGCTCTTCACCGATGGCGCGCTCGACGTCAGCGCGAGCGTGAAGGCGTACTTCGCGCTGAAGATGATTGGCGAGCCGGAAGACGCCGACCACATGCGCCGCGCCCGCGAAGCGATTCTGGCGCACGGCGGCGCGGAAGCCGTGAACGTGTTCACGCGGATCCTGCTCGCGCTGTTCGGCGTGGTGTCGTGGTACGCAGTGCCGATGATGCCCGTCGAGATCATGCTGCTGCCGCAGTGGTTCCCGTTCCACCTGTCGAAGGTGTCCTACTGGGCGCGCACAGTGATCGTGCCACTGCTGGTGTTGAACGCGAGACGCCCGGTGGCGCGTAACCCGCGCGGCGTGAGGATCGACGAACTGTTCCATGGCGCGCCCGTCACGACCGGCTTACTGCCGCGTGCGCCGCATCAGAGCCAAGGCTGGTTTACGTTTTTCCGCGGCGTGGATCATGTACTGCGCCTGATCGATGGCCTGTTTCCGAAGTACACGCGCGAGCGTGCCATCAGGGCAGCCCAGGCGTTCGTCGACGAGCGCCTGAACGGTGAAGACGGCCTCGGCGCGATTTTCCCGGCCATGGCCAACTCGGTGATGATGTACGACGTGCTGGGCTACCCGGCCGATCATCCGAATCGCGCGATTGCCCGTCAGTCGATCGACAGGCTGCTCGTGATCAAGGACGACGAAGCGTATTGCCAGCCGTGCCTGTCGCCGGTGTGGGATACCTCGCTTGTCGCGCATGCGTTGCTCGAAACCGGCGACCCGCGCGCCGAGCAGGCAGCCGAACGCGGCCTGCAATGGCTGCGTCCGCTGCAGATTCTCGACGTGCGCGGCGACTGGATCTCGCGCCGCGCGGACGTGCGTCCTGGCGGCTGGGCGTTTCAGTACGCGAACCCCCACTATCCGGACGTCGACGACACGGCTGTAGTCGTGATGGCCATGCAACGCTCGGCTGCGCTCACGCAGTCGAACGTCGACGATCAAGCGATTGCCCGCGCCCGCGAATGGGTGGTCGGCATGCAGAGCAGCGACGGCGGTTGGGGGGCATTCGAGCCGGAAAACACCCAGTACTACCTGAACAACATTCCGTTCTCCGATCACGGCGCGCTGCTCGATCCGCCCACTGCCGATGTGTCGGGCCGTTGTCTGTCGATGCTCGCGCAACTGGGCGAACTGCCGGCGAACAGCGAGCCGGCGCGCCGCGCATACGACTACATGCTCAAGGAGCAGGAGCCGGACGGCAGCTGGTACGGCCGTTGGGGCATGAACTACATCTACGGCACGTGGACGGCGCTCTGCTCGCTGAACGCCGCCGGCATGATGCACGACGATCCGCGAATCAAGCGCGCGGCGCAGTGGCTGGTGTCGATCCAGAACGAGGACGGCGGTTGGGGCGAGGACGGCACGAGCTACAAGCTCGACTACTGCGGCTACGAGCGGGCCTCGAGCACGTCGTCGCAGACAGCCTGGGGCCTGATGGGTTTGATGGCCGCAGGCTATGTCGAGCATCCGGCCGTGGCGCGCGGCATCGAATACCTGCTGCGCGAGCAGCGCGAACACGGTCTGTGGGACGAAACCCGCTTCACGGCAACCGGCTTCCCGCGCGTGTTCTATCTGCGCTACCACGGCTATCGCAAGTTCTTCCCGCTCTGGGCGCTAGGGCGTTACCGGCAACTGAAGCGCGACGGGCTGACGCGCGTCGCGGTCGGGATGTAATGGTGTCCACTTCCACCCGCTCTAACCAGTCGGTTGCGTCGTCCCAATCTGCCGGCGGCAGGTTGCCGGTGATCGCCGTCACCGGCATGGCCTTCGAGGCGCGGATTGTGCGCGGCGAGGGCGTCGAAGTGGTCTACGCGGCGCGCGCCGATCTGCTCGAACGGGCGCTAAGCGCGGCCGTCGCCCGCGGATGCTCGGGGATTGTCAGTTTCGGCACGGCGGGTGGCCTCGCGCCTGATCTGGAACCCGGGGCAGTGATCGTTGCGGATGCCGTGGAGGGCCCGCTCGGACGCTTCGCCACCGACCCGCGCTGGTCCGAGCGTCTGGTTGCCGCGCTGGCCGCCACGCCGCTTGGGGCGCGTCTGCATCGCGGTCTGCTGGCCGGCGTCACGGCGCCGCTGACAGGCGCGCACGATAAAGCCGTGCTGCATCGGTCCAGCGGCGCGCTTGCCGTGGACATGGAATCGCATATCGCCGGCGCCATTGCTGCCGCGAACGGCGTACCGTTCGCCGTATGCCGCGCGATTGTCGATCCCGCGTGGCGCACACTCCCTTCCGCTGCGACCGCAGGACTGCGCGACGACGGCAGTACTGCCATTGCGCCGATCCTGCGCGAATTGCTGAAGCAGCCGTCGCAGCTTGGGCCGTTGTTGCGGGTCGCCGCCGACGCGCGCGCCGCGCGCACCGCGCTAGTTCAGGCGCGTCACGCCCTCGGTGCGGCTGGGGCGCTACAGCCGACAGTCTGATAAAGCTCAGAGGAACTGCCCGGGCGTCTTTTTTGACGAACTAGGGAAAACCCTTATATTTGGTATAATTTAGGTATTAACCCTAGGTTTTGGCCTCATGGTCGAACCCCATCACCTCACGTAGGGGATACCAAATGAATTTCCACACCAGAAAGTGGGTCAAGCCCGAAGATTTGAACCCGAACGGCACGCTGTTCGGCGGCAGCCTGCTGCGCTGGATCGATGAAGAAGCCGCCATTTACGCCATTTGCCAGCTGGACAACCAGCGCGTGGTGACCAAGTTCATGTCGGAGATCAACTTCGTCAGCTCGGCGCGCCAGGGCGACATCATCGAACTCGGCATGACCGCGACGCATTTCGGCCGCACGTCGATCACGCTGCGCGCCGAAGTACGCAACAAGATCACCCGCAAGAGCATTCTGACCGTCGAGAAGATGGTGTTCGTGAATCTCGGCGAGAACGGCGAACCGGCTCCGCACGGCCGCACGCAGATCCGCTACGCGGACGAAGCATTCAAGCGTTATCGCGCGGACTTGAGTCCGGCTACTTCGTCGGTAACGAGCGTCGAGGACACGGCGGCCCGGATCGAAGCCGATACGATGCACTGAAGGCGGTGTGCCGGGTAGGGAGCTGAGCAGCACCTGGTCGACGCCGCTTCAACGGTGCATGGGCGAATGCTGAAATGAAACAGCCCGAGCCGGTGTGAACCGGTCGGGCTGTTTTGCATGGTGCGGGCGGTTTGCTATTTGACTGGAACGGGTGCGGCAACGGCAGGCGCCGTAGATGCCGCCGCCGCCGCTGCGGCTGCCGGCGCACTCGCGCTCACCGCCGGCTGGGCCGGTTGAGCGCTGTTGGCGGGGGCCGCCTGATCCGTCGGCGCGGCGCCCGACGCGCCATTAGCCGGTGCGGCTGGCGCCGATGAATCACCTGGATCGCTGTAGTCCGGCAAGCCGGACGGCGCGGCACCCGATGCCCCCGGTGCCGGGGCTGCGCCCGGCGCGTCCGGATCCCCATAATTCGGCAAGGGCGCGGCATTCGAGCCCGAGCCCCTGAGCAATGAGGCACGCTGCTGCGTATAAGCGTCGCGCACGAAGGAATACTTGTCGAGCGCCGCCGCCTGCAGCAGGTCGGACGCCCCGAGCAGGTCGGAACGCGCGCTGATGAACTGCGCGATGTACATCGGATTACGCACCGCCGGTTTCAAGTAGTGGATCACGCTGAAGCGAAAGTCGACGACGTAGCTGGTGCTGTCGCGCACCGAACTCGGACCGAACAGCGGCAGCACCAGGTACGGGCCGGCCGGCACCCCCCAGCGTCCGAGCGTCAGCCCGAAATCCTCATGGTGTTTCGGCAGTCCCGCGGGCGTGGCGAAATCAATCAGGCCGCCAATCCCGAAGGTCGAGTTCATCGCGAAGCGCACGATGTCTTCGGTCGCATCGGTGATCTTCAATTGCAGGATGTTGTTCACTGCATTGCCCAGGTCGCCGAGATTCGAGAAGAAGTTGCTGATGGCCTGGCGTACGGGTTGCGGCGTCACCTTCTGATAGCCCCGCGCAACCGGCTGCGCGATCGTCCGGTCGAGCGCGTCGTTGAACTTGAAGATCTGCCGGTTCATCGGCTCCAGCGGGTCGCCGGGTTTGCGGTCTGGACCGGTCGCGCACCCTGTGGCAACGCCTGCAACCAGCAGGGCCAAGGCGGTGGTTCGCATCTTCATTTCGTGATTCCTTGCTTTTCTTTTGAAGCGCGACGCGCGCGCGGCTTACCCATCAAGACGGGTTGAAACACCACGGCACCGATCAGTGTGCAGAGGAGGGACAGCGCAAGCAGCCGCCCCATGCTCGACGTTCCCGGATGATGCGACAACCACAGGCTTCCGAATGCAGTCGCAGTGGTGGCCGCGCTGAACATCACCGCGTGGGTGAGGCTCGACTGCAGGAGGCCCGTCTGCCCGTTGCGCCACGCCATCACAAAGTAGATCTTGAACGCAACGCCTACGCCAAGCATAAGCGGCAACGCGATGATGTTGGCGAAATTTAGTGGCATGCCGAACACTACGCACAATTCAAGCGTCACCAGCGCCGACACCAGCAGCGGAATCAGCGTGCGCAGCACGTCGCTAAGACGCCGCAGCGCGAGCCACAGCAGGATGGTAATGGTCAGCAGCGCCCAGCACGCGGCTTGCAGGAACGCCTTGATGATTACGTCTGCGGAATGCAGGATCGAGATCGTCCCGCCGATCGCGCCGGGCTCCGCGGTCTTCACGGCACGCGCGAAGCGCCGCAGCATTACATCGTCGCCGGGGTCTGCACCGGCTGCGACCTTTGGCGCGATATCGACGAGCGCGCGGCCATCGGCCGACACCCAGTCGCGCGAGATTTCCGGCGGCAAGCTGGCGCGCGTGATCTCAGTGGGTTGCAGCAGCGCGGCGAGTTGCGCAAGCGCGATCTTCAGCGTGCCGGCCATCGCCGTTTCGGCGCGGTCGCGCGTGGCGGCGCTGGCGGCGGCGAGTTTTTGCAGCGTGGCTGCAAGATGCTGGGCCTCCGCCGCGCCCGGACCCGGATGATCCTCGGCCGCGAGCACCAACTGGTTCGCTGCGCGCTTCAATGCGGCGACGCGCAACGCGTCGCTCGACGGCGGCGCGGGCGTTTGCGTCAGCGCCGGCAGCAACTGCTGCGCCGCGCTATTGATCAGTAGAAGCTTTTGCGTCTGGTCGGTCGGGATGAAGGTGCTCAACGTGGTGACGCGGCCGACTTCCGGCAGCTTCTTCAGCCGCGCAGCGATCTGATCCGCCGCCGCGAGCGACGGCGCCAGCACGTGCACGTTGTTGACTGCCGCTTCCGGCGAATCCTTCAGCGAGAGCAGCGTCGCCATCGATTCCGTATGCGGATCCTTCAGATGTAACGGATTGAAGTCGAAGCGCAGATGCGTGAGCAGCGGCAGCGCGCCGATCACGACCACCAGGGTGCCGATCAGCACGGGCTTGCGGTTGCGGTCGAGAAAGTCGTCGACGGGCGCCAACTGCTTGAAACCGGGCGCAGCGGCTTCGCCAGGCGGGTTGAAGATCTTCAGGAGTGCCGGAAACAGAGTCATGTTGGTCAGATACGCGACGAACATGCCGACGCCCGCGATCTGCCCCAACTCGGCGACGCCGCGATAGGCAGTCGGCAGGAACGAAAAGAACGCCTCGGCGACCGCGACGGCGGCGAGCGTCAACGGCACGCCGATGGTGTGCGCCGTGTTGACGAGCGCAGCGGCCAGACGGTCGTCCTGATGGCGCTCTTCGCGGTATTTCACGCCGAACTGGACCCCGAAGTCGATCCCGAGCCCGACGAACAGCACCATGAAGGCGACCGAGATCATGTTGAGCGCGCCGACCATCATCAGACCGAGCGCAGCGGTGATGGCCAGACCAACGAACAGCGTGATCAGCACGGCGACGATCATGCGGCCCGAGCGCAAGGCCAGCCACAGGATCACCAGTACGACGACGAAGGTAATCATGCCGTTGAGCTCGGCGCCGTCCTCCACCGAGGCGAACTCCTCGTCGGCGAGCGGCTGTTCGCCGGTCAGACGAATCGACGCGCCATAGTGGGCACCGAGGTCAAGCGATGCGGCGGTGGCGCGGATCGCGGCCGAGGCGCGTGCGCCAGGTTCGAGCGCGCCGTAATCGACCACCGGCTGCACAGTGATGAAGGCCCGCGCTGGATTGGTGGCGACGTCCTTGTCGACGAGCGCGCGCCATGAGAAGGCGGCGGGCTGGCCGGCGAGCACGCGGTCGAGCACGTCGGCACTTTGCGAGAGCAGATGGCTCATGTCGCTGAGCTTCACCTGGCCGAGCTGAAGCGGCAGCAAGAGGCTTGTGGTGAGGACACCGGCGAGACCCGTCAGGCTGGGATCTTTGGCCAGCGCGTTGACGAGGGGGCGTGATTGAACGAGTTGGCCGGTGGTGGACTGGACCTGATCGAGCGACGGAAACAGCAGGCCGTTGTGCTCGAAGAACGAACCGCCGGCGGGTTGTGTGACGGCGACGAATTCCTTGGGCTGGCTTTTCAGCGCGGCGGTGAGGGTGTTGGCGGCGGCGTCGGCGAATTCGGGCGCACGCGCTTCGACGACGACCAGTACGGTCTGACCGCGTTGGGGGAACGCGTTGTCGATGGCGTCACCGAGGGAGGACCATGCCTGGTCGTTTTCGACGAGGCGGCTGATGTCGGTGTTGATCTTGAAGTGACCGGCAACGTAATAGCCGCTCAGGACCGCGAGGATCAGCGAGAGCAGGATGACGCGCAGTGGGCGGCTCACCGACCAGGCGACGAGACGGACGATAGATGACTTCAGCATGTAGGCGAGTGGGGCCCTGTCATGAATGGCGTTTTTGGCATAAGGGCACAAGTATACCGGCGTGGAACTGATTGGCTCTGCTTGTGGTGCATGGATGGGCGTCCAAAATCGGTATACTGGCTTTCAGCGTGGCCCCGCGGGTCATCCAGTGGTCATTTTTACTGTCCTGATGAGCTTATGAAACGTTATCTGAGTGCTTTCCTGGCGGCTGCGGTGGTTTCCACTACGGCTTTTGCGCAAGCTGCCCCTGATGCGGTGGTCAAGAGCGCGGTTGAAGGCACGGTCACCGCGATGAAGGCCGATCCGCAGGCACGCGGCGGCGACATGGGCAAAATCACCCAGGTGGTGGTAACACATTTCGTGCCTGCAACGGACTTCCAGCGTACGACGCGGATTGCTGTGGGCAAGGCGTGGACCACGGCGACGCCGGAGCAGCAGAAGCAGTTGTACGAGCAGTTTCAGACGTTGCTGGTGCGGACGTATGCGGCTTCACTGGCGCAGTTGCGGGATCAGGAGGTGACGTTCAAGTTCGCACCGGCGACTGTGGGGGCGGGCGGTAAGGATGCCGTGGTGCAGTCACATGTGATTAGCAATGGCGGGGATGATTCGGTGGGTTATCGGATGGAGAAGACTGACTCCGGTTGGAAGGTGTATGACATCGATATGATGGGGGCTTGGCTCATTCAGGTTTATCAGACGCAGTTTGCTGATCAGCTCGCCAAAGGTGGCGTTGATGGGCTTATTAAGTTTTTGACTGAGCATAATGCGAGGAGCGCGGGGTAAGGTTGTTTGTTTGTCTGACTGAGGGGTTTGGGTTGTTTGCCTACGGCGTTGGGCTTTGCCTGATTTCTTGGTGGTCTGTTTGGGGGCGCCCTTGGCTGTTTTCTTAGGGCGTTGGCCTTTCCTT
>Ga0302220_10000850_pt1 | contig 24864 bp, 23 predicted proteins | sample II_Palsa_E1_3_FD_194572 | JGI IMG/M metagenome (GOLD analysis project Ga0302220, IMG submission 194572) | Peat permafrost microbial communities from Stordalen Mire near Abisko, Sweden - II_Palsa_E1_3 | ecosystem: Environmental > Terrestrial > Soil > Palsa > Peat permafrost | place: Sweden...
TTTGTCCAAAGCGACAAAGAAACGAAGCAAAGAAAACGCTTTAACCGCACTACCCTAAGTGTCCACAGCGTGCAGTTTCTATTCATAGGTGCCCCAAAAGCACGGTGCTCGCCAGAGCGAAGGATGTGTGAAACCCTCCTTCTCCGAACACGGGTTCTGACGCGCTTCGCCACCAGTGATTGAACCTGCCCAAAGTTCACCCCGCGCTATCCGCGGACAACCACCCTCCGAATCTGTACGCATAACGAACTTCGTAGCCGACCCACTTCGAAACAAGACCGCAAAGATGCGCAGAGCCGTAACCCACGAAGACAACCGCGCAGACCAAACCGCTAAGCCACCAAGACGTGAAGCAATAAAGACGCGCAAGGCTGTACCGGTTCCTTGACAGCTCGTGCTTGCCCGAGAGCACTGGTGGCGAAGCGTGTCTATGTCAGGATTCGCGAGAAGGAGGGTTTCACACATCCTTCGCTCTGGCGAGCACCGTGCTTTTGGGGCACCTATGAATAAAAACTGCACGCTGTGGACACTTAGGGTAGTGCGGTTAAAAGCGTTTTCTTTGCTTCGTTTCTTTGTCGCTTTGGACAAAGAAATGACGTGCTGCCACGCACAGTGGCTAACAGTGATAAAAAGAAAATCCGACTCTCGCAGACCACCAAGGCCGAAAGCACCAACCCGGCACTGACCCCGACCGCTAACGCAGAAACCTGGCACCCCGCCCCTGCCCCCGACCACCAACCCAAACCCACCAGCACCGCGCCCCGGCCCATCCTATGCCCGCGGCAACACCACCCGCGCTGGCAACTCGCGATCGTCCGTCACGAGGTACTGCGGACCATTCCTGTGCGAACGCATCCGATGACGAATCTCATCTTCCGACGCATCGCCCGGCACCGCGAGACACGAGTATTGCCCTTCGCGATTGACCCATTCCACAATCCTGCAGCACTCGCCCCACGGCCGCGGCAGCGTTTCCGACACCCGCGCACCACGCAGCTTGATGACCCGTTGCGCAGCGCTCGCAGAGGCAGTCGCAGATGCCTTCGCCGTCGACCGGCGACCGCTATCACGCGACGGCGACGCAATGTGTCCGAAGACTTTCGATGAGGTACGCTGAACGCTCGACGCGGTTTGCATGTGTTCTCTCCAGAATCGACAATAAATCGGCAGCTGAATCAGCTTTGAGTAGAGGGTTGAATGACCCCATTGGCAGGATCGAATACTAGTCAGGCATCACGCACTGACAATGAACAAAAGAAGGAGAAATCGTGGAGGTTGCGCGGGAATGTGGCGCGAACGTGAGGCAGCTTCCCTGTTTCCACTAGAATCCGCGAATGCACAGCGAAACACATAGCGAACCACTCGGCGCACAGGCGGCCTCATCCACCGGCCAAATGCCTCGCCGCAGCTCGCGTAACATTTTGAAAGCACTTGGAACCCGCTCCCGCGCGCGGGCGGGCAAGATTCGCTTCGGCATTACGTGGAAGATGTTCCTCGCGGTGCTGATCGCCTGCCTGACGATTTCCCTCACGATGGGTTACGCGCTGCGCCTGAGTTTCGAGAACGGCTTCCTGCATTACGTCCGCGCGCGCGACGCCGGGCGGCTGAACGCCGTCATGGCGAAGGTGACGGCCGAATACGCCGCCCACGGCAGCTGGAATTTCCTGCGTCAGCATCCCGAGGAATGGATAACGCTGCTCGACGCCGCCCATGATCAGGCCCTCAGGCAGGAGATGGTCGAGGCGCAGACGAACAAACCGCCGAGTTGGCGCACCTTCCCGGGCAGCGCCAGCGTGCAGCAAATGCTCGGGCCGCTCTCGGGCAACGAAGAGGGTTCGCACTGGGGCATGCGCCTGCCTGCCCCCGCGTTCGCCGACTCCGGTGTGGCAGCAAACCGCGACCGCGGCGTAGGACGGGACGTGCCGTTCGACGAAACGCCTTACGAGCGCCCGCCGCGCCCACTGATGGGACGCGGAGGACGTGGTGCTCCCCAACCCGCCACGCTCTACGACGCCAACCATGACCTGGTCGCCACGACTGACTCCGAGCCGCCGCCCGACGCTGCCCTTAAGCCGGTGGTCTACAACGGCAAGATAGTCGGCTGGGTCGCGGCCAACGCGCCCAATACGCTCTCCGATGCCGCCGATATCGCGTTCCAGGCCCAGCAGGCGCGTGCGACCTGGGAGATCGCGGGCGTGGCTATCATCGTGGCTGCACTGGTTGCCATGCTGCTTGCGCGGATCGTGCTCGCGCCGGTCAAGCGCCTGATGATCGCGACGCACCGGCTGGCGGGCGGCGACTACACCACGCGCGTTGCCGCCGGACGACGGGATGAGCTGGACCGGCTCGCGGGCGACTTCAATGTGCTAGCGGATTCCCTGCAGCGCGCGGAGCGCTCGCGCCGGGATTTCATCGCCGATATTTCACATGAGTTACGCACGCCGCTCGCGGTATTGCGCGGCGAACTGGAAGCGATCGAGGACGGCGTGCATGCGTTTGATCGCCATTCGCTGGCCTCGCTGCAAACCGAAGTCGCGATGCTGAACAAATTGATCGAAGACCTGTACGAGTTGTCGTTGAGCGATGTCGGTGCGTTGAGTTACCGGAAGGTGCCGGCCGACATTGGACAGTTGGTGCACGCATCGGTCGAAGCGATGCGTGAATCATTCAGGACCAAGCAAATCGCATTGAGCCTGACGCTGCCGGAGCCGTCGGCGCAAGAGTCGGCTAACCGCGCAGCCGGCATGATCTTCCAGGTCGATCCCGCGCGCTTTGTGCAGTTGCTGAAAAACCTGCTGCTCAATTCCTTGCGTTATACCGATCCGGGCGGAAGTGTATGCGTCTCGGTGACTGTTGGCCCTCGCGGCTGGCAACTCGATATTCAGGACTCTCTGCCGGGCGTACCCGCCGAAGCGCTGCCGCATTTGTTCGAACGCCTTTATAGAGTCGATGAATCGCGCAGCCGCCAGAGCGGTGGCGCAGGCCTCGGCCTTGCACTGTGCCGCGCCATTGTGACCGCCCACGGCGGGACCACGATCGCCCGGCCGTCGCCGCTTGGCGGCGTCTGGATAACCGCGCATTTTGAACCGGAAGGAGGCGTGGCATGAGTACCGAGCGACGCGGCATTCGAATCCTGATCGTTGAGGACGAGCCGAAGCTGGCGGCGGTCATGGCGGACTATCTGCACATCGAAGGATTTGAAACGACGTCGATCAGCGACGGCAACGAAGTGATCCCGTTTATTCGTACCACCCCGCCCTCGCTGATGCTGCTCGACCTGATGCTGCCCGGGCGCAACGGCATGGATATATGCCGTGAGGTACGGCAGTTCTCGACGCTCCCGGTGATCATCCTGACGGCGCGCGTGGATGAGGCCGATCGTCTGCGCGGCCTCGAAATAGGCGCCGATGACTACGTCTGCAAGCCATTCAGTCCACGTGAGGTCGTCGCGCGAGTGAAGGCCATCCTGCGCCGTGCGGCCCCGCCCGCACTAACCGCTGCACCCGTTGCAACGGGCCTCGAGGTGGACCAGCAATTTCATAGCGCACGGCTCGACGGCGAGGAGCTCAAGCTCACGCCGGTCGAGTTGCGCATGCTGGCATTGCTGATGAAATCGCCGGGCAGGATCTTCCCGCGTGATTACTTGCTCAATCAGCTTTACGACGATCATCGGGTCGTGACTGACCGCACCATCGACAGTCACATCAAGAACCTGCGCCGCAAGCTCCAGGTCGTGCGTCCTGACAGCGAACCGATTGTCTCGGTCTACGGCGTGGGGTATCGGCTCGAACTTTAGCGGGCGCTGTTCAGCGCCCGCTCCGTTTGGCGGAGCGTTACGAACATTCAAGCGCCAGCGGCTTTGCTCTCTTCAATGAAGGCGCGAATGACATCGCTGAAGTTGCGATCGGCGGCCAGCCCCAGCTTTTCGCCTCGTTCCGTCTCCCATGCACCCGGCCAGCTCCCGACAATCTTTTCGATCTTCGGATCCGGTTGCCAGTCGATCAGCGCAGCCACCTCTTCTCCCGCCACTTCCTTCAGTGCATCGACCATTTCCGTCACGCTGACCGAGAGTCCCGGCATGTTGACGACCGGCCACGTGCCGAGCTCGGCCTGTTCAAGCTCGCAACCGGCGATCAGCGATTCGATTGCCTGCTTCGGCGACAGCAGCCACAAACGCACGTCGCCTCCCACCGGACACACTGCGCGTTCGCCATTCAGCGGCTCGCGAATGATGCCGCTGGCAAATGACGATGCCGCAGCATTGGGCCGTCCCGGACGCACGCTGATGGTCGGCAGGCGCAGCACGCGGCCATCGACAAAACCGCGTCGCGAGTAATCGCACAGCAACAACTCCGCGATCGCTTTTTGCGTTCCATACGATGACTTCGGATTCAGCGCGGTATCGTCGCGTACGACGTCGGGCAGCGTGCCGCCATACACCGCGACCGAGCTCGTGAACAACACGCGCGGCGCGTGGCCGAGCGAGCGGCACACATCGAGCAGCAGGCGCGATGCATCCAGATTAATCCGCATGCCCAGTTCGAAATCCGCTTCAGCCTGACCGCTCACGATTGCGGCAAGATGGAAGATCGCGTGAGTGTCCGTGCTGATGTACTGCTCAAGCACGCTGCGATCCGCAATATCGCCGGTCTCGGCACGCACGCGCTTGTCGCCCAGATCCGGCGGACGCACGACGTCCAGCAGCGTGAGTCCGATGATCGGCTGGCCCATCAGCGTGCCGCGTTCGAGAAGACGGCGCGCGAGCCGTTGTCCGAGAAAACCGGCGCCGCCGGTAATGAGAATGTTCATATTGCCCTCACACACGTTGCAGATAAAGTTTAAGCCAGCCGAGGCCGTCCGACGTTGCGGCTTTCGGCCTGTATTCACAGCCAATCCAGCCGTCGTAGCCGAGCGAATCGATCAGGTCGAACAGGTATGGATAATTCAGTTCGCCCATGTCCGGTTCATGTCGGTCCGGCACACCTGCGATCTGGATATGGCCGATGCCCGCATGCGGGCGTTTCATGTCGCGCCGGAGTTTGACCGCGAGGTCGCCCTCCACGATCTGGCAGTGGTAACAATCAAATTGCACCTTGAGGTTCGGTGCACCGATCTCCTCGCAGATCGATTGCGCGACGTCCTGGCGGTTGAGGAAAAATCCCGGGATGTCACGGGTATTGATCGGTTCGATAACGACCGTGATACCGGCCGCGCGTGCAGCGTTCGCCGCCAGTTCGAGGTTCTTCAAGTACACCGCGCGATGTTTTTCACGCGACTGTTCCGGCGTGATCAGACCCGCCATCACATGCAGCGTCTTGTTGCCGAGCGCGGCGGTGTATTCCAGCGCTTTATCGAGGGCGCGTGCGAACTCTTCTTCGCGCCCCGGCAGCGAAGCGATCCCGCGCTCGCCTTCTGCCCAGTCGCCCGGCGGTGCGTTGAACAAGGCCTGCGTAAGGCCATTTTCGTCGAGCCGCGCCTTGATTTCCGCAGCAGCAAAGTCATAAGGAAACAGGAACTCCACGGCCTCGAATCCGTCCTTCGCCGCAGCGGCGAAACGGTCGAGGAACGCGTGTTCGGTGTACATCATCGTGAGATTGGCGGCAAAACGGGGCATAACATCGACTCCTAAAATGAGTTCAACGATTCACAAGCTTGGCGGGCACAAACCACGTGGCAATAGCACCGATTACAAGCATCCCTGCGAGGACGTACATGCCCGTCGCCGTGCTGTGCGTCAGGTCTTTCAGGTACCCAATCATGTAAGGGCTCGCAAAGCCCGCCAGATTGCCGATCGAATTGATCACCGCAATCCCGGCTGCCGCTGCTGCTCCAGACATGAAAGCTGTCGGCAAAGACCAGAACAACGGCGCGCACGTCAGTACACCGGCTGCTGCCACGGAGAGCGCGATGATCGACACAACCGTATTGCCCGCGAACGATGCCGCCACCGAGAAGCCGACCGCAGCAGCAAGCGCCGGCACGATCAGATGCCAGCGACGCTCCCGCCGCTTGTCCGCGCTATGACCCAGCACGTTCATCACCACGATAGCCACCAGAAACGGAATGGCGCTTAGCAAGCCAATATTGAATGCCCCGCTCACGCCCGTGGACTTGATGAAGGTCGGCATCCAGAACGTCAGGCCGTATTGTCCCGTGACGAACGCAAAGTAAATCAGCGACATCCACCACATGCGGCTATCGGCAAACAGTGCACGCAGCGAATGTTTGGTGCTGTCGCCAGCGTGTTGCGGCTGCGCGCTGATTTCATCTTCCAGCAAGCGCTTTTCGCGTTCGCTGAGCCACTTTGCGCTGCGGATGTTGTTGTCCAGATAAAGGATAGTCGCAATGCCGATCAACAGCGCGGGAACGGCTTCGATCAGGAACATCCACTGCCAGCCTTCGAAATGCCGGCTGTCCGAGAACGTCTGAATGATCCAGCCGGATAACGGATTACCGAAGATGCCCGCGACCGGAATAGCCGACATGAACACGGCGACAATCTTCGCGCGCCGGTGCGACGGAAACCAGTAGGTCAGGTACAGGATCACGCCGGGATAAAAACCGGCTTCGGCCAAGCCGAGCAGGAACCGCAGGATATAGAACTGCGTGGGGGTCTTCACAAACACAAAGAGCGCCGAGAGAATGCCCCACGTGATCATGATCCGCGCAATCCAGATGCGCGCGCCGATCTTGTGCATCAGGATATTGCTTGGCAGTTCGAACAGAAAATAGCCTAAGAAAAAAACGCCAGCACCAAGGCCAAATACGGTTTCGCTGAAGCCGAGATCCTGCGACATTTGCAGTTTCGCAAACCCCACATTCACGCGATCCAGATAGGCCACCACGTAGCACAGCATGAGAAACGGCACGATGCGCCAGAACACCTTCGAATAGGTGCGGGTGAGTTCTTTGTTGTCGTACACAGAGGCTACAGGCGTGCGCGGGCCGCCAGGCACCGCTTGGTCAGGGGTCATGCTTGGTCTCCGGGAGGCAGTTTCGTGTTCGTTGATTCGTTGCTTCTGTAGCGTCAGTGGGCTGGGGCTGCAGGCGCTACCAGCGCACGTTGAAAGTCTTGCGCAGATCTTCGATGGCCGCCTCGTCGAGCGGCTCAGGAAGTGGTGCACTGGTCGAGCGCGCGAGCAACCAAAGGCGTGCGGTTTCCTCGAGTTCTTCCAGCGCGTACGACGCGTGGCTGACCGATTTTTCCCACACGACCGGCCCCAGTCTTTCCAGCAGTACGGCACGCACCTTCGACGCCAGCGCCGCGACTTGTTCCGCGACAATGGGGTCACCCGGACGCCGGTAAGCAATCAGCGGCACATGGCCGACCTTCATCACGAAGTACGGCGTGATTGGCGGCAAGACGTCGTCGCGGCGCCAGATACCCGCAAGCGTCAAAGCGACCAGATGCGTGGAGTGTGTGTGGACGACACCGTGGGTGTTGCTATTGTTCTCGTAGATCTTTCGATGCAGCGCCAACGTCTTCGATGGCTTGCCGCCGGACACGTGATTACCCGCTGCATCGACCTTGGCGATATCTGCCGGGTCGAGGCGACCGAGGCAGGCATCGGTCGGCGTGATCAGCCAGCCGTCGTCGAGCCGCGCGCTGATGTTTCCAGCCGTGCCAACCGTATAGCGACGCTCGTAAAGACTCGCGCCCGTCTCGCAGATTTCCTCGCGAATGCGGTTCTCGTTCGTCGCCATGGTCACGCGGCTCCATCGAGAGACTTCAGCGCCTTCACGAAGAAATCCCTCGTGCCGAAATTGCCCGACTTCAACGCGAGCGCCAGCGGTTCTTCGCCGATAGACTGCGTCGCCGGCACACCCGGATCGATCTGCGCGCCAATCCTCAGGGACTTCACGCCCAGCGCCTGCACGACCGCGCCGGAGGTCTCGCCGCCCGCGACAACAAACTTGCGCACACCTGCATCGCGAAGCTCGCTTGCGATCGATGCCAACGCTTGTTCGACCAGATGCCCGGCTTTCTCGACGCCCAGCTCCTTTTGCACGACCTTGACTTCGTCGGGTGTGGACGTGGCGTAGATCAGAACGGGTTCATCGGCATGCTTCGACGCAAACTCAACAGCTTGTTCGACCACGGGCTCGCCACGCGACAGCGCGAGCGGATCGATGCGAAAGCTCGGCTTCGTCGCGCGCCACTCCGCCACCTGCTCGTTGGTTGCCTTCGATGCACTACCCGCCAGTACGACAGATCTACCTTCGATCCTGGGCAGGTCCGATGCATGGCCCGCTTCAGTCAGCAAGTTCGCCGCGCGGAAGTTATTCGGCAAGCCGAGCGCGATGCCCGAGCCGCCCGTGATCAGCTTGAGATCCGAACACGCTTCACCGAGCACGTAGAGATCAGCATCCGAGACAGCGTCTGCGATGGCCATCCGCACGCCTTCGTTGCGCAATACAGCGATCCTGTCGCGCACGGCTTGCGGCCCCTTGGCGATCACGTCGTAAGCAATTAAACCGACCTTCGATTTCGTCTGGCGTTGCAGCACGCGCACAAGGTTGGGATCGGTCATGGGCGTGAGCGGATGGTTCTGCATGCCCGACTCGTTCAGCAGCACATCGCCCACGAACAGGTTGCCGCGAAAGATCGTGCGGCCGTTCTCCGGAAACGCGGGACACGCAATGGTGAAGTCCTCGCCTATTGCGTCGAGCAATGCATCGGCAACCGGGCCAATATTGCCTTTATCGGTGGAGTCGAAGGTCGAGCAGTACTTGAACAGGAACTGCCGGCAGCCCTGCGCGCGCAGCCATTCGAACGCCGCCAGCGATTGCGCGACCGCTTCTTCCGCGGGGATGGTGCGCGATTTCAACGCGACGATCAGCGCGTCCGCTTCAATCTTTGTATCCGATCCTGGCACGCCAATGGTCTGCACCGCGCGCATGCCGCCGCGCACGAGCATGTTGGCGAGATCGGTCGCGCCGGTAAAGTCGTCGGCAATGCAGCCGAGCGGCGCTTTGGTCATTGTTTGGCTCCCTTCGGAATGTCGATGCCCGGGAAGATCTTGATCACTGCCGAGTCGTCCTCACCGCCGTGCCCGGCCGTCGATGCCATCATGAACATCTGGTGCGCCGCGGCCGACAACGGCAACGGAAACTTCGACGTGCGCGCCGTATCGAGTACGAGGCCGAGATCCTTTACGAAGATATCGACGGCTGACAACGGCGTGTAGTCTCCGGCAAGAATGTGCGGGACGCGGTTCTCGAACATCCACGAGTTGCCGGCACTATGCGTGATGACGTCGTAGAGCGCGTCCGGGTCCACGCCTTCGCGAAGCCCAAGCGCCATAGCTTCGGCCGCCGCGGCAATATGCACGCCCGCCAGAAGCTGGTTGATGATCTTCACCTTCGAGCCCGCGCCATGCTCATCGCCTAGCCGATACACCTTGCCAGCAATCGCTTCGAGCACGTCCTCGCAAGCCTCATAGGCGGACGCGGGGCCTGACGTCATCATCGTCATTTCACCGGATGCGGCCCGTGCCGCGCCACCGGACAGGGGTGCATCGAGCATATGCAGGCCAGCCGCTTCCACACGCTTGCCGAGTTCAATAGCAAACGCGGGAGACACCGTCGCGCATGCCAGAACGACACCGCCTGGTTTCATCGCAGAGACGGCGCCGGGCTGACCCGTTTGCAATTGCGAGCCGAACAACACGGTCTCGGTTTGCGCCGCATTGACGACAACGGTCACCACGACGTCGCACAGGCTGCCCAACTCAGCCGGCGTGGCACAGGCAATGCCGCCTTCGCCCGCGAACGCATCGAGCACTTGAGTACGCACGTCGCAAGCATGAACCTTGAAGCCCGCGCGCAACAACGAACGCGCGACGCCCAGGCCCATTGCGCCCAAGCCGATCACTCCCACGTTTCTGGACATTTCGTTATCCTTCGAATTAACTGATCAGCAAATGCCGGCTTCCGCGAGGCGGCGAGCGGCGTTGTAAAGGTGGGTCTGTGCAGCGTTGCGCGCAGCCATAGGGTCGCCGGCGCGAATGGCCGCCGCGATCCGCGCGTGTTCCTCGCGGACCTGCCGCGAAAAGTCTTCTCGCAGCGATTCGTTGCGGCGCGTAACGAGCGTGCCGGCCTCGAGATACTGGTTCAGGAATGCCAGCGTGGTCAGGAAGTACGGGTTGCCGGTGGCACTCGCAATCGCACGATGAAACTCGACGTCTTCAGTCACGCCGTCCTCGCCTTGCGCAACGGCGACATCGATCTGTGCCAGCTTCGCCTCGATTACGTCCATCTGTGCGTCCGTGCGGCGCATGGCGGCTTCTGATGCGACTTCCGCTTCGATCGCCCGGCGCAGCGCCAGAATCTGCACGACCGCGCCCGGCTCGACCGCTTGCGCGTAATCGATCCGCAGCGGCCTGATCCCCGCCCGCTCGACGATAAACACGCCGCTGCCCTGGCGCGGCTCGACCATCCCTTCGTTTTTCAGCCGCGAAATCGCCTCACGGATGACCGTGCGGCTCACCCCGAACTCCTGCGCGAGCACGGCTTCGGTCGGCAACTTGCCGCTTTTTACGAAGCTGCCCTTTTCGATTTGCAACTGAATCTGCTGCGCGACCGTGTCGCTCAAGGCTTGCGCAGGGATCTTGTCGAACATGCAGCCTCTGATTTGTTGGGTGATGTGGTCATCATACAAATTTCGCAACTTGTCGAGATACTAGAGATAACCCTGAGGGCGTCCTGTACCTGCCCCGTGCCGCTGGCTGATTCACGTTGCCGTACGATCTAATCGTAATTTTTCTCACATACGCATGAGAATTGTTCGTTTGGCCGGTCTGGACTCCACGCCTACGATAGCTGCCATACAGCGAACCACGACGCGTGCTCATTTGTCGTTTCATGCCGGACTGAACCATCTCGTGCTGCAGCGCCTATACGATGGCTCCGCGTCGCGACTCCATTGCGCTCGACGCCCTAAAAATGAATCCTATAAATATCGTCCAGTTACTCATCCTCGCCGCTTTATGGGGAGGGTCGTTCCTTTTTATACGCATCGGTGTCGGCGACTTTGGCGTCGCGCCGTTAATGGCCCTGCGGGTCGGTATCGGCGCGTTATTCCTGCTTGCAGTACTGGTCATGCGCGGGTCCACTCGCGGCTCCCTGCAGATCATGCGCACCCATGCATGGCCGCTTTTTGTCGTTGGCATTCTGAACTCGGCCGCGCCGTTCTGTCTGTTCGCCTACGCAGAACTCACGCTGTCAGCGGGTGTGACGTCGGTGATTAACGCGGCTACGCCGCTGTGGGGCGCGATCGTTGCCTACCTGTGGCTGAAGGATCGCCTGACCGGACTCCGCATCGCCGGGCTCGTGATCGGATTCGCTGGCGTGGTCGCTCTCGTCTGGAATCAGGTGGACGTGGGAACAAACGCAGGCACGGGCGCGACGGTGACGCCGATGACCACCGCGCTTGCCTCGGCCGCTGCGCTCGGCGCGACGCTGCTGTATGGAATCTCGGCGAGCTACGCCAAGCGGAATCTTACCGGTGTCGATTCCCTCGCCGTCGCCGCCGGCACGATGACCGCCGCTACCGTCGTGCTGCTGCCATTCGCCGTGTTCTGGTGGCCGGCCACGCCCATCTCGGTGCAGTCCTGGGAAGCGGTGATCGCGCTGGGCGTAGCGTGTACCGGCATCGCCTATATGCTGTTCTTCCGGCTGATTGCGGCAGCCGGCCCCGCGCGTACGATCAGCGTCACGTTTGTCATCCCGATCTTCGGCATCCTGTGGGGCGCGCTCTTCCTCTCGGAACACGTATCACCCGGAATGATCAAGGCGTGTGCCGCTATTCTTGTTGGGACGGCGCTGGCTACGGGTGTCATCAAGCGGCTTCCGGGTATAGGTACGCGACGCGAGGCGCCTGTCAAATAAAGCGGGCGTGGGGGTTTCGTGGCAACCGCAACCGCAACCGGATCGCGCGATTGGTAGTCACGCATATTCACGCGTCCACGATCACCTCGAAACCACCGTAGATCATGCGCTTGCCGTCAAAAGGCATCGCGTTCGTATGGGACTGCGACCGAGGATCGGCCATTACCGCTTTCATTCCTTCATCCCTTACCTGACGCGACGGCCAGACGACCCATGCGAACACCACAGTCTCGTCGTCCTTGCGTTTAACCGCCATTGGAAACGACGTCAACTTCCCTTCCGGCACGTCATCACCCCAGCACTCGACTACATTCAACGCGCCGTTCTCCTTGAAGACGACCGCCGCCGATTCAGCAAATTTCCTGTATGTCTCGCGATCGGCCGTCAGCACGGCGACAACAAATCCATCTACGTAAGTCATGAACGCTCTCCGTTTCGATATGAATAGATAGGGGGCGCGAAGCGATATCGCTCGGATCAGGTCGCATTGCAGCGCCGAATCGCCGCCCTATCCACACGACGTGCCGCGCGTTCAGGAATCGACATGGCTTGCCAACTATTTTCTGAAACATCGCGGACGTGCGTGTCCCGAGATCCAGCGGCGTATGCTTTCTCGGATGCCGTTTGCTCAGGAGAAAAACCATGCCGCAAGTCACCCGCTTCGGAGATCACCCGCGTTCTCTTAGCAAGCATGGTTCTATAGCAAGCCGTAACGATGCGACTCAGTGCTTCTTCAGAGAACGTGAATAACGCACAAACTCCGTCCCGCGGATATTTCCTCCCAAGACTCGGCTTTAAAAAACTCAAAGGGTAATTTTCTTCAATACAGATACCCGTGTCGCCCTATACCTTCGGTCTTCAAGACTTCCTCAACGAGGGAGTCGGCTAATAGACGAGGGGTAATAGATGAGCATCTTTCTTTCCATGGCAGCCTTCGCGCTGGCTGCATCCATTTCACCCGGACCGGTCAATATCGTCGCGCTGGGCGCCGGCGCGCAGTACGGACTTGCGGCAAGCATGCGGCATGTTACCGGGGCGACGTTTGGCTTCGCGTTGTTGCTGTTGCTCACCGGTTTAGGGTTGCATGAACTGCTAAGTCACTGGCCCCATCTAACCAGGATTATTCAGTGGGCCGGGGTGGCGTTTTTGTTTTTCATGGCCTACAAGCTCGTCATCGACGACGGACAGCTCGGCGCGGACAAGACATCGAAAGGCCCGTCGCTTGTTTCCGGCGCTGCGATGCAGTGGCTTAATCCGAAAGCATGGCTCGCGTCCCTCGCAGGCATGGGAGCCTACGCGGCCAATGGTGACAGCATACTGGTCTGGAAATTCACGGCGGTGTACTTCGTGATTTGCTACGGATCGATTGCATGCTGGGCTTATGCGGGATCATTCCTGCGTCAATACTTGCGTGACCCGAAGCGTGTCCGGTTATTCAATCGCCTGATGGCACTGTTGCTTGCAGGTAGCGCGATTTACCTGCTTGAAGCATAGGCCGCTCCCCAGCCGCGCTTCGGGCTCAACCGCGATACTGCCCAGGGGTGGCGGCCACGAACTGCCTGAAGGCGCGTTGCAGATGCGCCTGATCGGAGAATCCCGCGTCGAGCGCAACGTCGGCAATCGAACGTCCGCGCTTCAGTTGCGCCCGGCTATATGCAATGCGGCGATTGATCAGGTAAGCGTGAGGGGTCATACCATAGTGACTCTGGAACGAGCGGATCAGATATGAGACCGAGAGCTCGGCCGCGGAACAAATGTCGTCCAGCTTGAGCGAGCGCGTACAGTTTTCTCTGATGTATTGCGCCGCACGCACGAGCTTGTGATGAGCGTCCCGGGTCGTGGCAGGCGTCGGGCCCAAGGTTTGATTCACACGGTCAAAGAACGTCACTGCTGCGCTGTGCTTTTGCAGAAGATCAGCCCGCTCGTCCGTCAGCAGGTCATAGAGGCGATTCAATCCTGTGTACAGCTCGGGCCGGGTAGTCACGGTGGCCGAAAACGCGTGGAAATCGAGGCCCTGGCTTACGCCCAGTTCATGCTGGAGGTTGACCAGCCACGGAACGTCCACATACAGCATGCGGTATGACCATGGTTGATTGTCGATCGGATTGCAGGCGTGGACATCTTCCGGGTTGATGACCACGACCGCACCGGCACCCACGCGCTCCTGCACTTTCCCGTTGAGATAGGTACAGTAGCCACCCGTAATTGCACCAATCGAGAACGTTTCATGTGAGTGTTTGGCGTAGCACACCTTTCGACCATCCCGAATGGAACGAGCCTCGAGAAACGGCAGCGTCTCATCGCGCCAGAACCTGGGAGTAGTTGTTTCCTTCCTCGCAATACTCACGTTTTTTAGCATGCTCAGTTCAATGGTCAATTCTGGTACCGCATACTTTAGCGCATGAACCAAGGGCCCGGTTATCCGGACGGAAACGCATGCAGAGCGTCAGGAAACTGCCCGGCCACTATGGTCAAGACCTGCTCGAAATGGCGAATTCGCTAGCCGACGAAGCGACGCGCAATCTCGGTCACGGACGCGCCGCGTTAAAGTAACGCTTTAGAGCGAAAATAGGCAGGGAGCCGCCGGTTAGTCCAGGCAGGCCGCTCCGGATACGACCACGTACAGCCTATCGTTGCGAGGCAGGCTTAACCTGAGGCGAACGCTTCAGCATCGATCTGCACCTGTGCAGTAAGAAAACACCATGACCTGCATAATGCTTTTCCAAGCCTTTTGATGACCGACTTAAACGTGCATACCCCAGAAACCGCTAGTGATTGCTCCGTCTGCGGCAACCTGCTTGCATCGCCTGACGCGGCGTGTCCGCGCTGTGGAGCAAAATCCGCAGCCGCGAGCGCAGACGAATCACCCTCGCTCAAAGCAATGCCGAAAGAGGCTTTTCCCGATCGGTTCTATGAAAAGCGAGCCCCGGTGGATTCGCCCTATCCAAGCGTAGCTGAACCGGAAATTTCTACTGTCGCCTCACAAAGCCAGTCGAGCCGACGCATCAAACTTGCCGGCGCCGTCCTCATCGCCCTGACTGCACTGATTGCGGGCTCTTCGTATCTGTACCTGTATAACGGGTCCGCTCATAACAATTCAGACAATCACGAACCGATGCTCGGGACCGCCCCGCTCGCTGAGAACGGCTTGGCTGTTGCCGCTCAGCCGGGCAGCATCAATGCTCCGATTACCGCAAAAAACGCCCCGATCGATGTAATGGGAACCATCGATGCGGTGCGTTCGGCCATGGTGCGAGGCGAGCTGAACACCGCGCGGCAGCAATTGGCGATGCTGCCGCCCGGTGAGGATCAACGGGCTGATGTTCGACGAATCACGGACGAACTGGTCCAGCGCGAACACGCAAGAGATTCGGCCCTGGGCCTCGCCCGGGCCTGCGAGAAGGCAGGCGACGTGCCGTGCGTCTTGCGATCGGCAGGCGACGCACTAGCGAGCGACGTATCCGATTCCGAAGCGCGTGGCATGCTTCTACGTGCCGTCACGCAGTCGGGCGCAAACCAGGTCACTGCAGTGAAGGTCAATCAACGAGGCGATTCGCCGATCGCGGCGCATCGGCAAGCACTCGAAAAACACAGGTTCCGACGCGGAGCGCAGATAGTCGCGAACGACAACGACGTCTACGGGAAACACTGAGTTACGCCATTGAGTCACGCCATTGAGTCACGCGTCGTCCAGCTCGGTCGACCGGGCGATCTCTTTTTGCGCGTCGAGCTCGGCAAGCCGTTTCGATAGCCCGGCGCGAACCCTGTCAAAAGCGTCACTACCCAAGGTCAGCCGCAACGGCGCCGGCGTGCGCTCGACGCTATTGATCATCGCCTGGGCCATCTTGACCGGGTCGCCTTTCAACACGAACGAACCTGTTTCGATTGCGCGCCGGACATCGCCGGCCGGCGTGTTGTCATAAATAGCCATGGGCGTCGATTTGACAATGCCCCCGCTGAAGCTCGTCTTTGCGGGACCCGGCTCCACGATCGTAAATTCGATCCCGAACGGCGCGACTTCCGTGGCGACCGCTTCAACGAAGCCTTCAATTCCCCATTTCGTCGCGTGATACAGGCTGAAGTCCGGATACGTGATCTGTCCTCCCTCTGACGACACCTGCAGAATCCGGCCGCCGCCTTGGGCGCGCAAATGCGGCAACACGGCGCGTATGACCTGGATCGAGCCGATCAGGTTGGTGTCGATCTGCTGGCGGATCTGCTCGTCGCTCAACTCTTCTGCTGCGCCTACCAATCCGTAGGCGGCATTGCTGACGACGACATCGATACGCCCCAACTCGGCAAATGCCCGGCTGGTTACCTGCCGAATGGCTTCCGTATTCGTCACATCCAGCGACGCCACCCAGAGGCGCTCGCCGAATTGCTCCTTCAAGTCGTCGAGGGCGTGCACCTTGCGCAACGTCGCCGCCACGCGGTCACCGCGCGCCAGCAGCTTCTCAGTCAGCAAACGCCCGAAACCGGAAGAACTGCCGGTGATAAACCATGTTTGAGCCATGTGAATTGTCCCCAAAAAGCGCCACGCCGCGGGCTTGCGGCGTGCCTTGAAGACCATGCTAGACCTCGTCTATTCCTGATACTATCCGCACAATATTGGATGATTTGGTGAAAATTAGCCATGAATGACCGGCCCGCTCTTGCTGACCTGACGGCGCTGGCCGCGATCGTCACGCATCGCAGCTTCCGCAAAGCGGCGGACGAACTGGGGGTCTCGCCTTCCACGCTCAGTCACATGATGCGAACGCTCGAGCTGAAGATGGGCGTGCGTCTGCTGAACCGCACAACACGCAGCGTCTCCCCGACCGAGGCCGGCGAACGTCTCGTCTCCCGCTTACACCCTGTGCTGAGGGAACTCGACCTTGCGCTGGAAGAAGTCGATGCGGTGCGTAGCCGTCCTAGTGGGTCGCTTCGTATCAACGCCAGTGAGCCCGCGGCGCGGCTGCTCATGCAATCGATTGTCCCCGCCTTCCTTGCGCGATATCCGGATATGTCGGTCGACCTGGTCACGGAGGGCCGGCTGGTCGATATTGTCGCCGGTGGTTTCGATGCCGGTGTAAGACTCGGCGAAGCACTGCCGCAGGACATGATCGCCGTGCGCTTTGGCGGCCCGGTGCGCTTTCTTGCGGTCGCGTCGCCCGCCTATCTAGCCGGGCACACGCCGCCGCTTGTACCGGATGATCTGAAGGACCACGCTTGCATTCGCGTTCGCCTGCCCAGCGGCAAGCTTTATCGATGGGAATTCGCGAAGCACGGGCAGGAGTTGACTGTCGATGTTCCCGGTCCGCTGACCCTCGACCATCTGGGGCTGATGGCCGAGGCGGCCGCGGACGGAATGGGGATTGCCTACGTGCCGGACCACGCCGCGCAGCCGTTTATCGATGCAGGGAAGCTCGTGACGGTGCTGGACGACTGGTGCCCGTCCATCCCCGGATTGTTCCTCTATTACCCCGGGCACCGCCATGTGCCGTCGGGGCTGAAAGCGTTTGTCGATATGTTGCGGGAGATGCCTTGAGTTGGTTCGTCGGCAGCGCTCCGTTGTGGACCGACCTGGCTTCACGACTGCGGTTCGACCAACGCCCGTTCCATCGAGGGCGATCCTGCACTGCGCCGCCGCGCCAATGTGGTGATGCACATCAGTGTAATGGCTGCCAGCACGCTATAGAACGCGGCCAAAGGCCACCATTGCCCGGCGTACTGATGCACGAGCACCGTTCCGATCAACGGAGTCAAACCGCCCGCCAACGCCGCGCATAGCTGATAAGAAAGAGAGATGGCCGAGTAGCGCACGCGCACTGGAAAAACGCTGGTCATGAAGCCCGCCATGACCGCGTACGAGCTGGACATGCACATGACGGCAAACCCCACGCCGATCACAATGGCCACAGGCCGGCCCGTCTGGACCAGTAGAAACATGGGGTACGGTGACAACATTGCGAGCAACGCAGCGCGTTTGAGAAAACGCACGTTACCGATTCGATCCGCGAGCCAGCCCGACGCGAGCTGAGTGCAAAACTGCACGATCGCGACGATGAACAGGCAACTGAGCACCATCGCCCGGTCGAAGTGAAGTGTCTGCGTGGTGTAGCTCAACATGAAAGTGTTCACGAACCACGCACCCGCCACGCCAATGACATTCGCTCCAAGACAGAGCAGGACCGTGCGCCACTCGTCCCGCACGACGACCGCTATCGGCAGCTTGACGGTCTTGTGTTCAAGTTTCATCTGCTCGAACGCAGGCGATTCGGCCACACCAAGGCGGATCACCAGACCGACCAGCAATAACACCGCGCTGGCGAGAAACGGGGCTCGCCATCCCCAACTCCAAAAATCCTGGGCAGGCATCGAGGAAACGATCCGGAACGCGATCAGCGACAGAATCAACCCTGCGGGACTCCCCAACTGCGCGAAGGACGCAAAGAAAGTGCGGCGTTCAGCGGGGGCATGCTCCCCAGCAAGCAGCACCGCTCCGCCCCATTCACCGCCAATCGCCACACCTTGCGCAACCCGCAGCACGATGAGCAACACGGGCGCCCATACACCAATGCGTTCGAAGGTCGGCAGAAAACCAATCCCGACCGTGCCGATCGCCATGATGACCAGCGTCGTCAGCAGGGCTTTTTTCCGGCCGATGCGGTCTCCCAGGTGACCGAACACCAGCCCTCCGAATGGTCGCGCAAAGAAGCCGACCGCGAACGTGCCAAACGAAGCGAGGGTACTGAGAAACGGATCGTGCGAGGGGAAAAACAGCTTGCCGAAGATCAGCGCGGAAGCGGTCGCGTAGATGTAGAAGTCATACCATTCAATCGTAGTGCCAACGAATGCCGCTCCTGCGGCCCGCGCGGGCTGGCGTCGTCCCGGGTGTTGTGCCGGGTGCTGTGCATCTGGGTTCATTTGCTTGTCTCCTGTGTAGGCTCTGCGCACGGACTCGAACGGTCCGCTTCGCGCGGTTTATCGGGCTTTGACCACACCCGCTGCAATCAGCTTCGCCTGCGTTTCCCGGTCAATGCCTAGGGAATCCAGCACGGCAATCGTGTCGGCGCCAAGTGCCGGCGGACGTAATCGATACGTCGCAGGCGTGCGGGACAACTTGATCGGCGTACCGGTTCCGCGATACGCGCCCATCTCCACCACCATCTCTCGATGCAGCGTATGCGGATGGCGCGCGACATCGTCGACTCCCTGCACGGGGCCACACGGCACGCCTTCCCTGATCAGCGCTGCGGCGAGGGACGCGCATTCGTGCGCGACAAGCAGCGCTTCGAGCGCTTCTTTCAGCTCTGTACGATGCGCACAGCGCGTCCGGTTATCGATGAAGCGTGCATCGGCGGCAAGGTGCGGTGCCCCCAGATGCGTGCACAACTTAAGGAACTGGCGATCATTTCCCACGGCCAGGAAAATCGGCTCGCTGCCGGTCCGGTAACTGTCGTAAGGCGCAATGTTGGGATGCGCGTTACCGGTACGAACAGGCGTCTTACCGGAGCCGAAGTAGTTCGGCAGATGCGGATGAAGCAGCGATACCCCGCAGTCGTAAAGTGCGATATCGATCGACTGGCCGAGTCCGCTCAGGGCTCGCTCGTGGAGCGCAAGAAGAATGCCGGCGAACGCGTTCAGCCCGGTCACCATGTCGACGATAGGCAAGCCCACCCGCAACGGCCCCGCTCCCGCTTCGCCGTTCACGCTCATGAGGCCGGTCATCGCCTGGATGACGGCGTCGTAGCCGGGTAAGCCACCAAGCGGCCCGTCCGGGCCGAAACCTGAGATCGAGCAATGGATGAGTTTGGGGAAGCGTGCCTTCAGTACCTGCTGATAGCCCATGTTCCAGCGTTCGAGCGTGCCGGGTTTGAAGTTCTCGATCAGGACATCGGCGTCGGCCAGCAGTTGCAGCACGATTTCTCGCCCCTCTTCACGCGTGAGGTCGACCACGATCCCCTGCTTGTTGCGATTCACCCCTTCGAAGTACGACGCGGTCTCTCCGACAAAAGGCGGTCCCCAGCCTCGCGTTTCATCGCCCGCGGGCGGTTCGAGCTTGATGACCGTGGCGCCATGATCAGCGATGGCCTGCGTGCAATACGGGCCACCGAGCACGCGACTCAGATCGATGACTTTCAGCCCCTGGAGTGCTCCGGTTTTCACGCTCATGATGCTTGCTCACTTTGCTCCGGCAGCAGCCGAAGCGCATCGTCCAGCGACAGTGGCACCTCGGCGACGATCAACGCGAGGATTTCCTGCATGGCATCCTCTGCGCCAATGGCAAGCGGATCTCGCGGGAGAAGCTTGTATCGTGCGATCAGGTGGGCGAGTCCCAGCCTCCTGAAGTCGGGTGCCTGCTTTGAGGCCTCGCTTGCCATGAAGATCGCCGTGCACGCGTGATAAAGCGCCGTGCCAGCCTCACGCACGAATTCATCGCGTTGGGTATCTGCACCATCCGCACCATCGGCACCGGCGGCGACCCGCAGCATCGCGCTGCAAGCCCGCTCCAGCAACGACACGAAGAGCGCATGGCTGCGTGGCGGCAAGCACGCTTCATCGAGCAGCCGTAAGAGATATTCTTGCAACGGCCCGAGTGCGCCTTCGCGCCTGACAGCCCGCGCAATATCCAGCGCCACGATATTGCTCGTGCCTTCCCAGATCGACCCAAGATGTGCGTCACGTACCAGTCGCGGGTCGCTCCATTCCTCGATATAACCCACACCGCCCCGCACTTCCATGGCGTCGCCAGTCACGCGACGCGCGTCGCGGCACGCCCGAAACTTGATCAGCGGAGTCAGGATGCGCACGAGCTTCTTTGCTGCCTCATCGCCCGCATCGGCGCGAGACAGATTGATCGCAATTTGCATGAACATGGAACGGGCTTGCTCGGTGGGCAATATCATCTTGACCAGTTGACGCTGCATCAACGGCAGGTCGACAAGCTTGTGGCCAAATGCCTCGCGATTGCGCGCGACATGCAGCGCTTCGTTGACGGCGCGCCGCATCAGCCCCGCCGCCCGCACGCCGTTGGAGAGCCGCGACATGTTGATCATGTCGGCCATCTGGTGAAAGCCGCGTCCCACCTCACCGATCAGATAAGCATGAGCACTGTCGAGAATAATTTCGCCGCTCGGCATGGAGCGGCTACCCAGTTTGTCCTTCAGCCGCACGATCCGATAATGATTGCGCGCGCCATCAGCGAGGGTCTTGGGAAGCAGGAACAGCCCCAGTCCTTTCATGCCGGCGGCAGCACCATCGACATGAGCGAGAACCATCGCCAGGTCCGCGTCGGGGTTGGAACAAAACCATTTATCGCCGGTGAGCCGCCACTCGTCGCCCACCCTCTTAGCTTGCGTCGTAATGCCCGCTACGTCGGAACCGGCCGCTTGCTCGGTCATGAACATCGCGCCCTGGAACAAGGTGTCGAAGTCCTGCGAAATGAGGTTTGGCAGGAATCGGTCAACGAGGGCCGCCGAGCCGAACTTGCGCAACGTGCGCGTCAGGGAATCCGTCATGCTCACCGGGCAGCACAGACCGAATTCGGCTTGGACAAAAAGAAAAGTCAGCGCGTATTTCACGAGCGGCGCAATGGCCTCGCCGCGATGACTCATGGACGCAAGTCCAAGCTCGGAATAAGCGATGCGCTCCAGTTCGACATAAGCGGGATGTTTGTCGATCGATTGAATGTCTTCGCCGCGCCGCGTCCGGTGGCGTAACGTCGGCGGATTTTTGTCGGCCGTCGCGGCCAGCACATCGAGTTCATTCGCAGCGCGGAGGCCTAACTCGACCAGCTTCGGCTCCAAAACCTCGAAGGCGGATTGGCCGAGGTACACACGCAGCAGCGACCCAAACCCCGGGTCGCTGTCGTAGAAATTAGTGCCCCGGCTGTCGGGAATATTCGACTGACCAATGGCCGGCCCACGCTCCATGACGCCCATATGCTTGTCTCCGTGTTTTTGCAGTTTTCCCAAGCTTAGGCGTCGCATCGATAATGGTCTAATACCGGTTTTGTTTGGTACGATAAACGCAGCTTATCGATGGGAGAGCGTCATGGAACTCAGGCAACTCCGGTTTTTTGTCGCCGCGGCGGAAGAGCTGCACTTCGGCCGGGCGGCAAAACGGCTTCACGTCTCGCAACCGGCCCTCTCCTTCGAGATCCGTAAATTCGAAGAACAGCTTGGCGTGCAATTGCTCGCCCGAACCAACAAGAACGTGGCGCTGACCAACTCAGGCCAAGTGTTGCTCAGTGAAGCGCGCAACCTGTTGCAGCAGGCTGCGCAAGCCGAGCGGCTGACGGTTCGATCGGCGCAAGGGCTCGCAGGGCGGCTTCGCGTCGGCTTCGTCAATTCCATGCTGTACAGGGGGCTGTCGGAAGCCGTGAAGCGCTTCGAAGCCGATCATCCCGCGCTCGAGATTGTGCTGACCGAGATGAACACGAACGAACAGGTCCCCGCAATCCAGCGAATGCAGATCGACGTCGGGTGCGCCTATTGGTGCGATCTGCCGGCGGGGGTTGTCTCTGTCCCTATCGTCACTGAACCGTTTGTCTGCTGCTTGCCGGAACATCACCGGCTGGCGTCGAACAAGATCATCGATCTGCGCAAGCTGTCGCAGGATGACTTCATCCTTTTCCCGCGTCAGGTGTCGCCGCATTACCACGACCTGATCATCGCGCTTTGCGTGGAAGCGGGTTTCAGTCCGCGCATACGCCATGAGGTCCGGCTTTGGCAGACCGTTGTGACCATGGTCGGTCGCGCAATGGGTATCGCGCTGGTTCCTCAGGCGTTGCGCACTTCTCCGGACAGGGGCGTAGTCTTCAGGCCGATGAAAAGCAATCGCCTCGTCTCAGACGTACTCGCGCTGAAGCGCGGTGACCAGCCGGAGCCTGGGCCTGCTTTGTTTATTGACTATGTGAAAGAGGCAGCGCTGCGCGCGGCTATCTGAATAATGGAGGATTAAGCTGGGAACGGGTGTTGTTGAGAAGCGCTCTTCCCTCGAGAGAGCCAGCTTGACGCGCGTAGGTCAATCAGCTCTTATTGGCAGCTAATTAATAAAAAGGATAACGAAATATTTTACCGTTCCCAAACGATTGTGACGCAAGCGATCAGGCTGACGTTCGTCCTTCACCTGGCGTGATGCAAGTAGCGATCTGAAACTGACACAACTGCCCGAAGCACTCACGAACGAGCCACTTCAGACGCCTCACCTGGCTCACCACCGGCTGTCAGTTCGTTTGCACAGTCCACACCCTGCAATTGCCACCCCATTTGTTCCAGGCGTTGTGGCGTGCACCGGAACCCATCATCGTTACTACCAATGTCGGACTTCTGTGCGAATGCTATTGTTATTTGCGCACCTACTTATTTACCGCGATGTCTTCTGACAGGTGCCACTCCACGACAAAAGAATCGGGGAATCCACGATGTCCAAGAATTCAACGGGGCAACGCCTGTGTCGCCTTATCCGGGTAGGTACAGCGTTTGCGGCGCTCGGCGTGGCCGTTTCAGCGCATGCTGCGGGAGATCCCATCAAGATCGGGGTTATCGGCGAGGAGTCGGCCGTGGCCGGCGCATCGATTACCAAGGCGGCCCAGCTCGCGGCCGATGAGATCAACGCGCATGGCGGTGTAGACGGCAGGATGATCCAGATCATCGCCTACGACGACCACTCCTCGGCGTCCGACGGGGTTCGCGCCTTTCAGCGCGCTGCCACCCAGGACAAGGTCGTAGCGGTGATCGGCAGCTACATCAGCGAGGTTGCACTTGCGATGGAACCCTGGTCGGCACGCCTGAAGATGCCCTTCATCACGCCCGGTGCGGCGAGCAACGACATCTCCAAGCATGTCCACGATGACTACAACAACTACAAGTACACGTTTCACGGCTGGATGACGTCGGCGTTCATCGCCCAGTCGATTTGCGATTTCTCGCACGACGTCCTCGTGGGCCAGTTCCATATGAAGACCACGGTGGTAATGAGCGAGGATGCCGCCTGGACCAAACCGCTCGACGAGCGTTTCCTCGAATGCCTGCCAAAAGCCGGGCTCAAGGTGCTCGACCACATTCGCTTCAACCCGGACACGTCGGACTTCACGCCGATCTTCAATCAGATCGAAAGCAAGCACCCGGACACGATCACCACGGGCATCAGCCATGTAGGTGTTCAACCGACCGTGCAATGGCATGATCAGCAAGTGCCGATCCCCATGAGCGGACAAAGTTCGCAGGCCACGACCAGCAGTTTCTGGAAGGACACCAACGGTGCCACTGAAGGGGTCATCACGGCGAGCGCCGCGGCTCCGGGCGTTGCCATTACGCCGAAGACGGTGCCGTTCGTCGATGCCTACACAAAACAGTTCGGCGTCTCTCCGGCCTATTGCGGATTCACGAGTTATGACCTGGTCTACATTCTCGCGGACGCCATCAAGCGAAACCAGGGTGCGACCGATCCGGACAAGATGGTCGACGCACTCGAGAAGACCGACTATGTAGGGACCATAGGCCGCTGGCAGTTCTATGGCAAAAACGACCAGTTCACGCACGCCCTCAAGTACGGTCCGGGCTACATTACCGGCATCAATCTCCAGTGGCAGGATGGCAAGCAAGTAGCGATCTGGCCGAAGAGCGTGGCCAACGCGACGGTCAAATTCCCGTCCTTCATCAAGCTGCAAGCCGCGGCCAACTAGCCCCGGAAATCGAAAAAACGGCCGCGTTCCGGTATGGATCTGGATCACGGCCGCTTCTCGCGCTTCCTGGTTGAGCAACTCGTTCAAGTACGTCGTTCACGGGATTCCGGCCACTTGCCGGGCCAAAGGGGCGGGAATGGTCTGGCTGCAAATCTTGATCGACGGTTTTGCCATCAGTTCCCTGTACGCGCTGGGCGCGATTGGTTTCACGCTGATTTTCGGCGTATCGGGCGTCCTCAATCTCGCGCACGGGGGCGTCATGCTGGTTGCGGCGCTGATGGGCTGGATGCTTGCGGGCGAGGCCC